>Ga0078894_10002780_pt1 | contig 13243 bp, 10 predicted proteins | sample LauGreSu1BDMLBSD_2_FD_67506 | JGI IMG/M metagenome (GOLD analysis project Ga0078894, IMG submission 67506) | Freshwater lake microbial communities from Lake Michigan, USA - Su13.BD.MLB.SD (version 4) (version 4) | ecosystem: Environmental > Aquatic > Freshwater > Lake | place: Lake Michigan...
AAGCTGCGGCTCTTCCGCATGCCGGGCCTGGCCGCTGCGGTGCTGAACGCGTGCGATGCGCTTTCGGTTGAGGCGCGAGCGGCACTACCCGCTGGCTGCCGCGTCATCGCCTACGGCGAGGTGCCGTTGTGCCTGCAGGCGAGCGGCGTCGAGCAGCTGCTTGCCGAACAGATCATCGAACATGCTGAAGGGCTTACCCTCACGGTGGGGGGCGACTTCGGTCGTGCCCGGGTGGATTTGCCACTTCTTGGCCGCTACAACGCGCTCAATGCGCTCGCAGTGGCGGGGGCCTGGCTCGCGTCCGGTGTGACCTTTGACGAGGCCATCGGTCGACTGGCCGAACTCAAACCGGTTCCCGGGCGACTCGAGCGCGTACGTGCAACCGACGGCACAGCCCCGGCGTCGGACCGCCTGCAGCAGCCATGTGTGGTGGTCGACTATGCGCATACCCCGGATGCGCTCACCCAGACGCTTGCCGCGCTGCGGCCGGTGGCCCGCGCCCGCGGGGGAAGCCTCTGGTGCGTGTTTGGCGCGGGCGGCGACCGCGATGCAGGCAAGCGCCCGCTGATGGGTGCGGCTGCCGAGGCGGGAGCCGACCATGTCGTGCTCACGAGCGACAACCCGCGCAGCGAAGATCCCGCGCGCATTGTGGCGGCGATCGAGGCCGGCATGGTGCACGCGCCCAGGAGGAAGGAACTTGATCGGGCGCGTGCCATCAGCGACACGCTGTCGCTCGCGGATCCCCGCGATGTGGTGCTGATCGCTGGCAAGGGGCACGAGCGCTGGCAGGAGTTCGCCGGGCAGAGAATCGAATTCAGCGATGTCATCGAGGCGCGGCGGGCGCTTTTGAACGGCCTGTCGCTTGCCCCGGCTCATTCCGCGAGCCCCTGCTCGTTGACCGCGCCGGGCGAAGACCAGGGAGCGCAGAATGCTTGAGCTGCGCCGAATCTTCGAATGGCTCTCACAGGCAAGTTTTCATGGAGCGGGTAGTGAACGCGTGAGCGGTATCTGCACCGACTCCCGTGCCGTCGATCGTGACAGCCTGTTCGTTGCCTTGCGCGGCGACACCTTCGATGCGCATGAGTTCGTCTCGCAGGCGCGGGCCGCCGGCGCCGCCGCGGTGATGGTCGAACGCTGGGTGCCCGGTCTCGTCGCGCCCGCCATCCGCGTGCCCGATACGCGCCGCGCGTTGGGTGAGCTCGCGCGCGGTTGGCGCAGCCAGTTTCGGCTGCCCCTGGTGGCTGTCACCGGCAGTAACGGCAAGACCACGGTGAAGGAAATGATCGCCTCGATTTTCGCGGCCAGTGCCTCGGACGACACCCGGCTCGCGACCCGCGGCAATCTCAACAACGAGGTGGGCGTTCCGCTTACGCTATTGCGGCTCACCGCTGCGCATCGGTTGGCGGTGGTCGAGTTGGGCATGAACCATCCGGGCGAAATCGCCTGGCTTGCCTGGGTGGCACGACCAACGGTGGCGCTGGTCAACAACGCGCAGCGCGAGCACCAGGAGTTTCTCGCAGGCGTGGCTGCCACGGCGCGTGAAAATGGCTCGGTGCTGCAGGCGCTCGACGCTTCGGGCTGTGCGGTGTTTCCCGGCGACGATCCCGCGCACACGCCAATTTGGCGGGAGCTCGCGGCGGAGCGTCACAGCCTCGAGTTCGGGTTGTCGGCTGATGGCTCGGGGCTGGCCGGTCGACCGCTTGCGGTCAGTGCGAGTCCCGACGCCAGGCCCGAGGCGTTCGAACTCAGGCTGGGTGAGGTGTCGCGGCAGGTTGCGCTGTCGATCGATGGCGCACACAACGTGAGAAACGCACTGGCGGCAGCGGCCTCTGCTTTCGCGGCCGGCGTTTCACCCGATGCGATCGTGACCGGGCTTGAACGTTTCCGGCCCGCGCCGGGTCGGCTGGTTCGGCATACGCTCGCGGGTGGGGCCACGCTGATCGACGACAGCTACAACGCCAACCCCGATTCGGTGCTGGCGGCGATCGCGCTCCTTTCCGAGCGGCCCGCACCCCGCGTGCTGGTGCTGGGGGACATGGGCGAGGTGGGCGACAACGGTCCGGTATGGCATCGCGAAGTCGGCGAATACGCCGCCCGCAAGGGGATCGAGCATGTGCTGCTCGCGGGCGTGGCCACGCAAGCCACCGCACAGGGGTGCGGGGCGTGCGCCGAGCATTTCGGGGCGGATATCGATGCGCTCATCGCGCGAGCCGAGCACCTTGCAGAGTCGGGCGCGACCCTTCTCGTGAAGGGTTCGCGTTTCATGCGGATGGAGCGCGTGGTGCGGGCGCTCACCGCCACCCAGACAACGGAGGCGCACTGATGCTGCTCGAACTGGCGCAGTGGCTCGCGCGCGACATCCGGGCGTTCTCGGTGTTCAACTACATCACGCTGCGCGCGGTCCTGGCTGCGCTCACCGCGCTTCTCATCGGGCTTGCTTTCGGGCCGCTCGTGATCCGCAAACTTGCCCAGATGAAGATCGGTCAGGCGGTGCGTACCGACGGTCCGCAGACCCATCTGGGCAAGAGCGGCACGCCCACCATGGGTGGTGCGCTGATCCTGATTGCGGTGGCGGCAGCGACCTTGCTGTGGGCTGATCTGGAGAACCGGTTTGTCTGGGTGGTGATGCTGGTGACACTGGGATTTGGCTGCATCGGCTGGGTCGACGACTATCGCAAGGTGGTGCGTCGCGATCCGCGCGGCATGTCGGCCCGCGAAAAATTCTTCTGGCAATCGCTGATAGGCATGGCGGCCGCGATCTACCTCGCTTTTGCTGTGTCGGCCTCAAGCAGTACGCCCGCGTTCTCGCTCTTTATCAGCTGGCTGGAGAGCGGCCTCACCATGGAACTGCCGGCCCGCGCCGAGCTGATCGTGCCGTTCTTCAAGAACGTGGCGTACCCGCTGGGTGCGTTCGGATTCATCGCGCTCGGCTTCTGTGTGATCGTGGGCACCAGTAATGCGGTCAACCTGACCGACGGTGCCGACGGTCTGGCCATCATGCCCTCGGTTCTGGTGGGCTCTGCGCTGGGCGTGTTTGCCTACGTCGCGGGCAATGCGGTGTTTGCGCGCTACCTGCTGATGCCCTATATCCCCGGCGCGGGTGAAATGGCGGTGGTGTGTGGCGCCATCGCAGGCGCCGGGCTCGCCTTCCTCTGGTACAACGCCTACCCCGCTCAGGTCTTCATGGGCGATGTGGGTGCGCTTGCGCTGGGCGGTGCGCTAGGCACGATCGCCATCATCGTCCGGCAGGAAATCGTGCTCTTCATCATGGGCGGCGTGTTTGTGGTGGAGACGCTGTCGGTGATGCTCCAGGTGGGCTACTTCAAGTACACCAAGCGTCGCTACGGCGAGGGGCGGCGGATCTTCCGGATGGCGCCACTGCATCACCATTTCGAGGTGGGCGGGGTGAAGGAAACCCAGGTCGTCGTGCGCTTCTGGATCGTCACGATGATTCTGGTGCTCGCGGGTCTGTCGACCTTGAAGCTGCGCTAGCGAGAAACCGATGAGCCCACCCGCCGCCGATCACGAACCCGCCCAGATGCAGCTTTTCGATCTGTCGGGGCGGACGGTGCTCGTGCTGGGGCTGGGCGAGTCGGGCGATGCGATGGCGCGCTGGGCGGCGTCACGCGGGGCTCGGCTGCGGGTTGCCGACACCCGCGGCGCCGACGGCAGCGCGCTCGAGCGGCTCGCGAGCCTGCGCGCAGCGTTGGGTGACATCACGTTTCATGGGGGCGAGTTTGATGCGGCCTGGCTGGATGGCATCGACCTCGTCGCCTGGAGCCCTGGTCTGTCGATTGAAATCGGCGCCTCGGCGGCGTTTTATTCGCTTGCCCGCGAGCGCGGCATCACCGTACTGGGTGAGCTCGACCTGTTCGTGCAAGCACTCGCCATGCTTGCCGAGACCGGCTATCGGCCCCAGGTGGTGGCGATCACCGGCACCAATGGAAAAACCACCACCACGGCGCTTGCTCGGCATCTCTTTGCCGCCACCGGTCGCGTAGTGCGCGCGGCCGGCAACATTGGCCCATCGCTGCTTGCCGCGCTCGCCGACTCGCTCGATGCGGAGTCGCTGCCCGATATCTGGGTGCTTGAGCTCTCGAGTTTTCAGCTAGCGCTTTCCCAGGGCTTTGAGCCCAGTGCCGCGACCGTGCTCAACCTGAGCGAAGACCACCTGGACTGGCATGCCGATATGGCGCGTTATGGCGAGGCCAAGCGCCGCATCCACGGCGCTCACGCCTGGGCGGTGTTCAATCGCGATGACCCGGCCACCGTGCCGCGACCTGCGCCTGCGCTCGCTCGGGCGACCGGTGCAAGGTCGGGGCGGCGGCAGGCGGCCGATGCGCCGCCCGCCCGCCGCAGCTCGAGCTTCGGGCTCGATGCGCCGCGCGCCCCGGGTGATTTCGGCATCGTCCACGACGGCGGGCTTGCCTGGCTCGCCGCTGCCGAGGGTGATGATCCCCTGCCGGGCCGGTCCCGCGATACCGATTCGACCATGACGGTGCGGAAGCTGATGCCTGCTGAAGCGCTCGCGCTCAAGGGTCGACACAACCAGGCCAACGCCATGGCTGCGCTTGCGCTGGGGTCTGCGATTGGCCTGCCGCTTGCGCCGATGCTGCGTGCCATTCGCGATTTTGATGCGAACGAGCACCGCTGCGAGCCGGTGGCCACCATCGACGGCGTGAACTTCGTGAACGACAGCAAGGGCACCAATGTGGGGGCGACGGTGGCTGCGCTCGATGCGATGCCACCGGGGTGCGTGCTGATCGCAGGCGGTGTTGGTAAGGGCCAGGACTTCACCCCGCTCGCGCGCGCTCTCGCGCGCCGCGGTGGGTGTGCGGTGCTGATCGGACGCGACGCGCAAGCCATCGGCGAGGCGCTCGCCGAGCAGTCGGTTGCGTTTGAAAGCTGCGCCGATCTCATGAATGCGGTCAAACGCGCCGCCGTGCTGGCGCAGCCGAACAAGACCGTGCTCCTCTCGCCCGCCTGCGCGAGCTTCGACATGTTCAGGAGCTATGCCGATCGCGGCCAGGCGTTCCGTCGAGCGGTTCGCGAACTTGCACTCGATGCCGGGCAGCCGCTGGAGCTCGCATGCTGAGCCAGACACTCGGACGGGTGAGGGCTGGTCTCGGTTCGGTGACCGGGCGCACGCAGACCGCGGTACCGCTCGGTAGCGTCGATACCGGGATCATCTGGGTTGCCGGCATCCTGATGGTGATTGGCACGGTGATGGTCTATTCCGCCTCGATTGCGCTGCCCGACGCGCCGCGCTTTGCGAATTACAAGCCCTGGCATTTCCTGGCGCGGCATCTGTTTGCGATCGCGGTCGGGGTCGGGCTGTCAATCCTTGCCTTTACGGTGCCCATCCGCGAGTGGCAGCGCTGGTCGAAGTGGCTGTTCCTGTTCGGCCTCGTGCTGCTGGTGATCGTACTGATCCCGGGCGTGGGCAAGGTGGTGTACGGTGCGCGCCGCTGGCTCTCGCTTTATGTGCTCAATCTCCAGCCCTCGGAGCTGATGAAGATCTTCGTGATCCTCTATGCAGCCGACTACACCGTTCGCAAGCAGGATGTGATCCTCAGCTTTTCGAAGGGCGCGCTGCCGATCGGGGCTGCGGTGGCAGCGGTGGGGCTTCTCCTCCTCCTCGAGCCCGACATGGGCGCCTTCATGGTGATCGCGGTGGTGGCTGGGGGGGTGTTGTTCCTGGGCGGGGTGAGCGGGCGGCTGTTCACCGGGCTGGTCGCGGTAGGCATAGTGACATTCGGGTCGCTCATCATGCTTTCGCCCTGGCGCCGGGAGCGCATCTTTGCCTACCTCGACCCGTTCAGCGAACAGAACGCGCTCGGCAAGGGCTATCAGCTGTCACATTCCCTGATCGCCTTCGGTCGGGGCGAGCTGTTCGGTGTCGGCCTCGGTGGCTCGGTCGAAAAACTCCATTACCTGCCCGAGGCGCATACCGATTTTCTGCTGGCGGTCATCGGTGAGGAACTCGGGCTGGTTGCAGTGCTCGCGATCGTGCTCATGTTTTTCTGGCTCACTCGCCGTGCCTTCGAAATCGGCCGGCTCGCCATTCGCCTGGACCGTACCTTCGCGGGCCTGGTGGCGCAGGGCGTAGGGCTCTGGCTCGGTCTGCAGGCCTTCATCAACATGGGCGTGAATCTGGGGCTCTTGCCCACCAAGGGGTTGACCCTGCCGCTGATGAGCTACGGCGGAAGCGGCATCCTCGCCAACTGTGTGGCGGTGGCGATCCTTTTGCGGGTCGATTTCGAGAACCGAATGCTGATGCGAGGCGCAAAGTGACCCCGCGCACGCTACTCGTGATGGCAGGCGGCACCGGTGGGCATGTCATGCCGGGGTTGGCGGTGGCACAGGTGATGCGCGAACGTGCCTGGAATGTGGTTTGGCTGGGCAACCCGCAGGGCATGGAGGCGACGCTGGTCCCTCAGCACGGGATCACGCTCGAGCCGGTGAGAATCGGGGGCCTGCGCGGCAAGGGAATGCTCAATGCGCTCGTAATGCCGGTGCGACTCGCCCGAGCCTGCTGGCAGAGTTTGTCGGCCTTGCGCCGTATCAGGCCCGCAGTGGTGCTGGGCATGGGCGGCTATGTGGCCTTTCCTGGCGGGCTGATGGCGGCGCTGGTGGGCTATCCCCTGGTCGTGCATGAACAGAACTCGGTCGCCGGGCTGACCAATCGGTTGCTCGCACGGCTGGCCGACCGGGTGCTCGAAGCCTTCCCGGGCACACTGGCGGGTGCGGTATGCACGGGCAATCCGGTGCGCGCCGACCTGGTTCGCGTCGATTCGCCGCGGGCGCGGTATCTGGCGCGAAGCGGCCCGCTGCGCCTTCTGGTGGTGGGCGGTAGCCTGGGGGCGCAGGCGCTCAACCAGATCGTCCCGCAGGCGCTAGCGCAGACCGACCCTGCCCATCGGCCGCACGTTGTCCATCAGGCAGGGCGGGCTCATGCGCAGGCATTGGTCGAGCGTTACCGAGCGCTCGGTGTGGCGGCGCAGGTGCCGAGCTTCATCGATGACATGGCAGCGGCGCTCGCAGAAGCCGATCTCGTGATCTGCCGGGCTGGTGCGATGACCGTTGCGGAACTCGCCGCGGTGGGTGTTGCAAGCGTACTGGTGCCGTTTCCGTATGCGGTCGATGACCACCAGACCGGCAACGCCCGCTTTCTTGCAGAGCAAGGTGCGGCGATGCTGATCGCTCAGGCCGACCTCACCGCGGAGCGCCTGTCATCCGTGATTACCGGTGCAAGTCGCGATACGCTCGCCGAGCAGGCCGAGCGGGCGCGCGCGCTCGCGCGTCCGCGCGCCGCGCACGAGGTCGCCGATATCTGTGAAGCACTCGCTTCGGGAGCCCGGGCATGAAGCACAAGGTGAAGCGCATTCACTTTGTGGGCATCGGCGGGGCCGGCATGAGCGGCATCGCCGAGGTGCTGCTCACGCTCGGCTACCAGATCAGCGGGTCCGATATCGCCGAATCGGCGGTCACCCGACGGCTCGCCTCCCTGGGCGCTCAGGTGATCACCGGCCACCAGGCGGCCAACGTGCAGGGCGCTGACTGTGTGGTCGTATCCTCGGCCGTGCGCCCCGACAATCCCGAGGTGATTGCCGCGCGCAACCAGCGTATCCCGGTGGTGCCCAGAGCGCTGATGCTCGCCGAACTGATGAAGCTCAAGCGGGGCATCGCGGTGGCGGGCACACATGGCAAGACCACGACCACGAGCCTGATTGCCTCGGTGCTCGCGCGCGGGGGCATGGACCCCACGTTCGTGATCGGCGGGCTTCTGAACAGCGCCGGGGTCAATGCCCGTCTGGGCGCAGGCGACACCATCGTGGTCGAGGCCGATGAGTCCGATGGCTCGTTTCTCAACCTGTCGCCGATGATCGCGGTCATCACCAACATTGACGCCGATCACATGGACACTTATGGCCATGACCTCGCGCGGCTCAAACAGGCGTTTGTCGAGTTCACGCACCGACTGCCGTTTTATGGCGCAGCCGTACTCTGCATCGATGATGCGCAGGTGCGTGAAATCCTCCCCTTCGTATCGAAACCGGTGCTGAGCTACGGGCTGACCGAAGGCGCGCGGTTTCGCGCAATCGATGTCACGCCTGAAGGTCCCACCATGCGCTTTACGGTGCTTCGTGAAGACGCCGAGCCGCTGCCGGTGGCACTCAATCTTCCCGGTGTTCATAACGTGCGCAATGCCCTTGCCGCGATTGCCGTGGCCGATGAACTGGGTGTGCGCGACGAGGCGATTGCCGCCGCGTTGGCCGAGTTTCGGGGGGTCGGTCGGCGCTTCCAGCGCCACGGCGAGGTAGCGGTTCCTGTGTCATCCGGCGGGGGGTCTTTCACGCTGGTTGACGACTATGGCCACCACCCGGCGGAAATGAGCGCAACCATCGCTGCGGCGCGCGGTGCTTTCCCCGGGCGGCGTCTGGTGCTCGCGTTCCAGCCGCACCGCTACACGCGAACGCGTGACCTGTTCGAGGATTTCGTTCGGGAGCTCTGCACAGTCGATTCGCTGATTCTTGCCGAGGTCTACGCCGCGGGTGAAGCGGCGATCGTTGCTGCCGACGGACGGTCGCTTGTGCGCGCGGTCAGGGTGGCGGGCCGTGTCGAGCCGCGCTTTGTCGAGCGCATCGGCGAGATGCCGCGCGCCATTCTCGAGAGCGTTCGCGACGGCGATGTCGTACTCACCATGGGCGCAGGATCGATCGGTCAGGTGGCGGGCGGCGTTCGCGAACTCGCAGGCGAGGCCGCAGGGGGTGCGAGGCGTGACTAAAGCCGTCCATCAAGACAGGGTGCGGGCGCTTGGCAGGGTGGCTGTGCTGATGGGCGGCGCATCGGCCGAGCGCGAGGTCTCGCTCATGTCCGGCGCAGGGGTGCTGGCGGCGCTGCGCGAACGCGGGGTGGATGCGCATGCGTTCGACCCGGCCGAGCGCGAGCTGGGTGAGCTGCGTCGCGAGGGCTTCGCGCGCGCCTTCATCGCGCTCCATGGCCGCTTCGGCGAGGACGGCAGCGTTCAGGGTGCGCTTGAATTACTGGGCATTCCTTACACGGGCTCGGGCGTGCTGGCCTCAGCCATTGCCATGGACAAGACCTGCACCAAGGATATCTGGCTTGCGCGTGGCCTGCCCACACCAGCATTTCGACGCGCTGCAACGCTCGAGGACGCGCGCCGGGCAGTCAATGAGCTCGGCCTGCCGCTGGCGGTCAAGCCCAGCCGTGAAGGGTCCAGTCTTGGTTTTTCACGCGCCGAATCGCCAGAGTCGCTCGAGGCCGCGTTCACGCTCGCGCGTCAGTACGACAGTGAAGTCATCATCGAACGATTCATCGATGGCGCCGAACTCACGGTGGCCATTCTGGGGTCAGGGTCGGCTGCGCGGGCGCTACCGGTGATCGAGATTCGTGCGCCGGCCGGCAACTACAACTACCAGAACAAGTATTTTGGTGACGACACCCGCTACCTTTGCCCGGCGCCGCTGGTGCCCGAGGTGGCTCGCGAAGTGGCCGAGATATCGCTTGCTGCCTACCGTGCGATTGGCTGCGAAGGCTGGGGCCGGGTCGATCTGATGCTCTCGCGGGCCGATTCGCGGCCGTGGCTGCTGGAGGTCAACACATCACCCGGGATGACGGGTCATTCGCTCGTGCCCATGGCAGCGCAGGCAGCCGGCATCACCTACGAAGATCTGTGCCTGGACCTGCTGGGCTCGGCTTCGCTCAAGACCGGTGCACCGCCATCGCTCAAGCGCGTCACCCCGGAGGTCGCATGAGTACGCCCTGGCACGATACCCGGCTTCTCAATTCGGTGGCCAACGGGCTTTTTGCGGCCGCGCTTGGCGCGCTGCTCTGCTCGTCGCTCTGGTGGCTGTCGCAACGGCCGATGTTTGCAATCCAGCACATCCGGGTCGATGCCGCCGCCGGCCATACGCTGCGTTACCTGCACGAGCCAGTGCTGCGCGCGGTGGTGGGTGACCGGGTCGGCGGCAACTTCTTCGTGATCGATCTTCAGGAAGTGCGCGCAGCCTTCGAGGCCGTGCCCTGGGTACGGCGCGCGACGGTCCGACGAGTCTGGCCGGACTCGCTTCATGTCACGCTCGAGGAGCACCGCGCGTTTGCCATCTGGAATCGCGAAGCACTCATGAACACCCATGGCGAGTCGTTTGCCGCCAATCTCGACGAGGCCGAGGAAGAGCGTGCGCTGCCCCACCTCTCGGGCCCGATCGGCACCGAGAAGCTGGTGATGGAGCGCTGGCTTGAACTGATCGAGGCGTTGAAGCCCCTGGGCTTGTCGCCGGGCGAGCTCGAACTGTCGCCGCGCGAGGCGTGGACGGCGCGTCTGTCCGATGGGTCGCGGCTGCTCCTTGGGCGCGATCAGGGCGTGTCGGTGCGAGAGCGGCTCGCGCTCTGGGCCGAGGTCTATCCAAAGGTCGCCGCACGTCTGAATCAGCGGATGCAGACGATCGACCTGCGTTATCCGAACGGGTTTGCGCTGCGGCCGGTGGCCTTCGGCGGCGACGCAGCCCGCGAACCGCAAGCGGCTGGCGGGTCAAGGCGGCCATGAACGGAATTTTCAGGACAAGGCGATGAGCAGGGATGCGAAAGATCTGATCGTCGGGCTCGATATCGGCACCTCCAAGGTGGTGGCGATCGTCGCGCAGATGCATGCCGATGGCCACTACGAGGTGGTCGGGCTCGGCCAGCACGAGGCGCGCGGCCTGAAGAAAGGCGTGGTCGTCAACATCGAGAGCACGGTCGCTTCGATCCAGCGGGCGCTGGAAGAGGCCGAGCTGATGGCCGACTGCAAGATCCGCACGGTCTACACCGGGATCGCTGGCAGCCATATCCGCAGCTTCAACTCAAGCGGGATGGTGGCGATCAAGGACAAGGAGGTGAGCGAGGCCGACATGGCTCGCGTGATCGAGACCGCCAAGGCGGTCAACATTCCCACCGATCAGCAGATCCTGCACGTGCTGCCGCAGGAATTCATCATCGACGGCCAGGAAGACATTCGTGAGCCGATCGGAATGAGCGGCGTGCGGCTCGAGGTAAAGGTGCACATCGTGACCGGTGCGGTATCGGCCGCGCAGAACATCGTGAAATGCGTGCGTCGCTGTGGACTTGAAGTGCAGGACCTGATCCTGCAGCCGCTTGCCTCGTCAGTATCGGTGCTGTCGCAGGACGAAAAAGAGCTGGGCGCAGTACTGGTCGATATCGGCGGTGGCACCACCGACATCGCAATCTTCACGGCAGGCGCCATCCGGCATACCGCAGTGATTCCGATTGCCGGCGACCAGATCACCAACGACATCGCGATGGCGTTGCGCACGCCCACTCAGGACGCCGAGGAAATCAAGCTTCGCTTTGGCATCGCCAAGCAGGCGCTGGTCGATCCTGCGGAAAAAATCGAGGTGCCCGGGCTGGGTGATCGCGGCCCGCGCCAGCTCTCGCGTCAGGCGCTTGCGGCGGTGATCGAGCCGCGGGTGGAAGAACTGTTCTCGCTCGTCCATCAGGTGATCCGCGAGTCGGGATACGAGGAGCTGCTTTCTTCGGGAATCGTGCTGACCGGTGGCAGTGCGGAACTGCCGGGTGTGGCCGAACTCGCCGAGGATATTTTTCTCAAGCCGGTCCGGGTGGGCCGGCCGGTGTATTCGGGAGGGCTCGCCGATGTGGTGCGTTCGCCGCGCTACGCGACGGCGGTGGGCCTGCTTGAGGAAGCGAAGCTGCAGAGGTTGAGGGGCAGGAAGGTGGCGGAACAGTCGGGCTCTTTCACGGAGACGCTGCGACGCATGAAGGACTGGTTCACGGGCAATTTTTAAGGAGACCGCGATGTCGTTTGAAATGATCGAAGAGGAAGTTGAGGGCGCCGTCATCAAGGTGATCGGTATCGGGGGGGCTGGAGGTAACGCCGTCAACCACATGGTGCAGCGGGGCGTGCAGGGCGTGGATTTCATCTCGCTCAACACCGATCGGCAGGCGCTTGCCCGGTCGCTCGCAAGCCACACCATCCAGCTGGGTGGCAACGGTCTGGGCGCGGGCGCGCGGCCCGAGGCGGGGCGTGCTGCCGCTGAAGCGATGCGAGACGAGATTCGCGCGGCACTCGCTGGCGCGCACATGGTGTTTCTCACCGCTGGCATGGGCAAGGGCACGGGCACCGGCGCCTCGCCCGTGGTCGCCGAGATCGCCAAAGAGCTCGGCGTGCTGACGGTAGGCGTGGTCACCAAGCCTTTCGATTTCGAGGGCAACCGCAAGATGCAGATCGCCGAGTCGGGGATCGAGCAGCTTGTCGAGCATGTCGATTCGCTGATCGTGGTGCTCAACCAGAAGCTGTTTGACGTGATGGAAGAGGACGCGAGCCTGGAAGATGCCTTCAAGCGCGCGGACGACGTGCTGCACAACGCGGTGGCCGGTATCGCCGAGATCATCAATGTGCCGGGTCTGGTCAACGTCGACTTTGCCGACGTGCGCACGGTGATGGGTGAGCAGGGCAAGGCGATGATGGGAATTGGCGAGGCGGGCGGGCTCGATCGGGCGCGGATCGCTGCCGAACAGGCCGTCGCTTCGCCGCTTCTTGATGGCGTTGACCTGCAGGGCGCGCGTGGCGTGATCGTGAACATCACCGCCAACCGGAGCCTGAAGCTCAAGGAAACCAACGAGGTGATCAACACGATCAAGGCGTTCTGCGCCGATGACGCCACCATCATCCACGGCACGGTGTTCGACGAAAACATGGTCGACAACCTGCGCGTGACCGTGGTGGCTACCGGTATCGGCAAGCGCGTCTCGCGCCCGGTGCTGGTGCCGCAGACCTCGCTTCGTACTGGCACCGACAATACGCCGATCGCTGATGCTACGGGTGGCTACGACCGTTTCGATCAGCCGACCGTCTGGCGCAATCCGCGTGCAAGCGCGGCGGCGCAGGTGCAGGCGCTGGAGGAAAGCGGGGTCGAGCGGTTCGACATCCCGGCGTTTCTGCGCAAGCAGGCCGACTGAGGCGGGCCTGCCCGCCGCCTGATGCGGGCAATCCGGATGGCGGACGTCTCCCCGCCATCCGGATAGCTGTTTGCGCGGGCCTGACCCGCGCATGGCCATTGACCGGCGGCACCACACGACCGGTTAAACTTTCATTTCTCTTCAACTTTCTTCAGGAGCCCTCACCATGACGATCAAGGTCGGCGATCGCGTGCCGGATGCCACGCTGTTTGAATTCATCGAGGTCGAGGGCAATGGCTGCTCG
>Ga0078894_10002781_pt1 | contig 13242 bp, 12 predicted proteins | sample LauGreSu1BDMLBSD_2_FD_67506 | JGI IMG/M metagenome (GOLD analysis project Ga0078894, IMG submission 67506) | Freshwater lake microbial communities from Lake Michigan, USA - Su13.BD.MLB.SD (version 4) (version 4) | ecosystem: Environmental > Aquatic > Freshwater > Lake | place: Lake Michigan...
CTTTAATACTGCCCCTGTTCCGCCTGTTACCGTAATTAATGATCCTTGTGAAGCATCTTTTCCCGTTATATTCCCATTTACAATTATTGAAGATATTGAATCCTTCATCAATTTTACAATATTATCTTTTATAGGTGCCGCTCCAATTAATCTTGCTAATGTATCAACAATTGGACGATCGCGCATCATTTTTGCAATTTCACTACTATCAATCCTTAAAGAAGTTGCTCTTAATACCGCTCCCGTCCCATCCATTACTATGATTCCTCTTCCATTTGTAAGATTATGAGACGTTAAATTGCCTCCAGAACACAAACTTTTCCATGCACTAGATGTTCTCTGATAGATACAACTATCTGTTGTATTATAGACAAGCATACCTTCATTAGCTTGAATTGCGTTCATTTGATTTGTTGTAACTCTAGTGATTACCAATGCTTTGGAATCATGCTCCAATTCCAACAAAGCTCCTGGAAGGATTACTTTTGGATTATTACCAATTTTTACTTGCGCTAGAATATCTTTGCTAAAAGTAATAAGGGTTAAAATAATAAAATACCTTGAGATAATTTTTAAAGACTTCATAATTTAAGTTCTAATTTTAATGAATTTATAGAACTAAAATCAAAAATTATGCCAAAAGCAATTGAGGAATTTTTATGGGAATTTTTTAACGCACGGTCAAAATTTCTGATGTCAACTCGGTTGTAGCATCGCCATGCAACTCATTTAATAACGATACAATTTCTTCACTTGAAAAATTACAAAACCATCTGTCAGCTCGTGCCTCTATACTTGGCAGTCCTTTTCCACGGATAGTATCACAGATAATTACACTTGGCTTTTCGTTACTAAATGGTAATGCCGAAAATGTTTGATGTAATTGTTCAAAATTATGGCCATCTATCCTTCTTACTTCCGCGCCAAATGCTTTGAATTTATCTTCAAATGGCTCTAATGGAATCAAATCTTCTGTAGCCATATTGGCTTGAAAATGATTTCGGTCTACTACTATTGTTAAATTATTCATTTTTTTAGCAGAAGCTACCAATATTGTTTCCCACACAGAACCTTCATTACATTCACCATCTCCAATTATACATACGATACGATTATTTTGACCTTTTGCCTTACAATCATATGCTACCCCCAAAGACACCGCAGGCAAATGCCCCAATGAGCCAGAATGAAATTCTATTCCATCAATTTTTCTATTTGGATGCCAATAGATATCATCATTTGATTTTAAATGATTTTTTAATCTATCTGCTTCCATCCAGCCTAATTCTACAAACAGCCCATACAAAGCAGGCACATCATGCCCCTTGCTCAGAAATAGATAATCTCTATTGGGATCTTTAAAATTATCTTTATTAATATTTAGATAAGCTTTGTACAAATACACTAACAAATCGGTACAAGACAACGAAGCCCCTATAAAACATCCTCCATCGGTACTCATTCTAATGATATGTTCTCTAACTTTTAAAGATACTTTTTCTAGTTCTGAAGTATTCATCTTTTTATATTTTTTTGCAAAATTACAATTTCTAATTCTTTTTTAAATAATATCTTCATATTTAACCCCTTTTTTTAATCATCAAAGGATTCTATTTCACACAAATATAATTTATAGCATGGTATTCTATCATTTCATTTAAAAGGATATATTCAAAGACATCTTTAAGTATTTTAAATTTAATAATATTATTATTTAGTACTTTTTCAAATTTTGCTTAGGTTTGCATTCATATAATAATTAGTATTTGACAAATAATCTTCATAATACCCTTTTTGCTGTTTTAGATGTAGAAACCACTGGCGGGAGGCCTTCGGACTCCAAAATTACCGATATATCTATATACATTACCGATGGTAAAGAAATTAAATCTGAATTTTCATCATTGGTGAATCCAGAGAAAAAAATAGACCCTTTTGTCATTAAATTGACTGGGATTACTAATGAAATGGTTGCAAATGCAGCACCTTTTAAAGAAATGGCTCATCAGATTTCGGAATTACTCAAAGATACTATTATTGTAGCACACAACGCAGATTTTGACTTCCAAATGTTGCAAAAAGAATTTTTAGACCACGGACTTACGCTACCCAATGCTAAATTCTGTACAGTAAAAGCTGCTAAAAAATCTATCCCTAATTTAAGTTCATATAGCCTTGGCAATCTTTGTGATCATTTAAAAATTTCTCATGAAAATGCGCATCGAGCCCAAGCAGATGCTTTGGCTACCACGCATTTATTTCACTATTTATTGAAACTGGCCGATTTTGATTTCATTTCAAATGAACTTAAATCTCAAAATCATGAAATTGACTGGCCTACACATTGGGGAAAAAATAATCAAAAGATTAAAACACAGCCAGGCATCATTTATTTTTACTCCAAAAACGATGAGATTTTAGATATTTTTCATGCAAATAATTTAAAAAAAGGACTTTTTCAAGTATTGGATGCCTATAAAAAAAATGATGTAAAATACATTAAAATGGTGGAAGAAACCACACGCATTGATTTTGAATATATTTACCCCTCCTTTAAAGCTGAAATCAAGGCATTAAATGAAATTCAATATCATAAGCCAAAATATAGCAAACCTTTTAAGCAAATTGAAAATTCGCATATACTCACATTAGTAAAAGATGAACTCGAACTCTATCATTTTAAAATATTTAAAAAAAATGAATTTGAAGTAGACGATATTCCATATGTTTACTGCACTTCAATCAAAAATGCTGAAAAACTAAAAAAAAGAATGCTGCTCCATAATGAACTAAAAGCCGTGTGGTATGTAAGACAGCACCTAAAAAAACAAGAAAAGCATTTAATGCAAGAAAACATCAAAAAACACAATGATGCATTTTTAAAAACATTTACTAGTACATGTTGCCCTTTTAAAGAAGGTTATTATATTTTTAAAAATTCTTCGCTTGAGGTAGAAGCTATCAAGGTAGAAAATTTCTATATTACCGCATGGGTTACAGGAACATTGTCAAACAATTCTATTGAAAATCAAAAGGTTGAATTCAAATTGTCGAATAATCCAAAATTCACAAGAAAATTTTTAAATATTGTAGCAAAGACAGGGTTTAAAATTTTAAAAATTCAATAATAAAAATCTAAAAATAATATAGTAAATTTGCAAAACAAATTGAATATTGAAAATTTTAAATAATTATTATATAAGATTCCTGATTACTATTAAAGCAATCAATTGTATAAATTTTGCAACAAATAGCAACACAATAATTCTAAAACACAAAAAAGAAAACTCTAGAAACTAATACAAAAAAAATGCATCCATTTCACTTTTAATTAAAACAAATCATTTCTAAAATCAAATACCCTCTAAATGAAACCAACATTCTTTATCTTCAACAAGATTGAAAATTTACCTCAAAAACAAGTTTCTAAAAAAACAATTGAATTGGACGGAAAGGAAAATCAAAATTTTGAAACCTTTTATGCCAATATGAGCAAACTCCTTGATTTTGACATGGAATTTGGGAACAATTTAGATGCATTATTCGATAATTTAGCCGATTTATCTTGGATAAAAGAAAAAGAAGTGGAAATTATTTTCAAAAACACTTCAAGTCTATTATCCGAAGAGGAAGTGGAAATGCACGACATTTTCCTCAATACGCTAAACGATGCTGCAGAAGCACATAATGCAGAGCCTTTATTTGAAGATTTTGAACCAAAAACATTGACTTTTTACTTTCAGCATACACTTAAAATAGAAAATCTATTTGATAGAAATTTCTTAATTTGGGAAAATGTAGATTAAAAACTTATTTTTTCTTCTCTAGCTTTTCGATCATTTTTTTACAATTTTCTGAAGAACAATTTTCACGAATTGTGATAACAAATTTTGATGCATTACCATATTCAAAATTATTGAATAAATAGTATGCTTTCTCTGCATATTGCTCATAATCCTTGCTAGCTTCCGCATATCCTAAATGCGCCAAAGCTTCCCATTTTCTAGATTTTCCAGGATTTCTTTGTTTACAAAAATTAATCAAATCCTCTAGTGTAGTTTTATCGTTCATTTTGCCAGCTTGATAGCCCGATGCCAAAACAACATCCTCCATTTTTGACTGATACGATTCTTTCCCCACTACTTCTATTACTTTTACTTTTTCGGTCATTAGAATTCGAGTAGAAGTTGCATTATAATAACTAGAAATATCAAAAATCCATTTTAACTCATCCTTAGAGAAAGCATCTTTTTTTTGATCTAAATAATCGTTGAATGGCATTTCGAACGAACGATTTGCTTTTGCCAATTCGTTTATGTATGTTTTCAAAAATTCTATATCGCGCTGTCCGCCATCATATTTTTGTTTGTACACTTGCACCATTTCACTCGTGGCTTGTTGGGCTCGGCTATTGAGCATTTGCATAAGCTGCGAAGCATCTCTATAGCCTACTATTCTTGATTTTTCATTGCCTTCTGCATCTAAAATCAGCATCGTTGGATACGAATTGATATGATACGCCTCGGATTGTGGTGCGCCTTCTCGTTCCATATCTAGCTTGAGTGGAATATAGTTTTCATTGATAAATTTCCCTAAATCTGGATTAGAAAAAACATTTCGATCCAGCATTTTACAAGGGCCACACCAAGTTGTAAAGCAGTCCACAAAAAGTTGTTTCTTGTCCTTTTTTGCTTGTGCTTTTGCCTCTTCAAAAGTTCCTTTGAAAAATACAATTTGGCTGTATGATTTATGTACAAAAACCAATAAAACCGCTATTAAAAATCCTTTTTTCATAGATATTTAATTTTAAAACTATGCTTGAAACAATAATGAATTTACCTGACGAATTTTGTCCGAAACAATAACGTCGGTCTCTATAAACGAAACTTTTTCACGAATATTTTTATAAAAATGTTCTACCCTTTCACTTGACTTCAACGGTCTTCTAAAATCCAACGCCTGAGCAGCACTCAACGCCTCAATACTCAATACATTCTGCACATTCCACAAAATTTCCAAGCATTTGGTAGCGGCATTGGCGCCCATACTTACGTGGTCTTCTTGTCCATTGCTACTCACAATACTATCGATAGAAGCAGGTGTAGCGTATTGTTTGTTCTGCGATACCAACGATGCTGCAGTATATTGTGCTATCATCAGGCCGCTATTCAGCCCTGGATTAGCTACCAAATAGGTAGGAAGTCCACGCTGTCCCGAGAGCAACAAATACGTTCTTCGTTCGCTGATATTGCCCCATTCGGCAAGAGCTATTGCAAGAAAATCCAATGCTAACGCTAGCGGTTGCCCATGAAAATTTCCTCCCGAAATAATTTTATCTTCTTCTGCAAATACGTTCGGATTATCGGTTACGGAGTTGATTTCCGTTTCAATTACATTTAAAAAATACTGCATAGCATCCTTAGAAGCGCCATGAACCTGAGGAATACATCGGAAAGAATATGGATCTTGCACATGCACTTTGGGCTGCGCTATAATTTGGCTTCCCTTCATAGTTTCTCTAAAAAAACAAGCTGTGTCTACTTGACCTTGATGCGGTCTTACACGATGAATAGCCTCATCAAAAGGTTCAATTCTACCATCAAATGCATCCAAAGACATCGCTGCAATAGAATCTGCCAATCTTGATATTTTCTGCGCTTCTATACCCAAATAACTCGCATAACCCAGCATAAACTGCGTGCCATTGAGCAATGCTAAACCTTCTTTGGACTGTAATGTGATAGGATTCCAATTCATTTTTTGAAGCATTTGACTAGCGTGCATTTTTTCTCCATTCACATAAACCTCACCTTCTCCCAACAATGGCAACGATAAATGTGCCAAAGGCGCCAAATCCCCACTGGCACCTAATGAACCTTGGTGATATATTACAGGCAAAATATCTTCATTGTACATCGCCACCAATCGTTCAACGACTTCCAACGAAATAGCCGAATGCCCATAGCTAAGCGATTGAATTTTTAGAATTAAGATATATTTGACAATTTCCAAAGGAACTTCGCGACCAACGCCACAAGCATGCGACAAAATAAGATTTTTTTGCAATTGGCTCAAATCCTGACTCTCTATAGAAATATTGTACAACGAACCAAACCCTGTATTAATACCATATATAGGAGCAGTAGCTTGTGTAATTTTTTGATTGAGGTAATTTCTACAGGCATTGATTTTTTGAATAGCGGTATCGGAAAGTTTTAATTTTTTGCCTTGAGAAACGATTTCTTTCAAATCATTTAACGTCAAATGTGCGTGGGAGATAGCATGAATTGAAGGGGTCATTTTATTCTTATTTTGATGAATAAGCAAAAATAACTTTTTTGGGTCAAAGTAATGGAAATTTATGTCTTTTATCGAAGTAGTTTAAAAACAGGAAATATTTTTAATAAAAATCCTTAGACGACACCTTTTACATTTCCCAATAACAATTTCCCTATCTATTCAAAAAAGAATCCCCTATCTTTGCCTTGGATAAAACCAAAAGAACTAATCTGCAAATGGGACTATCGCTAGGCATGAAAAAAGGCTTAGAGGAAAGTCTGGACAGCACAGAGTACTGTGCCATCTAACGGATGGGCGTATGGAAACGTACGACGGAAAGTGTAACAGAAAATAACCGTCTGGCACTTGTGCTAGATAAGGGTGAAAATGTGCGGTAAGAGCGCACATATCTTTGTGGTAACACATAGGTAGTACAAACCCCATGGGCTGAAAGACCAAATAAATCTTGTTTTGGGGCTACTCGTCCCTGCCATTTGGCGACAAGAAGGGTAGGTCGTTGGACCTCAAGGGCGACTTTGAGGCTAGATAAATGATAGTCGTCTTTTTCATTGAAAAAGAAACAGAATCCGGCTTATACATTTGCAGATTTTTTTAATTTTCATTCAAGATTATGAATATAAGAGTATAACTAATACACTTTTCTCTTAATATTGTAATTGGCGTTGGCTTGAGTGAGGCATGTAATAGTCAAGTCATTGATGCAAACATGTTTGGGAAGATTGGCACAATACCAAATGGTCTCCGCTATATCATCGGGGCGCAATGGGTCAAATCCTTCATAAACCGCTTTTGCCTTTTCTTTATCTCCATGAAAACGCACCTCGGAGAATTCTGTTTCACAAGCACCAGGACTTATAGCCGTAACTTTAATGCCGTGCGAGAGCAAATCGATACGCATACTTTGCGAAAGTGCATCTACCGCATGTTTTGTAGCGCAATATACATTTCCATTGGCATAGACTTGTTTTCCAGCCGTAGAAGAAATATTGACGACATGACCAAAACCTTGTTTTTTCAATATCGGTATCAACTCTCGAGATACATACAAAAGCCCTTTTATATTGGTATCTATCATCACATCCCAATCCGAATATAAGCCCTCGTCTATTGTACCCAATCCACTGGCAAGCCCTGCATTATTGAGCAATAAATCTATCGTGGGAAATTTATTAAAATCAATAGAATCCACTCCTTGTTGAACAGAAGCTAAATCTCTTACATCCATTGAAATCGTTTGGACGATTGCACCATATTTAGTTTCCAAATCGGCCTTTATCGCATCCAATCTATCCGATCTGCGTCCAGTCAAAATTAAATTATAGCCATTTTGAGCAAAAAGATACGCCGTACTTTTGCCTATTCCCGAGGTAGCCCCCGTTATAAAAATTGTTTTTTTCACGTTGTTTAATTATTATTTTACATTCCAAACGATCATATTTCCCAAATTTTTGGTAATCATTCCCACCGAAATTGCCAATAGAATAACGCCAAAAAGTTTACGCATAACCGCCAATGAATTTTCAGAAATTTTATCTTGAATGATATACAAATATCGAAGGACTACATACACTACGATTATATTAAAAACAATGGCGACACTCATTTCAATATAATTAAACTGCGTTTTTAGAGACAAAATCGTAGTAATAGTTCCTGCACCTGAAATGAGCGGAAATGCTACGGGAACAATTGCCGAAGCTTTTCCCTTACTTTTTGATTGTTTGATAATATTCCGTCCAAGCACCATTTCCATAGCTAAAATAAACAAAATAATGCCCCCAGCTACTGCAAAAGAAGACTGAGTCACTCCCAAAAATTGCAAAAAATAATCGCCCAAAAACAAGGCTAACAACATAATAAATAATGAGGTAACAGATGCTTTTTCAGCATGGATAACGCCATGATTTTTTGTAATATCAATCAATAATGGCAAAACACCCACAATATCTATTACCGTAAAAAGAGTAATAGCTACTTTAAGGGTATTTGCAAATACGGTCGCATCCATAATTTTAAGATTTTAAAATACAAAAATAGGGATTTAAATCGAATGATATGATTTTTATGAAAATAGTATTTGTGTAACCAAAGCAACATATGTTTTCCTTTAAACATACTACTTTTGCATCTATGATAAAAATTTTAACCCTTTATTTTCTGTCCATACTATCACTTCATGCCCAAGACCATTTGAATTCATGGTCTCGTATAACCTTTTTAAAGAATTTTTCAAAATCTTTCAACACTAGTATAGAATTTCAGCACCGTAGACAAAATAATTTTGCTAGCGACAATCCTTTTGATAAAAACTTAATGAATTCATTTAGAATTTGGAACACCATTTCACTATCTAAAAAAACCAATATTTCTATTTCTCCATTTGCCGTTTTTAGGAATTTTACAATTATTGAATCAATAGATGAAAGCAAAAAATCAGCTATTACAGAATATAGATTTGCGGGTACTTTTGACGTTTCAATTCCTATTTCAAAAAAATGGTCCCTAAGCAATAGAGCTGGAATTGAATATAGAGTTTATGATATTGCAAATCCCAATCAAATTAGAATTCGAAATAGAATAGGCATAAAATATCAATGGCATGATTCCAAACAGCAAATATATATTTTTGAAGAACCTTTTATAACTTTAAAAGGATATATGGATAGCCAGCATATTTATGATCATAATCGGATTGGAGCCTTATACATAAATCAATTAACTGAGAATATTAAACTTGAAGCAGGATACATATATATTGATAGATTGATTCGAAATCATACCGAATCAATAGACGAAAGTAATTTCATCCTCAATCTTACACTTCAAATCTAAATCCCAATTTCGTAGTTAATTTTTATAAAAAGATTGTATATTTGCAAGACATAGAATCTAAATTAATTTCATATGAGTGCCATAATAATATTTATACTTTTATTTGTTTTTTTTGCTATTACGTTTTTACAATCTGGCATAGATAAAATTATTGATACTGAAGGGAATTTAGGTTGGTTTAAATCCCAATTTCAAAGTTCTTTTTTAGCCAAAATAATTACACCTCTTTTTTGGTTGATTACCGTTCAAGAACTATTATGCGGGGGCATGATGCTAATTGCCATTTTTAATGCTTTAAAAGCACTTATCTCATTTCGTTCAAATCATTTTTTCGAATATCACGCAGACGATGTTCCTTTTATTTTTGCAATTTTTATTTTGATTCAATTATTTTTTGGGCAGCGAATCGCTAAAGATTATGTTGGTGCATCGGGAATTATTCCATACATCCTATTAGCAATGATAAGCTGGACATTGGCTATATTTCTATAAAAATCAACTCATTCAAATGGTTCAAAATAGCATTGTTGCTACTTTTGCGGGCGATTCTGGTGATGGAGTCCAGCTTTTAGGCACTTTATTCTCGGACAATATTGCATTGCAAAATTATCAACTCCATACATTTCCTGATTATCCTGCTGAAATTCGGGCCCCTGCAGGAACAGTACTCGGAGTTTCTGGATTTAAAATTCAATGGGGGGGTGATAATGTTCTAACTCCAGGCGATGCTTCGGATATTCTAGTAGCTTTCAATGCAGCTGCATTTAAAAAGTATCGTTCGAATCTCAAATCGAATGGAATTTTAATTTATGACCCCGAAGGATTTGATTCAAAAAACTGTAAATTAGCCCAATTTGACCTTCAAGAATTAGAAAATTTAGATTTTAGGAAATTTGAAATTCCAATTTCAAAAATGACTACAGAAGGATTGAAGGATTTTGAAATGAGCATCAAAGAAAAAAATCAAAATAAAAATATTTTTGCCTTAGGCTTTTTATTATTTTCTATTGAAAATCAAATTAAAATTACGCAGGACTTATTATTGGAAAAATTCACCCATCTAGGAAATGGCTTTCTTGCAATGGAAACTAGCCTTAAGCTCGGGTATTACTTCGCAGAGACTATAGAATTTTCCATATCTAAATCAAGCGCCCTAACTCAAAGTCAAAAAGCAAAAGGAATTTATCGAAATATTCAAGGAAATACAGCGGTAGCATTAGCATTGATGAGTGCGCCAGAAATTTTTGGAAGAAAACTGTTATATGGTGGTTATCCCATTACACCGGCTTCAGATATTTTGCATGAATTAGCACGATATCCTATTGAAGATCTAACGGTGGTGCAAGCAGAAGACGAAATAGCAGCTATTGCTACGGCGTTAGGAGCTTCCTACGGTGGAGCCATTGGGGTAACAGCCTCTTCTGGACCAGGATTAGATTTAAAACAAGAAACTATAAGTTTGGCGCATAGTGCCGAATTACCTTTACTTATTATTGACGTTCAAAGAGCGGGCCCTAGTACAGGCATGCCTACTAAAGTGGAACAATCCGACTTGGAACTAGCCTATTTTGGTAGGCATGGGGAATGTCCCGTACCTATATTAGCTATTAAATCCCCTGCAAGTGCCTTTCAAAGCATTTTGGACGCCATTGAAATCATGATACAATTTCAAACGCCTCTTTTTGTATTAAGTGATGTAAGTATTGCTAATGGCGCTGAACCATGGCTATTACCTTCCATAGCTTCAAAAAAATTAAACGTTTTGAAGCAAGGAAATGCTTTTTCGCGAAATGAAAATTTGGTAAAACCATGGATAAGTCCAGGCACCGAAGACCATACATTTGTATTAGGTGGTTTGGAAAAAGGTTTTGAAGATGGTGGCATATCTTATGATGCACATAATCATGAAAAAATGACCCATATAAGACAAAAGAAAATTGATAACATAGCCCATTTTATTCCAAAATTTACCCTAGAAGATTATTCTGCAGCAAAAGGCACTTTAATTATATCTTGGGGCTCTACTTTTGGTGCCGTTAAATCAGCCATAATGCAACTTCAAGATGAAAACCCCTCAATTTTACTAGCACATGGTCATATAGAATGGATAAGGCCTTTCCCAAAAGGACTAAAGGATATTATAAAAAAATATGATCAAATTATCATTGCGGAACTAAATATGGGCCAATTAGCACAAATCATTCGAAGTGAGTTTTGTATAAATACACTTCAAATAAATAAAATACAAGGTACCCCATTTTTGGTAAGCGAGCTTAAAGAAGAAATTATAAAATGTATCGATATTTCATAAGCGGATTACTTATTATTTTTACATCAACTATATTTTTATCGTTTATTGATAGCGATGATAAAACCAAAGTAGTTGTGAATTTTGATTATGTAAAACAAATGCAGGAACTAGATATAACACGAAGTATTATAACTACACTATCACACGAAAGCTTTGCTGGAAGGGATATCAAATCAGGTTCTATTGAACTCACAAAGAGTTTTATTGAAAATTTTCTAATCAAAAATAATATTAAACCTTTAATTGGCAATACATACAGACAAAAATTTGTATTAGAAGAAAATATTTTTACAGATAATATAGTGGCATTGATAGACAATGCTAAACCAAAGAATGATTATATTGTGCTCTGCGCAAACTATGACAATTTAGGCATTGCTGATTCCTATGAAAATGATCCGAGAGATCAAATTTATAATGGCGCTAACGACAATGCTTCAGGTTGTGCTGCTTTGATGCAAATGGCAAAATTTCTCAATCAATTCAAATTTAATAAAAAAGTACTAATTGTATTTTTATCGGGAAAACATTATAGCAATTATGGGGCCGGCTTTTTTGCTGATTTTGCAAAAAGAAGTAATATCAATATCAAAGCTGTTATTAATATTGAGATGATTGGGAAAGAATTAAAAGGAAATCGTGGAAAAGTTTATATGAATGATAAAGAGTTTTCAAACCTTTCTTTTGAACTAAATTTTGCATTAAGAGAGCGATTTATTGTAGAAAAGGAAGAAAAGGAAATCGATGATATGGAAGAAATAGAACCCAAACAAGATCATTTGCCTTTTTATAATATATATAAGATTCCTGCTAATACCATTACTACATTTGACAGCCATACAGACAGCTTATATATGAGTGCAAAAGATGATATTAATAATATTGACTTCATAAATACCCATCAAATCATCAATAAACTTACCTATGGAGTATACCAATTGCTTGAAAATGATGTAGAAATAAAGGCAAATTATTAAAAAAAAAGCCACCACAAAATGTGGTGGCAATATTTATAAGATTAAAGATTTAATCTTAATCTTGTGAATTAACCGCTAGATTATAAATAACTAGACCAAATCCAATTTTGTTAATAGCATCAGCAATATTATACGCTACGTCAATATTTCCTGAAGGAATAATACCATTGTACCAACCTGTAGTTCCCATCATGTAACCCAATGGATAAATAGCCCATCCTACTAATACAAACCAGCATAAGATTTTATGAGATGCCAAAATGTTTCCTCCAGCAGCTTTAGCAAGTTTACTTGCCTCACCTAACCATATTTCATATACAATCATAAAATATGCAATACCAGAAACTAATCCCCATATAGCTGCACTACCAGGATAAACAGCTTCACCAATATATCCTGTTACTAGCATTACTATTGAATAGAATACCATTTTCCATAACAAGCTTTTTTTAGCGCCTGCTACCTTAAGGATTAAATAAAACTCTACGCACATTAAAGGCACTGTCAATACCCAATCTACGTATCTAAAAAATGTTGGAGATTCTTGGAAAGACGCCCAATAATCTCGCATGTAAAAATAGTGAACAGCAGCAATAAACGTAATAAGCCCTGACACTAAAACTGAGGTTCTCCATTTTTTTTCAAATTGACTTAATGATAAGAAAAAAAATGCTGAAGCGGCCATCATAGCCATACATCCAACAAAGAATGTAAATCCAACATAATCAGTTGGAAGTAACTTTGCAGTTACACTTAACGTAATGAATAGACTTGTCATAATAATTAATTTTTTTTGGTTTAATAAAAAATAACGACTCAAAG
>Ga0078894_10002783_pt1 | contig 13240 bp, 10 predicted proteins | sample LauGreSu1BDMLBSD_2_FD_67506 | JGI IMG/M metagenome (GOLD analysis project Ga0078894, IMG submission 67506) | Freshwater lake microbial communities from Lake Michigan, USA - Su13.BD.MLB.SD (version 4) (version 4) | ecosystem: Environmental > Aquatic > Freshwater > Lake | place: Lake Michigan...
GTTATAAGTCCATTAAAATTTGCTTCATTATTTATATTTTCTTCTCTGTGTGCTGATACTACAAAATATTTATATTGTTCAAGCTTTAATCTATTTAGTACATCTGATTTTTTTATAGAATCTAAATAGTGATTTAAAACCTCAAACATTGGAGATCCAGTCTTAATTATTCTATCTGAAGATAAGCCTTCTCTCAAAAGATATTCTCTTGCAATATCACTATAGGTTAAATTAATGTCTGATATGTGATCAACAATTTTTCTATTCGTTTCTTCAGGAACCCTTTGATCAAAACATCTATTTCCAGCTTCCATATGAAATATAGGTATATGTCTTTTTTTAGCAGGAATTGCACATAAACAACTATTGGTGTCGCCTAAAACTAAAAAAGCATCTGGCTTAACTTGTTCTAATAAAGGATCGATATTAATTAAAATTTTTCCAATTGTTTCTGTTGCTGTTATACCTGCTGCATTTAAGAAAAAATCAGGCATTCGAATCTGCAAATCATCAAAAAATATTTGATTTAATTCATAATCGTAATTTTGACCAGTATGTACGATTATATGTTCTATTGCTTTTGAATTATCTAATGCGTTCATCACTCTAGCCAAACGTATAATTTCTGGTCGAGTACCAACAACAGTCATCACTTTTAGTCTTTCATTCATTATAAATCAATTTATACTGTTTCAAAATAAGTATCTGGATCATTAGCATCATAAAATTCATTAATCCAAAACATGGTATATAGTTCATCTTCCCCAATATTCTTAATGTTATGTGTATACCAAATAGGCATATCTACATATGCTGGCTCTTCTCCTGATAAATAATAATTATGTACATCATTTGAACCAATTTTTCTTAATTGAATTAATGCTTTCCCTTTTATCACCGAGAATCTTTCAATTTTTCTTGTATGAAAATGATTTCCTCTTGTTATTTCTTTTTTTGTAGTAGAAAAGGAAACTTGCCCACCTGTTTCTAATCTAATAATTTCAACAAAATTACCCCTTTCATCTATATTATTTTTATATCTAACTGGGTAATGATTTTCCAAGTTAAAATATGATCTGAATGTGTTAAATAAGTTTATTTCAAATTGATTATTGAAACCGGGAATTTGACCGTTTTCAAAATATTTAGCTTTAAACTTAATCAATTGATTTAATATTTCCGAAACTTTGATTGTATTGGTATGCTCTATAGTAATACTATCTTGAGTATTAGTATCAAATAATTCTAAAATTCTTTTTACAAGGTCATTTATATAAATTAAGTTAAGAGAGGCGTCTGTTTGAATATTAGGAGTTTCGTTGTTAACTAGCTGATGACAAAACGTAGATATTACTGAATTATAAAATGGTACTCCAAATGGGCCAAAAACATTTGGAATTATAACTCCATGAAATTTAGCTCCTGATAAATTAGCCCAGTTAGAAAATAATTCTCTTGCAACTTTTTTTGAATTTCCAAAAGTGTTGTTTCGCTCCTCCTGAATTGATGAAGAAAATATAACTTGCCCTTTAAAATCTGTCCTTTTAAAAGATTCAACTAGTTTTTCAGCTAAGGCAACATTTGTATTATAAATAACAGCTTCTTCACTATGTCGATTTAGTCCTGCTAAATGAATAACGATATTACATTTGGATACAAAATTGTCAAGGTTAATACTATCATTAAACCAATCTCTTTTGAATTCAATTAATTCAAAAATAGTATTGTCAAGTTCTAGAGTTCGACATAAATGCCAACCTATAAATCCATTCGATCCTGTGACTCCGACTTTAATCATAATTAATAAGGATATTGTATTGCGTCAAATTCACCAAGTATGTCCTTTCTAATAATAGGCAGTTTTAATAATAATTTTTTCATTCCTTCCACATCTAATATCGCTGTATTATGTGAGTGATATTCATTAAGATTAGCGATATGAGGCATACCTTCTGAAAAATACTGCTCATAATTTAAATCTCTATTATCAGCTGGTATTCTATAATAATCACCTAAATCCTCAGCTTTGATCATATCTTCTCTATTTACAAGTGTTTCATATAATTTTTCACCATGTCGAGTTCCTATTACCCTTATTTCACTTGTAGATTTATATAATTCAATTAAGGCTTTAGCTAAAGTTCCTACAGTTGCAGAAGGGGCTTTTTGAACGAATAAATCACCCTGATTTGCTTTTTCAAATGCATATAACACTAAATCTACTGCATCTTCCAATGTCATCATAAATCTTGTCATATTTGGATCCGTTAAAGTCAATGCTTTATTCTCCTTTATTTGTTCAATAAATAAAGGAATAACAGATCCTCTGGAAGCCATAACATTTCCATATCTAGTGCCACAAAATATTGTCTTGTTACTATCTAAAATTCTAGACTTTGCAACCATAACTTTTTCCATTAATGCTTTTGACATGCCCATGGCATTTATCGGATAAGCCGCTTTATCAGTACTTAAAACAACTACTTTTTTTACTTCATAATTTTGCGCTACTGTTAATACATTATCAGTTCCAATTATATTCGTTTTAACAGCCTCTAATGGAAAAAATTCACATGATGGTACTTGTTTTAATGCAGCTGCATGAAAAATAAAATCTACTCCTTTAATAGCAGGCACTATACTATCACGATCACGAACATCTCCAATATAGAATTTAACTTTATTATTGTTTACTCTTTTTCTTAAATCGTCTTGTTTTTTTTCATCGCGACTGAAAACTCTAATTTCTAAAAAATGATCTGTATTTAAAAAACGATTAAGTACAGCATTCCCAAAAGAACCAGTTCCTCCTGTAATTAATAAAATATTTTTATTTTTCATTTAAAATTAATTGATTAAAATTATAAGATCTAGTTTTTATATTAAAATTAGTAATGACGTATTTTTTATTTTTTTCTAATAAACTATAATTGTTTGAAATGTCATCATATACTTTAATAAATTTTTCAAAAGTTTTATTTAAATCCTCATCTTTATCAATCACAAGCCCATTATTCCCAATTGTATCAATTAATCCACCCTTGCCAGAATGTATTATAAAGTTATAAGAAAGCATTGCTTCAATAACTGCAAGACCAAAACCTTCATATTCAGATAATTGGAAATAAAATTTACTTTTACTTAATATTTTAATTTTTTCAAAATCATTGATTGGACCAGTATATATAACATTGTTAGATAGATTATATTTAGTAATTATTGTGTCTAAATATAATTTTCCATCACCTTGAGTACCAATAATATAAAATTTAAAATCTGGATAAACTTTAATGATTTTTTCAAAAAAAATTAATGATTTATCCACACCTTTTCTTTTAACATTAGCAACACTTCCCATCCAACATATAGTTGTGATGATATTCTCTTTAATTATATCATTTGTGTTTTGTAAAAGATAATCAACGTCAATACAATGTGGAAAGTAAATTAATTTTTTTGTGGAAATAAAACCAATTTTATTCAATATTGACTTTGTAGTAATTAAATCATTTTGAGATACAATATTACAATAATCAGAAATTGAATAATTTAAAATGAATAATGATTTATAAATAAAATAATTTAACCGACTAATTTGTATTTCATTACTCAACTCATCGATACCACCTGTATATATTATTATTTTTTTGTAAAAAAATGAAATTAAACCTGGTATAATTGATTTCTTATAAAAATATAGAAAAGAAACATCATATTTCCAAAACTTCAAAAATGTTAAATATGAGTTTGTTGTAATTACCTTATGATTCTGTAATTCTAATGCTTTTATATCATGAACATAAAATCCAGTAATATTGAATAAATTGTTATCTGAAACACTTGAATAAAAAAGAATTCTCAATTTTAATTGGTTTTGTAAATTGACAGTGGATTTAATATTGAAAATAAAACAATAGCTGGTGAAAATTTTATAATAGAAAAAATCAATGAAAGTCCATCTGATTCGTATAATAAAATTGTTGATAAAATCGATAAGATTGATGTAAAATAGAAAGTATTAATGATTTTTCTATGTAAAATTTTATATATTAAAAAAATCCAAAAAAGATATATAAATAATAAAATCAAAATACCAAAAAAACCAAAATTAGCGAAACTATCAACTATTACACATGAACATTCATCTTTATTGTCCTTTCCTAAATAATTAGACAAAATATATTGTTTAGATCCAGTATCAGCATCTCTAATTTTTTCCTTTGACTTTTCATCACCTAAAATGGATTTTAGAGTCAATAATGGAGTTGTGACTGTTTCTCCGTAAAGATATCCTTTATACTTTGATGTTGTATAAACTTCATTCAGAAATTGAGTACAATTAGCCCTAAATAAAAATTCATTTTTTACAACATCTTTAAAATCAATAGTATTTGATAATAAAATCATAGGTACATATCTTAAAGTACTAACTAACAAAAAAAATGTAATTCCAATTATTGTTAATATTCTTTTTGTTCTTGGATTTATAAAATTGAACATACCATCAACAATATAAAATAAAATTAAAAAAATTATTAAAGCAGTTCTAGAATATGAAACCGAAATTGTTAGTGTATATATTATATTTATTAATAGGGTGAATTTAAAAAAACCTTTAAATTTAATTGTGTTATTAGCTTTTAAAACATAAAAACCAATTATGATAAAAAAAAATTGAGTGGTGTCATAAACTTTCATAATCAATTTATCAACACCTGCCATATCCCCGTAAATTAAGGCAATGCTTTCAGTACCTATTCTTCTATTAAAAATTTCATATTTATAAAGTATAAGAGCATGAAGAATCGGTAAAATCAGAAAAATTAAACTAATTGGTTTTAAATTATTTGCTTTTATTTCATATTTTATAGTCTTTTTTTTCAGATTTAAAAGAAATAAAAACGGAATAACAATTAAAATAAAAATTGCTATTTCAATTGTGATATTTAAACTAACATCATCGATGAATACAATAAACCATTCTGTAATAAAACTATAAATAGCAATTTGTAATAGAAGAATTATAATTAAACGTTTTAAAAGATACGGCATTAAGAAATTCTATTATTGAACAAAACGTATGTGATTTTTTTGAAAAACTGAATTATTTTTGAATTATTGCTACATATTTTAGTGAAAATTGTTTTCGCATTTATTTGTACAAAAAAATCCTTTTTAGAAAGATTCATATTTAAATATCTTTTACCCTGAACTCGATGTAGTCTATGATAAAAAAGGGCATTAGAAAAGAATCTATATTCAATTTTATTCGAAGCGTATTTAAACATTAACCCATAATCATCAGAACCAAAATTTTCAAGAACAGGAAAACCATTTAAATTATTAAAAATTTCTTTTTTGAAGATTGCTTGACCTGGTGATAAAATGATATTATCAAATATTAGAAAAAAATTTAAACTGCTTGTATTTTTAAAAAAACTATAAATTTTTATTCTATGACTTTTATAAAGCCTAATTTGTTTATTTTCATTGAATAAAAAACAGTTTCCTATCATTATGTCATAGGAATTTTGAATATTTTTATAAAAATTTAAAGCTATTAGGTCATCTTGATCAATAAAATGTAGGAACTCTCCTTGTGCAATACATGCACCTTTATTTCTTGAAAATGCTTGTCCTTTATTTGTTTCATTGTTAATAATTATAATTTTAGAAAGTAGATTTGGCTGGATAAAAGGGATTAAATCTATATCTGGCGAATCATTAACTAAGATAATCTCTAAAACATTAAAATTATTTTCTTCTTGGTTAACTATAGAATACAGCAATTCATTTAAATAATTATTTTTGTCAATTTTGTAACAAGGTATAATTACAGAGAGATTTTTTTTATCATTTAAAATCATTTTTTAATTGACTTAATTAAAAATTGTGTAGTTAAAAGTTCTTTAAAAATGCCAAAAGTTAGTAAATTAAAAATTCCAGCTTTACTTACTAACGGAATTGGATTTGAAATTGATTTCTCAATATCCAATAAATCTATCCTCATTAATTCTTGAGCACTAATTTTCGTAAAAAATCTCAAATGCGTTTTATCTAACAAACCATGATCTTCATACTTGAATGTTTTTTTAAATATTAGTTTTACTAAAACATTTGCGTTACGGATATTTGGTATACTCGAAATAATATAACCACCAGGTTTTAATAATTTTTGAACATTCTCAATAAAAGTCCAAGGATCTATCATATGTTCTAGTACATCCAAACATAAAATTAAATCATAAGAATTAGGCGTTAATTCCAAAACTATTTTTTCACAATCCCCTACTAAAACATAGTCAACAGTTTTCTTTGCTTCCTTAGCCATATTTTCTACTAATTCTATTGCAGAGGTGGTTTTACATAAATTCGACTCTTTAAGCCATTTTAATGTTGCACCATTTCCACAACCTACCTCCAAAACAGATTCAGAAAAAGTTGGTAAAAGTGTTTTGATTTCTGTTCTTGTATTTGAGAAATATAAAACCTCTTTTTTTTCGTATTCATTCATAATTTAATTTTTTTTTATTTAAGGTATACATTAATATAAAGTCTAAAATAGCTCTAATTGTCCAAGATATTGAAGCACCAATGAATCCAAATCTTTCTAGCATTAAGAATAAAATAGGGATGTAAATAATAAACTCTACAAGGTGAATTATAGCTGTAGTTTTTACGTTTCCAATTGCTTGTAATAAAGAGAATGGTATTTGGGTTATACAATTAAAAAACATTCCAATTAATAAAATTCTGAAAGTCATATTGGAATTAATATCAAATTCTGTTCCTAACCAAATTTTTAAAATAAAATGTGAAAATAATATTAAAATAAGAATTATCAAAGACATAAATAAGCTTGTAATATTAAAGCTTTTTTTATATAGTCTTTTTAGTTCAATTTTGTCAATTCCACTTATACCAGAGAATCTTGGAAAAAGAGCAGATGAAAGTGCTGTAGGAATAATCAATAATTTTATAACCAAATCAAATGGAACTGTATAAAATGCAACCATCTTAGCGCCTATTTTTGTGGAAAGTATAAACCTATCTGAAATAACCATTAATGGCCCAATAATATTTGTAACAGTCATCCAAGCACCAGTTTTAAACAAAATTTTAGAAGCACTATTATTTATTTCTGTTCTGAAATTACGCAATTTTACTTTTTTATTTACATAAATAATATGCATTATTAGTAAAAGTACTCGAGTTAAAATTAAAGAAATTACTAGTAATTCTAAATTTGGTTTAAAAAAAATTAAACTTAAAGTAGGGAATAAAAAATTTAACACGCCTAAAATAACTTTTAATAAATTCGAAGTCTTAAAATCTTCAAATCCTTCAATTATTCCTTTCAAACCCGAAGTTAAAGTTGTTAATGGAATTCCTACTGCTGAAATTAACAAAGAAATATATGTACTATATTTCATACTTTCAGATACATTTAAAAAATTATATGCTAAAGGTTTTGCAAACAATAATAAAATAAAACCACCAATTATCCCAAGGTAAATAGTTAACCTTAAGCCAGAAATAATGACACTTGTCATTTCTACATTTTGATCTTTTTTTCTTGCTAATGAAACCTGTTGTGTTAGTGCCCTTCCTAATCCAAAGTCAAAAAGTCCAAAATATCCAATTAATGCCCATATTAAAGATAAAATTCCAAATCTTTCAATCCCGATTTTGTTTATAATGTATGGGATAGTCAAGAAACCAAGAATAATAGGAACTCCTGCGCCAACAAAATTCCAAAAAGTATTTTTCTTAATTGACACTGATCTATTTTCTATAATATGTTTGAAATATTACAACTAATGAAATTGAGAGTAAAGCAAAAATGCTCCCATATATAATAGCAATAATAGGCTTTAATTCATAATTATCTAAAGGAAGTATGGGTAAATCAATTAGTTGTATTAATGGTGTTTCTTTTCTTAATGTAACTTTTGCTAATTCTAATTGGGCAGATATCTGTGTCATTATTGCAGTATTAGCCTGAACATCAATTTGTTTCTTTCTACTTAAACTACCTTTAATATTAAGTGAAGGATTTAAATTATAAACATTATCACTAGCACTAGCCATCCCAATTATAGAATTACCTAATTCATTCTTAATGCTATCAACCTGCTTTTGAAGTATTTCTACATTATTACGTGCTTTTTTACTTTTTGTTTCAACATAAAATTCAGAGACCTGTTTAGCTAAAATTTCACAAAACAACTTTGAAAAAAGCTCATCATTTGTAGTTACTACTACAGAAATAATAGTAACTTTCTTGTCTTTCTGATATATAACTAAATTATCTTTAAGTATTTTTTTATATACTACCTTTAAGATTGAGTCTTGAAGAAAACCAATTTTCGATCTTGGAACACCACTAGGAAATTGAATATTTGAAAGCTTTTCATATCTACGCCATTTTTGTTTTAACTTATTAACTTTTATATAGTATTCAATTAAATTCGATTTTCTATTGTTTATATAAACATTGTTTAGCAATGTTTTCTCAATTATAAGCCTACTTTTCATTAATTCAATAATATTTGATGCTGCAAAAGCTCCGCCCCCACCACTTCCAAGATCAATTCCTAATGAGCTTGCAATACCTAATGCTCCTCCTAATCCACCACCTCCTCCTACAGATGCTTTTTCATCATCTAATGCAAATGTTAATTCAGCCTTGTATGTTGGTTTTTCAATGATTGAATAAACAAATCCAATGATTCCCCCTACTAAAACGGAAATTAATAGAATCTTATACTTATTCTTTAAAATTACAAGTAAAGAATTTATTTTAAAGATTAAATCTTTAATTGTAAGCTCATTATCTTGGGTGATGTTTTCTAGCTCTTTATCTGACATTTTTAAAAATTATTTTTGTAACAAACTAATAGTAGCAATGGCAGCTACTACTTGCGCCAATACTGTTGTAAATTGAATAATAGTTGTCAACGGTTTATCCTTTTTGGTGTCTGTTTCAGGTAATATAACTTCACTCCCTGGTCTAATAATTGGGTTAATTCTAAAAAAACCAAAATGTCTTGTGCGTTGTGATTTCCCATTTGCATAAACAACATAGGCTCTTCCACGCTGTGAATATTCTGAAATTCCCCCGGCAGCACTAATACATTCACCAATAGTTAAACCTTCACGATATACAATATTAGTAGGTCGCAATACCCCACCACTTACTTTTACTCTATTATCAGTTTTAGGTATAACAATTTCATCATTGTCTCTTAAAACCAAATCCACTTCAGTTCCTGGGTGACTCATGATATAATTAATATCAATTGCAATTTGATAATACTCGACTTCTTTTTCTTGAATCAATGCATTTAAAGTATCCTTTAATTTATTACCCTTAAACTGAGGGTTTAAATCAATTTCACCAACTGAAATTCCCCCACTAGCAGCTGAAGCTGTTGTTAATACTGATGCTTTATCTGCTTCTTGTTTTGCTTTGAACTTTCTGGTATATGCTAATTCAATACTGGTTTTTGTTTCGTCAGATTTTAATGAATCAATATCAAAACGACGACGACGAATATATGCACCTTCCCCATAAGCTTGCCCAATTAGTCCACCCGAACGTTTAACTATATCACTTACTCTTTCAACCCTACTGCTTAATGTATATTTTCCGGTACTTTGTACTTGACCAGTTATACTAACTACTTCTGGCAAAGTGTAACCTACTTTTTTGGTGATAGTGACAACATCCAATGGTTGCAAAACATAATTTTCTTGACCAGCATTAAAACTTAAATCACCGTTAATATCCGTTCCTAAAATAGTAGTTACTTGGTTGTCCACTACTTTATCGCCATATTTAGTCAATCTAGCAACCTCCACATGTTTATTTGCAGCATAAGTAAAACCGCCGGCCATTAAAATCAAATCCTTAACCGTCATACTATCAATGTAATTAAATTTACCTGGTGCTCTTACTTCACCCAATAAATCAACAGTTAAGGAGTCTCTTAAATCTAAAATGGAATTAATATACAATTCATCTTCTCTTTGTAATAATATATTTTCTTTTGGATCTTTCTCTAGTGCTTTATTTAAATTAACACTAATCATTTCTTTCAATAAATTAGGTTTAGTTCTAATTAATTGAGCCCGACCAATATAAGCATCCTCCTTTAAACCGTCAGCACGTTGTACTAAATCAGAAACGCGCATGCCTGGTGTTAATTCATAAACATCTGGGCGGTAAACAGCACCAGTTAAGGTTACACGATTTTGATAACGATTGATGATTTTAGAAACGGTAATTACATCTCCTCCTTTAGGTTTATAAGTGTTAAAATCAGCAATTAAAATATCCTTAACTGATTTTTCCCTTTCATTTTTTTGTACCACTTTCACCATTGCCGTATATGCATTATCACTAAACCCACCTGCATATTGTAAAACTTTTGAAAACTCTTCGTTGCCAAATACTTCAAAAATGCCTGGACGTTTTACTTCACCTTGAATTTCTATTCGGCTTTTATAAGGAGGTATTCTTAATACGTCATTGTCTTTTAAGCCAATATTTTGTGACTGATCGCCATTTTGTAAAAATTTATATAAATCACATTTTGCAACAACCTTGTTATTTCTAATTACTTCAATTTCTCGGTATGAACCTATTGCACTTGGGCCCCCTGCATCATTTAATACACTAATTACATTTGATAATGAAGAAACATTATAGGTGCCACTTTTATATGCACCAATAACATTCACATAAATGGTACGAATATCTCCTACTGTTAATGCCAACTTTGATTCACCGGATCTTAAACTTGGATAGGCACTTCCACTCATTAGTTGTTTAATTCTCGCAGTGGCAGCTTCAATAGTTAATCCACTAACTTTAACTTGCCCAACATTATCAATTGAAATTAGACCTTCCTTGCTTACTGTTAAATCATTCGAATATTCTTGAACCCCATATACAACTAGTTTCAACACATCGTTTGGTCCTACCTCGTAATTTAAAGGTGTAGCTATACTTTTATTCACCGAATTACCATTTCCAGCTTTAGTAAATAATTCAGATCCGTAAACTAAAGTGTTAATATCATAATTATAACTAACTCCAGATGAATCTTTGATATTTGAAGGTCCCTGCTTTGTTGCAGATTTTGCAGTAGCATTATTTGTTACTTTTTTAGCAAATGAAATAGGATTGTTTACTCGATCTTTTAATTTTGCAAACTCTGTTGGAGACATTCCCTTTGCAATTGCTTGACCTTCAACCTGATCAATAGTTAAACCTCGCTTTGACAACTCGGTTTTAATTTGAGTAATTTGAGTTTCAGTTAATGCCTCGGCTTTAACATTAGATAAGTCACGACCTCCTAGAGGATCCTGAGCCAATAAAATAATGTTGATTGAAAATAAAAAAATTAGAGTAAGAAATAGCTTAACTAGTTTCATAGTAAGAGTTTAACTGTTTTTGTTAATAATAAATAAAGGCTATCGCATTCTAAGTCACAAAATTAGACCTAGTCTATATGAAAATTATACAATGATATATTCTATTACAAAAATAGGTAATATTTTTCGTAAATTGATGTATTTGAATGTCTTGTTTTGTGAATTTTTTACTTCAGGAAATACCATTAACTTTGATAACCAGGTTAACTTTAAATTGAAATGAGGAATGAAGAAACAGCAACAGTTTCTAAGAAATATTAGCTACGCATTAGATATAATCATAATACTGATTGCTTACACAGTATCCAAAAAGTTAATTTTAAATATTGGTTTACAAGGATTTAATTATAATTTTTTATTGTTATCTATAGTTTTATGGTTTTCAATGTCTTTCTTCTCAAAAATATATATAGAAAAGAGATCTAATAAGTTTTCAGAAGAAATGGTTCAAATTATTTACCATTCCATTTTGTTTGTTGTAAGCCTAACCTCTTTACTGTTTTTCTTGAATTTGAACCACAAGTTTCCATCTAAATTCATCATTGTATATATTAACATATTAGCATTTTTAGCAATTCTAAGCAAATATGGCATTAGGAAAAAAGTTCATGCATACTTAAACAAGGGGATTTTTTATGATCAAGTTTTATTAGTAGGTTCTACTAAAGCAGCTGATGATTTTCTGCAAGCTGTCAGAAAATATTACTATTATGGTTACAAATGTATCGGTTATATTGATGAACAAGAAAAACAAACTTTAGATACGGATTACCTCGGTTCACTAGATAATTTAAACAATATTCTTCAGTCAAAAAATATCGATGAGGTGTTTATTGCATTGCCAACCAATGAGAATCAAAAGATACAAAATTGTATTGCAATTTGTGATCAATATAAAATTAAAGTTAGAATCTTACCAAATTTAGCTGAAATAACCTCAGGTTCAGTCTACATTAATAATATCGGATTATTACCAGTAGTGAATGTCGGAGATTTACCCTTGGATAAAACAGAAAATAGATTATTAAAAAGAGGGTTTGATATTTTCTTCTCCATTGTATTTTTCTTATTAATTGGCTTATGGATATTCCCTTTAATTGGATTGATTATAAAACTAACATCTAAAGGACCAGTTTTTTTCAAACAAGAAAGATGGGGTATCAATAATAAAAAAATTATTTGCTATAAGTTTAGATCCATGATTAAAGAAAGTTCAGATATTGACGAAGATGGTAAATATAATCAAGCACAAAAAGATGACCCAAGAATTACCCTAATTGGAAGAATTCTTCGTAAAACCAATATGGATGAACTTCCTCAGTTTTGGAATGTATTAATTGGCAATATGTCTGTAGTTGGACCAAGGCCTCATCCTACACAACTAAACTTAGAATCCATGGAAACTGTAGACAATTATATGTTACGTCATAAAGTAATACCTGGTATCACAGGTTTAGCTCAAGTAAACGGTTGTAGAGGTGAAACTAGAACAACTGAAGACATGCAAAGAAGAGTAAACTTTGATTTATACTATATTCAAAGATGGAACTTCTGGTTAGATCTTCAAATAATCATTCAAACGGTGATTAATATATTTAGAGGTGACCAAAACGCTTATTAATTTATTTGAATTGAAAAAGCTACTCCTTTTCTGTTTATTTAGTTGTACATTTTTCATATATGTGCGTGCTCAAAATATTTGGGAAAACCCCAATAGCCAAGTTTATGGGTATTTAAATAGAATGGCACAAAAAGGATTGATTCAATTAAATGATCTTATTAAACCAATCAATAGAGT
>Ga0078894_10002784_pt1 | contig 13240 bp, 6 predicted proteins | sample LauGreSu1BDMLBSD_2_FD_67506 | JGI IMG/M metagenome (GOLD analysis project Ga0078894, IMG submission 67506) | Freshwater lake microbial communities from Lake Michigan, USA - Su13.BD.MLB.SD (version 4) (version 4) | ecosystem: Environmental > Aquatic > Freshwater > Lake | place: Lake Michigan, USA...
CTTTGTTATAGCTTTCTTCCAGAGCCAGAAAGTGATGTGGTTAATTAACTTCTTGACCTGGCTTTTTTATTCGAGTTACTGATTTTCTGTTGGTTAAGAACCGGATTCTTGCTGTGTTTCATTGTACTTTTTATAATCCTTTGATACAAGGTATACATTGACTATTTTAGACGAGAAGTTGAACTCTACATGAATCAATGCATTGGTTATCTCTGGATTAAGTATAAGCAAATCTGGAAGGAGTTGCTAATCAACTATTGCCTGACCCACAAGTTACAAATTGTTATTGAATGGATAGCATTTCTTGCCGAAGATTTTCCGAAGATAGTCGTTAAAGCCTGCATTAAAATTAATTCATACCAATTCTTACTTGATTTATATAAATTCATTGTAAAGATGTTTTTATACCGCTCATCAAAAAGCCTAATGTCAGATTGATACGAAAACTTGAGCATGTCATGGATTTGTGCATCAGTAAGTGGATTCTTTTTAGATGGATCAAAGAATCTTTGCCAAAGGTGATCTTTGATAAGCTCTTTCCTGCATTCACTAAAAGCAGTCTCCAATGAATCCTAAATCAATATTGAAATAAAAATTCAAATTACAATGAAAGCATTCATATCTTGACTGATATCTCTTAGTGGATAACGCTCTGAATTAGTGCGTAAATCCTGTTAGAGACCATTCAAATCGACTTGATTGTTTGTAAGTGGGACAGTGTAAATCATATAGAACACAAGCTCAATAATAGTTTTATTGTCTTTTTCTTCTTCGTTTTGAGATATTTCACTCACCGTTGACTCTTATTTTCTGCATTACACGTTCCATACCTTTTTATAAATGTCACTATTATCGTTATCAAATTCATGATGAATTGCACTATTCATTAACTCAACGTAAAACAACTTTTTGGATGTAGGCTCTTGATTTTTACCTAAGAAACTAGAATTTTGCTTGAATGTAGATTTTCTAAGCTCAGAGTCGTTTCTAAAGTTTTGACGATCGTAAATATCTTCGTTGCGCTCCTCAACTCTTTCCAGATTATTATTAGAATACTTTCGTTCTCTAGATGCTTGCGGGTATTAAGATGGTTAAAACACTACACTTGTTGATCTCTTATTAATCATATTGTGGTCTAAATTTTCAACCTTTGGTTTAAGTCCTTCCTCTTTGAAGAATGAATATTGAACTTTCTCGCCTTTAAAATCTTCATCATGCTTAGATGGGGACCCTGTCAAAGATTATAGTGGCACTTATCCTATCATAGAAGCAGAATATTTCTACTGAACAGTTTAAAGAGCAGACTTTTAAGATGGTTCAGTCAGTATCTTAAACTGATATAATTTGTGTCTCGAACAGAAATAGGAGAGGAATTCTACATCTTTAATTCCATTCATCTCACCAAGATCAAATTTAAGGACCACAACATCTATAAAATTCTTAGCGAATTTCGGAGGGCTCTTGTAATAGGAAATAATGTTGAGAAGTTGTTAAGACACATTGAAGGATTTCTTGCTTTTGAGAGAAATCTAGTTGCTGATCTCCTTTAGGTGGAAATCATAGTTAAATGAATCAGAATTGAGCCTAGTGCTTAAGTAATGGGCTTCCTTTACTAGCATTTCTCGTTTGTCTCTTCTAACGTTGATGTCAGAAAAGTAAATGTTGTAGTCTGAGAAAATGTTTCTTGGAAAAGTCTTGATCATGCTATCAAACTAATAAACATTGATCCTGATTAAGCTATTTTGATATTTTAGTTCATAAATAATGATAGAGTCATCAAAGAGGGTTTTTACAATGTAGGAATAAAGTTTTTGTTGACTTTCATTTCCTTCTTCACTAATTTCCTGTAAAACTCTTTCTTTTCGTGTCTTTGAAAAGAGTTGAGTAGTGTAATAGGAATCTTAATTGTGAGAGGAAACTACTAAGCTGGAATTTGATCCATGATGATTTAATAATTATGGTTTGTCACTATCAAGCGATTCTTGGAAATCTTCTGAATTCTTCTTGAGTTTTGGATTTAAATGAGTCTTGCTAAATTGATTCCCAATATAGTCGTCATCACCATATAGCCCTTCGTTTAGAAGTTGCTTTTTAATAGAATTTAATGAACTATTGTTGATCTTGTGGCTTTTTTAGCTGATTAATTATTAATCGTTTGGGTTTGATGAAAACATGAAGCAAACTGAGCTTTTTACTCCAATTTTCGATAGCAAAAAATTGTTGTATTCAGTGAGGAGGTTTTTCCTCATATCTTCTAATTGCCTTTTAGTCATAAAATTGGAGTGCTCAAACTATCCTATAAATGATGCATTATTATTTTCTTCGTAGTTATGAAAATGACCATCATCAATAAGTAGTTATGTGATATTGGTGTAGAGCAAGCGAGACTTTCCAATTAAATCTTCAACCTCGTAGAGTTAGTTCTATATTGACTGACCTGCAGAAATTTTCTCGAATAACTTTTTGAATTATTCTTATTATCTCAAATTTTTAGAGGTGACAAATTTTCTTGAAACTAAATCCTCACACTTGGTGTAAATGAGAGCAAGTTACTATGAATTCTTGACTCTCTAGAAATAGCCCTTTAGCATCTTTATCATTCTCATACCGTGAAAGAATATCGGGTTATAGACCATTAGTTTGTTGTTATGCTCACTTGTTGATACCAAATTATCAACAAAATGGTGTTTCTTACTCAAAGAACGCTTTAAAAATTCTTGTTAATTATACTTATCAATTTCTCCTAAGATAGTATTTGCTCTACTAGGCTGTAAACTGGGGGAAATCACATACATATTAACAAGCTTTAATTCAACATTTTTGCCTCTATGTTGAAGTGACTTCTTGATAACCTTATTTTAAATGAATTCTATGTATGGCACTGTGCAGTAAGATTTTTTACCCTTTTTATTGGCAATATCAAGATCCATAAACTCAACTTAATGCGGTTTTTATTAGCTAGCCTAATTCTCTATAACCTTTTTCAATGAATCAGGATTGGGCTTTTTATTATTCTTAATTTATTTGTACACATAATTAAGATCTTCCTCTTATTTAAGTTATTTTAAAAACTCCTCTCCCTGGACTTGAAGACTAAGAGCGCCACTAAGCAAAATGGGGGGATTATCCTTTTATTAGTCCTTTTGCAAAGTTTCCTTTAAATTTTTTCGTTTTCTTTTCTATGGAACTTCTTCCATAATAGGAAGGTAGTCATCAATTTACTTGCGTGACTTCCGCCTCTGTCTTCTGATTACTCTTTTGAAGTCGTATATTTGTTTTCCTTCAATTAATGTAGCGGTCTTCTCATAGGTATACTTATTATTCTGGTAGAGTGTGTCTAAAGTCTAATCTTTAATTAGGTGTGTCGAAGAATAATAATCTTTTAGCGTATATACAGTCCCCAACTTTTAAGAGACGATTCTTTTGAGGAAGTTTTGGCGGTTGCTGTTCCAAAGAAGCTAGTCTTAGATCAACTCTTTGCATCTTTTAATGATAGTTTTGTCCAGGTTATAGCTTTTGAAATTCAACTTCTAATCTTTCACGCTTAAGATAAGGAAGAATGAACGCGGAATGCATTGCTGAGAAGTCTCATCAATTTTTTGAATTATATCTGGATATTACTTCAAACAAGAAAGCCTATCATCTTAATTATTTTGCTGAAAATTGGAATTTTAATTGTTTGCATCAATTTTTGGAAAATGAGGCGAAACCTGGTAATCTGGCTAAAGACCATCAAATTAGAATTGCTGGGTCAGATCCTTGTAAATTAATTACGTCTTATTAGTGTCAATATTAGGCTGTATTTTAAATGAACCAAGGATAATCTTAAATTGAGGATGTATATTCCTCAGAATAGTTTTTGTTTTACTGAGATAAATCTATAACTCTCTTTAAAACTATTCATATGTGTGGGAAAATATATTCTCTCCGAAAGAATAAACGATTATTTTTTCTAATTTGTTGGTATTTTTGTTGATTAATTCAATAATCAATGTTAGGCACCAACCGTTATTTAAATAATTCAATTCTTTTATATTTTGCATATATAACTTGAACTCTGAATGAAAATTAGTCACAAACGAACTAATCAAAGTACAAATGATGTCGCTTTGGTCTCCATAAATGAGGATATCAAAATCTTCAATCATACTTGTCAACGACAAAGTTTATTACTAAAGCAATATTTCAAGTTATTCTAAATGTTTAGATTCAAATAAATTGATCTTATTTTTATTATCTTTATCAGATAAATGGTTCGGCTCATTTTCTTTGTTAAAATTTGCACTTATAAATTGTTCAATCATGCATTCAGATATGGCTTGATGAACATTTAAAATTATATTTTTCGAAAAGTTTTCCTTCTCTAGCTAACCTAGTATACTTAGTTAAACAAGGAGCCATTTTTAATTAGGATCCCTATTAAAAGGAATCGGAACCTTCATTTGTTCATTTATTGCTCTGAATGTTGATAAATATTTCTAAGAGGAGCTTCTTCCTTTGATATCTTTACATATATGATAAATTAGAGGCATCGAAATCTTTATTTTAGATTTAGAGTTGTTTTCTTAAACTAATTTATTTATACCATAAATCTATTTTTTATCTAGATTTTAATGAGTTGAGCCTTCAATTTGAAAATTCATGCACTTAATTTTTTTCAAACAATTTTAAACTTCCTCACAATACGGCACTGAATAGTCATTTTATTCAAAAATTTCAGATGGATTAAACTTTTGGAGGATTGAAAGAGTTCCTATTGTCAAAGATTCTCCTAAGTGTCTGCCAGCAACTGTTAAAGGTTCCAGCTCTCTAATATGTTTATTATATTTGTTATCCTATTTTTCATTAGAAGTGCTCTAAATATAACGTCGATAGTTATATAGTAACTAAAAATCTTCCTATTTGTATTACACTGTTTATTATTTTTTAACTACGAACTATTCATCATTACTAAATTCTTCGCATTTTTAATCCTAAAAAGCTTAAAGTGTCGAGGCTGAAATAGAATCACTTCTTTTAATCTCCTAAGTTTAACTATTCTATTCAATCGTATTTTCTTAAATTAGATGAGCTTTTGATAATTTTGAATTGGAAGCTAGCTATATTGGTATTAAAAATCTAGATAGATTTTGCTTTAAATATTTTATTAGCGCATAGTGATCTATAGCTAACAAATCACCTAGAGGAAAAGCAAATATCATTTTCTGATCAGATCCGTCAATATAATTCAAGTCTTCATTAGTAATAGTTCCAATATGATTAAGGAGATTTTTTGCCAATTTCTCTAATATCATCTTTGATAAATTAATTTCAATAAGCTTGATTTCTTCAAGCATATGACTTTTTAAGCAATTCTAAGTTGAATAAACTTCCATTACTATTGAGCTTTATATTGGATGCAAGTGTTAATTTACTCCAATCTATGATGCTTTAATTTAATTATTTTGCATGCCACTTGCTAGGACTGAGTGATCTTTATTAATTGAATTTAAAGAATCGTCTCCAGTCATTCCATTTGTGAAAAAATTATTCTAAAAATTTTCTTGGTTAAATGTTTAATGTGGTCCTACAAGCATTATTGAATGATGCTGCAATTATGAGAATGATTTTATCATACTTTGTTTTCCTATTTAATCACCTTGAATATTATTCTGCCCGAAGATTTTTATCAGATATACATTGTTATCTTTTTTAACGACAAAAAGATTAGTAGTATTGTCAATTTGATAATTTTCTAATGTCTTTCTTACATAACTGATGCCATCCTCAACTCTAATTAAGCTATGTTTCAATGGAAAGATATACTAAAACACCTTATTGACCTTATAGATTTCTTGTTTCTCAGCTGGGTTTTTGAAGTTAGGAGGAGTGAAATTTATATTTGGCATTTCTTTAGTGTTATTCCAACTTTATTCAGAGGTTATTTCTGTACCACTAGGTATCTAGTTAAGCTTTCCCATTCGTTTTTTGAACTTTGATGTAATTTAAGATGACTACTTTTAATTTTAAGAGGATTGCTAACTTGTACTCATTTATTACTATGAAGATTGACTTGAAAATGTTTTAGTTAATGAAGGCTTTGAAAAATCAGAGTCAGATGTAATACTCATTAAACCAGTCCTAGATTTATTTTGTTCAATGCGATTCATAGTTTGCTAATGATTCATCAGAGAGAGATTTGAGTTTTATATTCCATCAACGTGATTATTCATAATCAAGTTTTGAGGCATAGTCTTGAATTCATCAATTTGATTGAGCAAAAATATAACATTGGCTCTTTTGGAAATAATATCAAAGCATCTTTACAATTCTTAATCTATTATGTTGTCATTAAGATACTTATGATTCTTATACTGAGGAAGATGGTAAACACACTCAACATATACGCTGTTTTGATTAGTTTAAGGATCAACTTTGTGAATTAGTCTGAAAATAAGCCAAAAAGGTATATCAAATGGCTATTACTAATTTTTCTTTTGTTGATTTTCTATTATTTCAAGCTCATCAATTTCAGTCAAATATTGCTTTAATTGAATTTGATCTTCATTTTGAAATTCACTTTCATTGTCAAAAAGGTTAAATGGTATTTAAACCTAATCTCGTTCAATCTAATGCTTGAGAAAAAAGTTTTTGAGATGTTTTTATGACTTAATGAAAAACAATTCATCATGTACGTTATTTTTATCTTAAGTTATTTTTATATGGTTGAGATTTAAGATGCAAGATTGTTTCAGCTCATCAGTAAGAAATTTCATAGCCTGTCTCGTTTTATTCCCGAGTCTATCAATAACCTTACATTTAAATTCTTTCCTCTGATTGCTTAATAAAGCACCCATGTATTTCTATAGAGTAATAATGTTTAGCGGATCTATATCATTTTTTATTAAAGAGAGATATTCAATAAAGCTTTAAGCTATGAGAGCGTAAGAACGACGTAAAACCCCGTAAATAATTTTTCTCTAAACTTCATCATAGTAATACATCCTGTAGTCCTTAGCCTGCTTTTCAGAATTTTTAAAGTAATAAGGAATACTTTTGACAAATTGTTTCTTATTGAATGGTTTATACAAAGGCCATGTATTTTCTTTGAATGAAGTGAGATCTTCAAATTCTAATCGCTATTGGAGACAATGAGGCTAATGATTATTGTTATGTAGAAGATTATTTAATTTTGAAACACGTATCAAATCTTCATGGTCGTCATCATTAACTAATATCTCATCCTAATTTTTATTACAAAGGTAATCAATATCTTGATCTCTAATAATTCCGACATACTAAGGAATTGTGTAAAATGAGAAATATATTTCGACAGCTGATAACATTTGTTAATGATCATGGATTTCTCTTGATGAATCTTGATTACTCAAGAATAATGTCTGTTCATTGATAAATTAATCCAAAAATTAATCACTTTCAAGGAAAAGCTTATTTTCTTGAATTATTTTTGCTTCATGTCTTCTTTCCTCAACAATATATTATGCTTTTTTTGAGATATCATTACAAACTTATGAAATGATACTTTAGTTTGCTTAATCAAAGAGTTCAGAAAGTCTTTCAAGCTTTTTCTCAAGTACAATTTCTCCTTTAAGATCTTTCACAATTAGATCAATTTTAAACATTATTTTCTTGCACGAATTTTAGCCTAATTAGATTTTACTGTTAAATGAATTAGCTAATCCACTAAAAGAGCCCTTGCGGTTGTTCCTTCTACTTTCATCCTCAGAATCTGAATAAGAATCTTTTGTCCCTTCTAAGTTATATAGATACGGTTTACTTAAATTATTCTATTCTTTTGATTATTCTTAGCTGAGCTCTGGATAATTTCCTAACTCATCTAGTTATTCATTCTTTTTGAAAACAAATAGCTCCTAATCTGACAAGCATTAGCGGAAATTTCTCGTCACAATTTGCTAGAAAACTTCATCTAAAGCATCCTTGAAGATTCTTTAACTTTCAATTTGACCATCAATATAATTCACTTGTTTGACAAGTATTTCATTGATCATTTGACATAGAAAACTAATATCAAGTTTAAATCTGCATTTAGTCATAGTCTTTTTTATTTTTTTCAAATCATTTTAAAGATGAATTTACATCGAAGTTAAAGGATTTTCTTCATTTGAATTGTTGGAAGATTTTCGTGTTCTTTAAATCTATAAAGAAGAGGACTAGTTCAATATGTCCTCATTAGGTAGATTTAAGAGCACTGTTTCAGCAAAAACTATTTCAAAGTTAGTCTTTAAGTAGTTGCAAAAATTATCAATAATAGTTTAGACATGAGGCTCAAACTACAGTTATTGGGTACCTTCTATTTAGTCAGACTGATAATAGAATATGAAGTCACATATCTGATCAATTTAGTTGATGTTTTCTTCGTCATATTCATCCTCAATTTCTTAAATTTCATATTCTCCTGAGAAGTTTTAATTTTAGAGATATTGATCACTTCCTTATATATGAGATTAAATTCTTTCCCTTTATCCTTCGTGATTAAGGTGAAAGTTAGGATTCAAAATATGAAGATAAGGGCTTTTTGCAAGTTTATTTGAGATTCGAATCATTTTCTTAGTAGCTCTGTAATACTAAACCTCCATTGAACTCTCTTCGCCTCGTCCATGAATCACTGCATTCAAGTATTCTAATTTGCTTGGGAGCTTTATTAAGAAAAAAATCTGCTTTGTTACAAGCTTAACATAATAATTGCTATATAATTTAATTCAATTAAAACACTTACAATTTATCGAGGTTAGGCTTAAGAATTACTTCATCGGAATTTTTAAGCCTGAAATCACTAAAATCTTCGTAAACTCTCAATATCTAGTCATAATAATTCGAAACAGTATCTTTGAAGTTATCAGATCTGTTATTGAACAAGAAATCAGGTATTAACAATTCTTCCTTACCAATAAATTTAAGATTATCAATGAAATCTTAAATCTTAATATTGAAAACCTTCTCTTCAATTATTTTCAAGTTACTCTATTGATTTTCCACTTTAATTGAAGATATTTAATATCTCTTTATCTATTCTGAATCTTCATTTATAACTTAAGAAAATAAAAGCTCAGGGTAAGAGTTCCTAAGAAACTCTCCCCAATCACTCTTTAGCATCTGCATTTTACTTTTGATAGATGATTCAAGTTTAAGTCTTTTTCGAGATTTGTTAGACTATAAAGCTTATTCAACTTCTTCTGTAAAGATATTTTTGAAGTAGCAAACCTCACTTTTTATCAAGTATTCAGAATTTTAATTCGAAGGTTTAATTTCAACCATCTTTGAAATTGAGTTTTTGATTATGTTATGATAAGTACAAATGTTGTTGAACAAAAACTTATCAACCTCAAAGATGTATTCACTGAGTTTTGGGAAGAAATTTTTGTCTGCCAAACAATTTACTTGATCTTGATCTTTCTTCAAAAGATTTTCTAGTGAAATATTAGATCCGAAATTTTAATGACAATTATGATATTTATCGATGAAGAAGAAACCAGATTCGTGCTCCATCAAGAGTTCTGTCTGAAATTGAAAGCTGCATTAGCCTTCAGATTAATTCTATTATGTTTTTTGAACTAAGTTTTTATCATTTCTATCAAGACTAATGACATATTAGAGAACAATATCAAATTCATTAGAGCTATCATTGCAATGATGCATTTCATTCTAACCTGTATGAATTTAATAGTCTTCTGCCAATTTTTAAAATTTGTGATTCCCTAATTTTCCAAAATTTTCTGAATCTATAAAGCATTAATAATAAAATATATTACCTCCAGATAGACGGTTTGAATTCCTGCTCAATTACCCAATCTTGCCTATTTTTTATTTGTAAGCTTTAAGCAACTTTATAAATAAAAACTTAGATGATTGCTGAAGGTCTTATTGATCTCTGTTCACAAATATGAAACCTTCTTTAAGTCTCTATCTAATGATAGTTTCTAAGAAATCTTTGTTAGTGAGAGCATTTTCATTCTTCCAAAGCCATTATTTGTTGTAGCATAAGTCACTTACTGATGCAGGCACTTAGTTATGATAAAATGAATGAATTTTGTCTTTCTTTACTTTCATAAATGATTATTCAAAAGAAGGTGTACTTCTTTGTTCATTTTGGAGAATTTTGTATTTGATAAATGCTTTTGATTCTTAAACTAAAAGAGATGCGACTTATTTTTCGTATACCTTTTAATTCTCTGCTGTTAACACCTTTTTTAATTGATTAGTAAACTCACTTTATATTTTAGGAGAAACCTAGTAGAAACCAAGGTGACATACTATAATATTGTGTGCTGCCCATTAAACTCGAATAATGCAAAATCCATAAATGATTCTTTCAGCAGATCTATGGTCTTAAAATACTTGAATAAATGTGTCATTATTGATTTAGAAAGAAGTAAAGCTGATAAACTTTTCGAGAATCTCCAGTTAAATTTAGTTATCTTGGTTATTTGCTTGATCCATCAAAATTTTAAGATCGCATCCTCTGTTACCATTTACGACTACTTACTCTAAAGATGATTATGTAACAATATCTAGTCGTTTATAAATAAAGATCTAGAGCCAGTGACAAACTGCTATTTTTAGTAGTTTATGCCAGTATTTGCGATGTCTCTGATAAATCTTGATAGCCTCTTCCTCAGAAGCTGCAATTTTTTGCTTGGATTACTATGAAATATTTTCAGGTTAATTTTTTTATCCATCTTTATTAACATTATCTTCAGAAAGCTTGGTATTCTCCATACCAACAATTTCAATATTCTGGAACTTCAAACTTTTCAGTTATTAACAGCCAATTTTCTGAATGTATTTTCCTGGGAAAGAAGTTTGTCTTTAATGTACAACACTGAAAGTGCGCTTGATGTCAGATTAAATAGCTTCAAAAACTTCAAAATTTTAGTCGCATTTTTAGATTAATAGTAAAAAATCCTAGAGCTAAACAAGAAGTTTTGGTTAAGCTGTCTCTCCATTATTGTTCAAAATTGCCTCCTTCGAGACTGAATTGTTTGACTTTGAAAACAACTCTTTGCGATCTCTTTTGATTTAATTAATGACCTCCTCCTGTGCTACAAGCTTATAAGTGACGTGAACTTGCCTCAGGTTTTAAATTGTTCGTATTTGCTCAATGCAACACAATATTAATATCTGGTTGCTCCACCAATACTGATAGTAGATTTTGCTGCCAGGGCGATCCAATGGTGAAGAACTATGCTTCTAGTCTACAACTTTAAGTTTGCGAAACTAAAAGCACATTCTCGACCTATATTCGCATATCTGGCTTGCCCTAGAGCAACTTTCAAGACGATATTCAGATAATTGCTCTTTCCTGAAGATAGGCACATATCTTCCATTAAGAAGTAGCTCTGAAACAGAGAATGAAGGGTTGACTGTAAGGTCTTTATCTTTGACAAGTCTCTTAATAAGGTCTGTAGACACTCTATTCTCAAAAATTAATCTTTCTTAGTAGTTCACGAGTTATTGAATCTCAGAAAATTACAAAAAGCGACTGTAGTTGCATGGACGAGCAAACATCAACTTTTGAAGAGAATTCAGATGTGAGTGAAATTAATCATTCTATGAAAGATCCTTGTGCTGCTTTTAAGCACTTTATTTACTGTATTTTAATCCATTATTGATATTCATGATGCTCCCAGCTTTTATACCTGCAAGATTATTTAGCTTATTATGAGACAGAGAATCCAAGATTCCCAGACCGACAGAATTCTAATGCAATATTTTGCTCTCTTAATTTATTGAACTTATTCTTTCAAGATTGTTGCTTAAGCTTGCATAGTGCTTTACAAACAACTGCTGGCCATTGTAGTTCTCGCTAAAAATTCCTGCAAGCTTGATAAGCATCGCATAATCAAAGTGAGCTCCACAGGTGACATATGCCAGATACTTTAAGTGTTCATCATGATTGACATACCCGAATGTATTACCAACTTTGTTTTCATTTCCTAGATCCACTGTGATAATTTTTGTATCTGCAGCATGGAGTCTACTGATTGTATTATCGAGGCCCTCTCGCCCACTTCCCCTTCCTAATAATGAACTAGTCGAGTCAGTGAAAAGAACAAGCAGGGGTTTTGCACCTGTTTTCATCATATTAAGAATGCTCTAAGCGTTGCAAAGATGTCTCTGTAGATAATCTTCCTGCTTAACTTCATATTAGCATTCTAGAGGATTTGAAGAAGGAGAAACTTATTCATAGTTCTAGCTGTTAAAAGATTAACAAAGTTGCTATTCAATTGAAAGCAGTCTGCTATGAAGGCTTTTAAGAACCTCATTTCTGTTGTTATCATCCAACTTCTAATTATGGACTAAGATCTTCATGTTGTTAGAAGGAGGCAAGCCACTAGCTACGATGCTAAGGTATATTGTTGGATTATATTCATTAGGAACTTCTATTTCCTATTGAATAGACTCTTTGCCATTTTTTTCTTCTTAAATCAATGGTGAATTAATTTCATCAGACTCATCATTGACTTCCTAGATAATCTGATTGAATCCTTTGGGACACTCAGTGTGAATTGCTAAAGGTGAGGTATCTCGAGCAAGGTCATGATTATAATGGGGTTGGGTTAAGTCTTCGTTTTAACTTCTCAAGGGACCTTTCTTATTATTATGATACTTATTATTTAATTTGAACCACAAGTTCTATAGAACCGTATATTAGATAATTTGCTTACATGAATAAAAATTTCGATAGATTCCTGAAGTTTTTCAGCATAAGACTTAGACTAGTGAGGATATATAGTAGATGTAGACTTTGAAAAGTCAATCAAGAGAAGCACCTTGTACTCACTGTAGTAGAAGACAGTGTTTGAGTCTTAGCAATACAAAGCACTATTTTCTGCTTAAAGTTGCTCACTAAGATGCCCGTTATGCTGTTCCTGATTCAAATCTTCTTTGAAGGTAACATTCACTGCCTTTAGATAGAACTCATTTTCCTATATCAATTTCAATTAAGGCGATAACTTACATCTGGAATACATGGAAGATGTATCTTTTTATTGATGAGATTGAGATGCCATGATAGCCTCTATCCGAGAGTCATCGATTTTGACTTCTCAACATAGATTTCTAGAAGTTAAATGTATCTGTTTTCAGATGTTTCTTATTCATCAAACCCTTTTTTTTCTTCGGTCGATTAAATATTCAATGGTACCTTGACTTAATTGAAATGCTGCGAATGCGCGAGCATTCCTTTGCTGATACTCATATTTATTAATCTTAATAATTA
>Ga0078894_10002785_pt1 | contig 13237 bp, 8 predicted proteins | sample LauGreSu1BDMLBSD_2_FD_67506 | JGI IMG/M metagenome (GOLD analysis project Ga0078894, IMG submission 67506) | Freshwater lake microbial communities from Lake Michigan, USA - Su13.BD.MLB.SD (version 4) (version 4) | ecosystem: Environmental > Aquatic > Freshwater > Lake | place: Lake Michigan, USA...
CTCCGAGCCGAGGCTGCGCGGACTTCGGGGCCCTTGCGATTGGAAGCACTTCGGTTCGAGCCCCGCCTCGGCGCTTCCTGCCATTGAGCCCCGCGGCGTCTATGGACGCCACGCACGGCTCCGGCCGCGGATGCGACCCTTTGCGCCTTTTGTGGCCAACCTCCCCAGTCCGACGTTTGGTTTTGGACTGCGAGTACCGCTGCTCGCTCGGTCGGCGGCTCAGAACTCGCGCCGGACCCGCACCAGGCCGGAGATGCCGAGCGCGCCCGCGCCGTAGACGCGGTCGTCGAAGCCCAGCGCCCGGTGGCCCATCGCGGGCGGGCGCGCGTCGAAGACGTTCGTCACCCCGACGGTCACGGAGGTTTTCCGGAAGCCGCGGTAGGTCACGGACGGGCTGACGATCGTGAACACGTTTTCGCCCCAGCCGGCGGCGGTCCAGTTGTCGTTGAAGTACTTCCCGACCACATCGGCCACGACGCGCGCGCTCCACGCCTGGTGACTCCAACCGAGGCTGTAGTTGTAGCGCCACTCGACGTCGAAGGCCAAGCCGGTGTTATCAAAGAAGCCGCCGCCGGTGCCGGCGTCGGAGCCCTTCTTGAGGACCTGACTCGCGGTCGCGTCGAAGGTGAAGCTGCCGAGGCGGGTGTTGCGGAGACCGTAGCGCAGCCCGTAGTCGAGGCCGCGGTACAGCTGGAAGCCCAGATTCCCGGAAATGGTGCCGATGCGCGTGATCCGTCCCGGCAGGCCGTCCGCGCCGGTCGGCTCGCGGGTGATCTTATCTGGGAACAGCCGCCGCCCCTCCGCGCTCAGCAGGTAGGAGGCGCCGAGCGAGCTGATCTGGTTGCGGATCTTCACGTCAAAATAGTCGACGCTGAAACTCAGCCCTTTGACCGCCGGCACCTCGAAGACGGCTCCGGTGTACTGCACCTTGCCCTCCTCGGGCTTCAGGTCGGGGTTGCCGCCGACGGTCGAAGGCATCTGACGCGCGGCGTCGAGCGGGCGTAGCGGGTCGAGGAAGGCAGTGGTGGTCACGGCGCTCGACTGCGGGGCGTAGAGCTGGCCGAGGTCCGGGGCCTTGAACGATTCCGAGTAGGAACCGCGTAGCAGGACGCTGAGCAGCCGGTTGGCGGGCAGGCGCAGCTTGGCGGCCACCTTGGGCTTGGTGGTCGCGCCGAAGTCACTGTAGCGCTCGTGCCGCAGCGCGAGTTGGACGTCCAGCCAGCGCTGGACCGGCGCGGACAGCTCGGCGTAGGCCGAGTGGCTGTCGCGGCCGCCGCGGTATGGGGTGGTGGCGGTGAAGCCGATGAAGTTGTTCGGCTCGGGATTCGAGCTCAGCTCGTCGTGGCGGAACTCGTAGCCCGCGGCGACGCCGGGCTCGCCGCCCCCCTGCCAAGGCAGGCGCCGGAGCGTGCCGCTAACGCTGGCGTCGAAGCTGAGGCTGTCGATCTTGCCGTCTAGGCCCCGCGAGCGGGTGTACAGGGTCCGCTCAAGGTCCGGGTTTTCCGACGGGCCGAAGGGGTTCCAAGCGGTCGCTCGGGTGGTGCCGTTGAGGGCTGCCTGCAGGTCGGACGCCTTGATCAGATCGGTGTCCCGTGTGGTTTCGTTCTGCGCGTAGCTGACGCCCGTTTCCCAACTCCAGCCGCCCGCCGCGGTACCGCGCAGGCCCGCCACGGTCGAGAGGGTCGTGCTGGCGACTTCGCGCTTCGGGAGGTAACGGCCGCGGAAGACGTAGGGGAAGGAGGTCGACGTCGGCGTGAGCGAGAGCCCGGTGGGATTGTACGGGTTGCTTGCGGGGAGGGTAATGCCGGCGAGGGAGTTGGTGAAGCCGTACGGCTGGAGGTCGTAGTGGGTGAGGCTGCGGCTGTAGAGGACGTTGGCGAAGCCGGTGACCCACGGCTGGAACCGGCGCACCAAGCTCGCGTAGGCGCCGCCGCTCTCGCTCGACGGCGCGAGCATCGTGACGTTCGCGAAGTCTTGTCGGTTCTCGTTGGTGAAGGCCACCGTCGACGTGCCCACGTAGCGAAAGCTAGCCTTGGTCGGGTTGGCCACGCCGTCGGGCCCCTGGACGATGTACAACCCCGCCGCGGTTCCGAGCCCCGCCGCCGTCGCCTGCGCCGCAGTGAGGCTGAGGTACGAAGGGTGGTAGATCGTGCTGTTCTGGTTAATGCCCTTCTGGCCGAGGTAGCGGTAGTCGGTGGTCTTGACCCCGTAATCCTTAATGAAGCTGGAATTGCGGGCCTGGACGGTGAAGCCGCCCGTGATTTCCCAGCCGTCGCGGGACAGGCCGCTGAACACGCTCACGGTACGGCGCAGGGTGTCGTGCCCGAAGGTGTTCGCGAGGGTCACGTCAACCGAGGAGCCCTCGTAGTTCTTCTTCAGGATCAGGTTGAACACGCCCGTGATCGCATCCGAGCCGTAGATCGCGGAGGCGCCGTCCTTGAGGTATTCGACGCGCTCGATCGCCGAGGACGGGATGCTGTTGAAGTTGAACACGGTCTGCGGCGTGCCGCTGGCGCTGTTGGTCAGCGCGTAGGGGATGGCGCGGCGACCGTTGACCAGCGACAGCACGCGGTTGGAGCCGAGGCCGCGCGGATTGATGGTCGCTGCCCCCGTGATGAACGCGCCCGTGGTGAACTCGGAGACGCCCGTCGAGTTGTTGTAGGGCAGGCTCTGCATGAACTCCCCGAAGGTCGCGTAGCCCTTATCCTCGATCGCCGCGGCGGTGAAGGTGACGACCGGCGCGACCGTCTCGTAGTCGAGGCGCTTCACGCGGGAGCCGGTCACCTCGTAGGCCTCGAGCTGCTGGGGCGCGCCGGCCGCAGGGGTGCCGCTCGCGGGGGTGCCGGGAGCCTGGGCGAAGGCCCCGGTGCCGAGGGCAAGCGCCGCGAGGACGGCGCGGACGGGGGAGGCGGAGGTCGGGTGGTTTGGCATGGTGGCGCGGGGGTGGGCCCCAGCGCGGCCGCGGACGGCCCCGATGGCAAAGAAAATGCGCTGGGTGGGGCGGGGCCAAAAAAACGCCGCCGGCCCGGGGGGGCGCGGCGGCGTGGGAGGGAGGGCGGCGCGAGGCCGCTGGATTAGAACGTCTTTGCCACCGACAGGTAGGCCCAGCGCGGCAGGAAGTTGTTCACGCGCTCGGCGTAGCCGGTCGAGAAGCTCGTCGCGGGCGGCAGGCGGTCGAACAGGTTGTTGATCCCGATCGTGGCGCGGATGCCGTCCCCGAACGCGCGGCTGTACTGCACGTCGGTGGTAACCTGCTGCTTGATGAAGAGCAGGCTTGGGGCCGTGTCTTGGAACCCGCCGATGTAGTTCACGCTGAGGGCGGCGGAGGACTGCTTGCCGGTCCAGAGCAGCGAGGCATCGCCGCGCCAGCGCGGGATCTCGTAGAGCCCGACGGTCTCGACTTGGGGCAGGTCGGGGCGCGTGCGGAGCGTCTGCGAGTTGATCAGCGTAGCGGCGGCCCGGGTGGTGAAGCGGCCGAAACGCGTGGCGGGCAGGCGGTACTCCGCCGCGAAGTCGACGCCCTCGGCGCGCGTGCGGCCGTAGTTGCCCAGTACCGAGCGGATCTCGCGCAGCTCGCCCGGGAGGTTGTTCGCGGTGTCGGCCGCGGTCGGGGCGGCGCGGATCACCGCTTCCGGGAACAGGGTCGGGTTGGCGAGGATGATCGCCGGGGTGGCGGCGGCGCCGATCCGGTCCTTCACCTCGACCGTGTAGAAGTCGACCGAGAGCGAAAGCCCCTTGAGGAAGCGGGGGTTCAGCTGCACGCCGACGTTGGTCGCGGTGGACTTCTCGGGGGCGAGCAGGGGATTGCCGCCGGAGCGCACGATCCGCTGGCCGGTGCCGCTGTCGTTGGCCGTCGCGCCCGGTCGGCCGAAGCGCAGCGGATCAGGAATGTTGAAGCTGATTGCCACCGTCTGCGGCAGGTACAGTTCCGCGAGCGCCGGGGCGCGGAAGCCCTTGCCCCACGAGCCGCGGAACGTGACCTGCTCGGCCACCGGCTGCCAGCGCAGCCCGAGGCGCGGCACCGTAGTGTCGCCGACGCCGTCGTCCGAGAACTGCTCGCGGCGCACGGCCGCGTTGAGCTCGAGGGCGTGGAACCCGGCGATGCGCTGCGCGGGAGCCGTCAGGGGGACGGAAACCTCGGCGTAGGCGGCGCCCACGCGGCGGTCGCCGCGCGCCCGCGGGACCGGGGCACCCTGGTTCAGGAGCTGCACCTGCGTGCGCTCGTCGTGGAAGATCTCCTCGCGCCCTTGGACGCCGAAGGCGAGGGCGGCGGGACCACCGGGCAGGGTGAACGCGCTGCCCGTCACGCGGCCGTCGAAGGCCGTGAGCTCGGTCCGCGCGTCGCGGGTGACGCCGCCCTCGAGGGCGGCTAGGGTCGCGGGGTTGTTGCGAATCGTGGTGCCGTTGGCGAAGAGGTTCAGGGCCGTCGCGCGGTTCGGATCGGCGAGGGCGGCGTTGACCTTATCCTGGCCGGGGAAATTGCGGAGCGTGAGCCCCGTCTTCGCGCGGTTCCAGGTGAGGGCGGCGTCCCAGTTCCAGCCGCGGCCGAGCTTGCCGTCGAGGCCGGCCACCACGCGCTCCATCCGGCTGCGGGTGGTGGTGAGGCGGTCGCCGAGCTCCAGGAAGCGGAAGAACATCGTCTGGGTGTTGTTGGAGACGAGGGTCGCGCCGAACGGGTTGAAGGGATTGCTGGCCGGCAGCGTGATCGTGTTGAGGGTCGAGATCGGGGCGGGCGAGAGGCCCTCGACGTTGCGGTTGTCCTGCCAGCCGAGCTCGAAGAACGCGCCGAGGCGGTCCGAGGCGTCGTGGCGAGCGGTGATCACGACGCCGCGGCGCTCGGCCTCGCTTTGCGGGCGGATGGCGGCGTTGGCGTCGAACGTGTTCTGGGTCTGTAGTTGGCGGGTGAAGGTGGCGTTGGGGCCGGGGGCGGCACGATCGACCGTGAAGGTGCGCGCAGCGTTGGCGGTGCCCGCGGGGATCACCTGGCCGGTGATGGGGTCGGTGCCGCCGATCGGCGCGAGGAACGAACCCGGGGTGTTGCTCGCCAGCAGCAGCTGGCGCTTCACCGGCTGGGGAAACTCGCTGAAGAGGAACTCCTCGCGGCGGAACCAATCAGCGATGATCGAGAGCGAGGTTTTGCCCTCGCGGGTGCCAGTGCTGAACGAGCCGCGCAGGGTGGGGGCGCGGATGCCGCCGGTGAAATCACCGTAGCTGAGGTTCAGCGCGCCCTGCCGCAGGTCCTGGCGCAAAATCACGTTGACCACGCCGGCGACCGCGTCCGCACCGTACACGGCGGAGGCACCGTCCTTCAGCACGTCGACGCGCGCGATGGCGGCGACCGGGATCATATTCATATCCACGAACTGCTCGGTGCCGAGGCCGGCGGCGCTGCCACCTTGGCCGAGGGGCGCGAAGGTGACGCGGCGGCCGTTGATGAGCACGAGGGTCGAGTTCACGCCGAGGCCGCGCAGGGAGATGGCGGCCGTGCCGGGGGAGGAGGTGTTGACCCGGTTTTCGGCGAAGCCGCCCGCGCCGATCTCAGGGATCTTGCGCAGGAGGTGCATCAGGTTGGTCTGGCCGGAGGACTCGATCTCGGCCGCGGTGAGGACGCGCAGGTTCGCGCCGCCGGCGGATTCACCGAGGCGGAGGTTGGTGCCTGTGACGGTGAACGCCTCGAGGCGGGTGGGCGCGTTGGCGGCGCCGGCGGGGCCGGTTTGGGCCAGCGCGGGGCCGGCGAGGAGCGCGGCGAGCAGCAGTCGGGGGAGGGTGGTACGCATAATGGTTCGTGCGGGTGGTGCGGGGGGGAAGAAGCGCCCGCCCGGCCCCCGATGCAAGCCCCGCCTGCCCGCCTTCCGCGCCCGGGTTTGGCTCAGGGCAGCCCGCGAGCCACCGTCGTTTGGATGCGGGTGGCGAGGGCGCGCATCCGGGCCCGGACTTCCGCAACATCGACGGTGAGCAGACGCCGGTCTTCCATCACCACGCGGCCGTGGATGATAGTGGTGCGCACGTCGCGCGGTCCCGCCGCGTAGACCAGCGCCGCGTAGGGGTCGTAGAGCGGGATCAGGTGGGTGGCCTCCGTCTCGAGGATCACGACGTCCGCGAGCTTACCCGGCTCGAGCGAGCCGATCCGGTCCTCGAGGTGCAGGGCGCGCGCCCCGCCGCGCGTGGCCATCGTGACGACTTCCACGGCCGGCATCACGTTGCGGTCCTTGCGGTCCAGCTTGTGGACCTTCGCCACGTACCCCAGTTGCCCGATGATATCTAGGGTGTTGCCGCTCATCGGACCATCGGTGGCGAGGCCCACCCGCAGGCCCAGCTCGTGCATCCGCAGGGCCGGGGCGACGCCCTTGGCGGACTTAATGTTGGCGACCAGCGCGTGGGCGACGCCGACCTCCCGGTCACGCAGCAGGGCGAGGTCGGTCTCGTTGACGAAGATGCAGTGGGCGGCGACGAGGCGGCGGTTGAGCAGGCCGAGGTCGTCTAGGTACTCGACGGGCGTGCGCTGGTGCTCGCGCCGCAGAGTCGCCACCTCGTCCGTCATCTCGGCAAGGTGGATCAGAACCGGGGCGTTGAGCTCAGTGGCCAGTCGGCCAATCTCCCGCAGGCGGGCGGCGTCGACGGTATACGGCGCGTGCGGGGCGAAGGCGGGAGTGATCAGTGGGTCGCCGCGGAACTCCGCGATGAAGCGCTGGGCGCGCTCGATCCCGCCGTACGGTGCGGGGGCGTCCGGCGCGGGGAAGTTAACGACCGTCTGCCCGAGCACGCCACGGATGCCGGCCTGCCGGGCGGCGCGCGCCACTTCCTCCTCGAAGTAGTACATATCCGCGAAGGTCGTCACCCCGCCCTCGATCATCTCAATAATGCCGTGCAGCGCGCCCCAGTACACGAGGTCGCGGTCGACGAGGGCCTTCTCCAGCGGGAAGATGAAGCGCCGCAGGCGGTCCGGGACATCGTCGCCGAGGCCGCGAAAAACGGTCATCGAGGCGTGAGTGTGGGTATTAATGAACCCCGGCAGCACCAGCCCACCGCGCGCATCGATCACGCGGTCCGTCCGGTAGCGTTCCGCCAGCGCGGCCGGGCCCACCGCGACCAGCCGTTCGCCCCGGATGACGACCACGCCGTCCGGGTGGACGTCGCGCTGCTCGTTCATCGTCACGACGTATGCGTTCTTCACCAGCAAGTCCGCTCGTTCGGGCGCGGCGGCGGGCCACGCCGGCGCCGCGCTCGCGAGGAGGAGGAACAACGGGCGGGACCAGCGGCGGAGGGCGGCGGAGGTCATAAGGGCGGCCAAGGGGCTAGCGGCGTGGGGCGGCCGGGGTGAACTGAAATCGTCCAGCCGCGGCGGCGAGGCAGGCTGGCGACGTCGCGGCCGGGGACTAGGTTCATCGCGACTCCGCCCGCATCCTGACGTCGTCGTCTGGGCAGGCGAGGCGTTCGATGTCCTCCCTTCGCGACGCGTAGGCCGCGGTCAGCGCGGCGCGAGTGCCGCCCTCGAAGCAGTCGGGCGTGAAGCCCGGGGCGAGCGTGCAGCCGTACAGCGCGTAGATTCCGCCCGGGACCAGGTGGCCGGCCTGCCAGACGCCGGCGGGAACGAGGCATTGGCTCCGGTGGCCGCGGAGTGGATCGGGGCCGAGGATAATGTCCTCCGTGGAGCCGTCGGGCCGGAGCAAAATCAGCCGTAGCGGATCGCCGGCGTAAAAGTGCCAGAGTTCGTCGCGGGTGAGGCGGTGGAAAAGGGAGCGGCTGGGCGGTTCCTCACAGTACAGGCCGATCATCGCGGTCGCCGCGGGCAGCCCCGGCGCGAGTTCCTGCGCGGACCGGTAGGTTTGGGCGAAAAGGGTGCCTTCGATCGGCAAGGGCGTAAGGCGGTGCAGCTCGATCAGGCGGCGGATGGTCGGGTGCATCCCGTACGGTGCGTTGGGCGCCCGAGGCGGGCGAGACGGATCGCCGGTAACGCTGGGGACGGAGGCTCGCGGTTTGGTGTAGCCGGGGCGCGCCGCCCCGGTACTCGCGACGCTTCCGCTTCCGCGCAGCGCTTCGCGCAGGCTGGTGCCGCCCCGTGGGAGCTCGGGTACGTTCACGGCCCGTCCCTGCAGCCCGGTCTTGCTCGCGGCACGCGCCCGCCCTTCGCTACGGGCCCGTGTTTCGCCCCTTCCCGCGTGGCCTGCCCGCCTCCAGCTGACGCCTCCGTGCCCGCCCCGTCGCGCGAGGCCGGCCGCGCCTTGCTTGCGCTGACCGCCCTGCAGTTCATCGCCGCCGTCGACTTTATGGTCGTGATGCCGCTCGGGCCCCACCTGCTTGCCGCCTTAAACCTCGGCGCGCGGGACTTTGGCTGGCTCGTCGCCGCGTACACCTTGGCGGCGGGGCTCGCGGGCCTGCTCGTGAGCCCTTGGCTTGACCGCTGGCCCCGGAAACCGACCTACCTCGCGGTCTCCCTCGGTCTGGTCGCGGGCGCCGTGGCTTCGGGACTCGCCCGCGATTACCTCGTCCTCTTGGGTGCGCGCTGTCTAACGGGGGCGTGCGCCGGGATTCACGGCGGACTCACCCTCGCAATGGTCGCGGATGTCTTCCCGCCCGCGTGGCGCGGCCGCGCGACTGGCCGGCTGATGCTGGCCTTCGCCTGCGCCTCCGTGGCCGGGGTGCCGCTCAGCCTCGCCCTAGCCAACCACTCCGGCTGGCGCGCGCCCTTCCTCGGCCTCGCCGTGCTCGGCCTGCCTCTCGTCGTCCTCGCCGCCCGGATCCTGCCCGCCCCGGCCCGCCCTGCGCCGGGGCCGGCGCAACCGCCGCTCGCGCGCCTGCGGGGGACGCTCACCTTCCCCGCTCATCGGCGCGCGCTCGGGCTGACGGCGCTGCTGATGGCCGGTGCCTTCGCCGTAATCCCCTTCATCGGCACGGCCCTCGTCGCCAACGCCGGCGTGAGCGTGGCCCGTTTGCCGCTCGTGTTCATCGCGGGCGGATTGCTCACCCTCGGGGTCGCGCCACTCACGGGCAAGCTGGTGGATCGCCACGGGGCGGGCCGGGTGTTTCCGGTTGCGGCTCTCCTCTCGGCCCTTCTGCTCCTCGCGGTCACGCACCTGCCGGCCGTTGGCTTCGCGGTCGCCGCCCCGGTTGCGGCGGCCGTGATGGCGGCCAACGCCGGCCGGATGGTGAGCGCGCTGTCGCTCATCACGGCGAGCGTCGAGCCGGCCCGCCGGGCGGGTTTCCTTGCGGCCAACGCCGCGGTGCAGCATCTCGCGAGCGGTGCCGGAACCCTGCTGGCCGGACTGGTCCTCCAGGGTGGGGCCGGCGAGCCGCTGCGGTCGTTCGGGACCGTGGGGTTGGTCGCCGCGGGCGCCACGTTGGCGAGCCTCGCGGTGGGGGCTCGGATCCGACCGGTTGGCTGAAGCCGGACTTAGCGGGCGGGCGCGCTGTCCGCCGCCGCGGTGTACGCCGCCGCGGCGGCCCGCAAGTACCGGTCGAAGTCGGCGTGGGCGCTCGCCAGTTGCCGCACCGCCGTCCGCCCCAGCGCGTAGACCTCGACCTCGGTCAGCGCCCGGATTGTGGCCGCCCGGGGCACCTCCGCGAGCACGGCGAGTTCCCCAAAGTAGGCTCCCTCCCGCAGCACCTGCAGCCGCCGCGGCGGGTTACCCTGCAGGACCTCCACCTGCCCTTTGGTCAGGAAATACATCTCGTCGCCGGTGTCGCCCTCGTGCACCAGCCCCGTGCCCGCCGCGAGCGTGCGCGCCTCCAGGCACGGGATGAGGTCGCGCAGCAGCCCGTCGCCCGCAGCACGGAAGAAGGGCACGCGCTCGACCAATCCGGCCGTGATGGCCCGCATCCGCAGCAGATCGCGGTCGACCTTGCCCGGGCCCTTGTGCGGCAGCGCGGCGATCAGATGCACCTCCGCCGGCACCATGAACTCCGCCAACCGGCCCGCGACGAAGGCACGCAGCGCCTCCGCCTCCGCCCCGGATCCCGACTCCGGCACCACGTAGGCGTGCGGGACCTCGCCGCCCGCCGGCGCGGGCACCCCGATCACGCAGCACTCACGCACCGCCGGATGCGCCGCCAGCGCCGTTTCCACCTCCCGCGGCGCGATCTTCGCCCCGGTCAGGTACACGATCAGGTCCTTCCGCCGCCCCGCGAACCACAGGTAACCGTCCTCGTCGTAACGCCCCAAATCGCCGGTCCGGATCCATCCGTCCCGGAGCGTTTTCCGCGTCATCGCGGAATCGTTCCAGTAACCGTCCATGATCCCCGGCCCGCTCACCCACAACTCGCCGGTCGTGCCCGCCGGCACGTCGACGCCCTGCTCATCCACCACGGCGACCTGCATCCCCGGCGCGGGCAGGCCGATCGCGCCCGCCCGCTTGCGGCCGAACGGCGGGTTCATCGCGTACGGCCCCGTCTCGGTCGACCCGCATTGCTCGGTGACGGCGACGCCGGTGATCCGCGCGAACGCCTCCTGCAGCCGGACCGGCACCTGGTCACCGCCCGCCAGGCAGAGGCGCAGCCGGCTGAAGTCGCCCGTCGCGAAGGCCGGATCCGCCACCAGTTGCCCGATCATGCTCGGGGTGAGGGTGAAGAAGGTCTTGGCGGGCGCCCGCCGCAGCGCCGCGATGAAGTCCGGCACGCTGAACTGCCGCAGCAGGCTCACCCGACCGCCGACGAGGAGCGTGGGCAGCAGCTGGCAGCGCAGGGAGAGCGGCCGGGAAATCGGCCCCGAGATCAGCGTCACGTCCTCGGGCGTCAGCGTGACGCGCGCGAGGTACTTGCGGATCCCGGTACCCAGCGCCCCGTGGGAGAGAACAACCCCCTTCGGCCGCGACGTCGTGCCGGAGGTGTAGATCATCACGGCGGGGCTGTCCGCCGCGGGCGCCGCGGAACCGGGTTCGCGGTTCGCGCCGAGCAAGTTCGCGAAGGGTCGGTAACCTCCCGGCGCGCCGTCCCCGACGGCCACTACGCGCGGGACGCCCCGGAGCGCGCCGGCCTCGGCGAGTCCGGGCAGGCGGCGGTGGTCGGCGATCAGCATCGCGGCCCCGCAGTGGCTGAGCGCGTGGCCGATCTGGAGGGGGTGGTACTGCGCGTCCAGCGGCACGACCACGAGCCCCAGCCGGAAGCCGGCGAGGTAGCACAGCACTACCTCCGGGCCGTTGGGCAGCAGCAGCGCGAGCCGGTCTCCTTCCTCCAGTCCGGCGGCCCGCAGGCCCGAGACGAGGCGGCTGGTCTGCTGCTCCAATTCCGCAGCCGTCAGCCAGTGGCCGTCCGTTTCGAGGAGTGGCCGGTCCGGGGCGGCGGCCAGGGGTTGCCGGAGCAACTGGTGCAACATCCGGCGAGCAAGGGTGATTTCCATGGGGGGAACCAGCCGATTCCGCTGCCGCGGCCCGCGGCGGCCGCGCTGCGGGATTGCCTGCGGGCGCGCGGCGGTCACGGTCGGGACGTTCCCCGCGCCCCGATGAAATTCGAGCACTTCGCCCTCAATGTCCCCGACGTCCTGGCCCACGCCCGCTGGTGGACGGAGCACGTCGGCTTCCGCGTCGTGTGGCGCAAGGAGGAGGCGCCCTTCACCCACTTCCTCGGCGACGATTCCGGCCGGGTGGTGCTCGAGCTCTACTCGAACCCCGCGGTGCCCCGCTGGCCGCTGGCCGACCTGCCCGCGCTCAGCTTCCACGTCGCCGTGGTGGCCCCCGACGCCCGCGCCGAGCGGCGCCGCCTGGAGGCTGCGGGTGCCACGTTCCAGTCGGAGGACGTCTTTCCCGACGGCACCTGCCTCGTGATGTTGCGCGACCCGTGGGGCGTCTCCCTCCAGCTCTGCCAGCGCGCGCGCCCCTTCGCCTGAGCCGGACCGGGGGGACGGGGAGACGGTTCAGCGCGGCCGCCCGGGCCAGGCGCCGGGGTGGTTCCAGAAGTCCCCGCTCCGGTCGCCGTAATAGGAGGTCAGCGCCGCGTCCATCACGGCGGAGGTCCGCCGGGCGGACTGGGCGCTGCTCGGGCAGGTGCCCCGGCCCAGCAGCTCGTCCACCACGGTCTGGATCAGCGGCTGCTGCACGTGGGGCGGGTGCGGGATCTCCACCGCCTGCGTCTCGCGGCCCCGCGTCAGGCGCACGGGCGCCGGGTCGAACACCGAGTACTCGACGCATCCGTCCGTGCCGCTGATCCGGCACACGTCGCGCGCGGCGTCCGTGGCGAAGTTCCACGCGGCGACGCCTTGCGCGCCGCCGGCCGAGAAGTGCAGCACGACCGAGTCCTCCGCCTCCTGCGGGCCGCCCGCGTGGCGCGCCCGGCCGGACACGTCGGTCAGGGGGCCGAGGAGGAAGTCGAGGAGGTCGAGCGCGTGGGAGCCGAGATCGAGGAACAGGCCCGCGCCCGCGGTCCGCACGTCGGTGCGCCATCCGGCCGCCGCGCGGTGGGCGGGGGAGGCGTGGTGATAATCGACGCCGGTGACGCGTCCGATCGCGCCCTCGTCCAGCCAGCGCTTCACCTGGAGGAAACGGGGCAGGGCCCGCCGGTAGTAGGCGACGTGGAGCGGCAGGGCGCGGGCGGCGAAGGCGGCGATCATCCGGTCACACTCGGCGGCGGACCGCGCCATCGGCTTCTCGACGTAGGCCGGCTTGCCCGCGGCGGCGACTTGGCACGCGTACGCCTCGTGCGAATCAGGCGGCGTGGCGATGTAGACCGCGTCCACTTCGGGATCGGCGATGAGGGCCTCGGCGCGGTCGTGCCAGCGGGGCACGCCGTGGCGACGCGCGTAATCGGCCGCGAGCGCCCCGTTGCGGCGCATCACGGCGACGAGGCGGGAGCCGGTCGCGAGCCGGAACCCCGGGCCGCTCTTGACCTCGGTGACGTCGCCGCAGCCGAGGATGCCCCAGCGCACCGTGCCAGGTTCGGGCCGCGGGCTGGCGGGGAAGGGGAAGGGAGCCGGATAGGACATAAGGGGCGGGAGGGCCGGAGCGAACACGGGGAGAGCGCGCGCTCAAGGGCGATCGGGCGGCGCCGGCGCTCGGGATCCCCGACTAATCTTTAGCCGCAGATTGTTAACAAAAATCGGATTGATGGTTGCAAATGTAGGTATCGAGCGGGAGTCGTGTCCGACCAAGGGCGTAGGTCGCGTCGCGCGGGGGAGGGTATGGCCTCAGCCCGCCGGTGGCGGCGGGGGGCGGCGGGCGGCGAAGAACTGGGCGAGGCGGGCGGGGGCGTCGCCGTCGGTGAGGCAGCGGGCGGACGCCGCGGCCTCGGTGTCGGCGCTTTCCGCCAGCGT
>Ga0078894_10002786_pt1 | contig 13236 bp, 17 predicted proteins | sample LauGreSu1BDMLBSD_2_FD_67506 | JGI IMG/M metagenome (GOLD analysis project Ga0078894, IMG submission 67506) | Freshwater lake microbial communities from Lake Michigan, USA - Su13.BD.MLB.SD (version 4) (version 4) | ecosystem: Environmental > Aquatic > Freshwater > Lake | place: Lake Michigan...
ATTGTTTATTGACCGGAACAATTCCAATTTATCTTGGTGCTCCAGATATTGGAGATTTTTATAATATGAAAGGTATTATTGTGATGGATAAAGATGAAGAAGGAAATGTAGTATTTGATTCAGATGTTTTGACTAAAGAGTATTATTATGATAATATTGATGCTGTAAGAGATAATTATGAGAGAGCTCTTAATTGCATAACAGCAGAAGATTATATTTACACAAACTATTTTTCTAACTGAGATGAACAGAATTGCAGATTACGAAGAACTAAAGAAGAGAATTGTAAAGTGGTTGGGCGATTATGTTGTGGACCATAATATAAAATCTTTTGTTGTTGGTGTTTCTGGGGGAATTGATTCTGCTGTTGTTTCTACTCTTTGTGCGGAGACTGGACTTAAAACATATGTTCTTTCTATGCCACTGAATCAAATTTCTTCTCAGGATGACTTATCAAATTTTCATAGAAAAACTCTTGAAGATCGTTATCCTAATGTGACAGGTCTTAAAATTGATTTATCTTCAACCTACAATCAATTCATAACCTCATCCAGATTTTGGTTAGGTGAAGATATGGTTTCCAACAATTTGGCACTAGCAAATACAAAATCACGCATTCGTATGGTAACTCTTTACCAAGTTGCTGGGTCTGTTGGTGGTATTGTTGTTGGCACTGGCAATAAAGTTGAAGATTATGGTGTAGGATTTTATACTAAATATGGTGATGGTGGAGTTGACATTGCTCCTATTGCCGATCTTTATAAAACTGAAGTATGGGAACTTGGAAAGCATCTTGGTGTAGATCAACGTATTATTGATGCACAACCTACAGATGGTCTCTGGGAAGATGGAAGATCTGATGAAGATCAGATTGGAACCTCATATGCCGATTTAGAATATGCGATGGAGCATGGAACTGGATCTGCGGTTAAGATCCTTCATGATTTCAATACAAAAAACAAACATAAAATGGAACCTATCCCCACATTTAAACTATGACAGCAACAATCGAAGACGTAAAAAAGTTTTGGAACGATCGTCCTTGTAACGTTAAACATTCATCTAAAGAAGTTGGAACGTTAGAATATTTTAGAGAGGTAACAAAGAAAAAATTTATTGCAGAAAGTCATATTTTAGATTTTACTAAATTCCCACAATGGGAAAATAAAAAAGTTTTAGAGGTTGGGTGCGGTCTTGGCACTGCTGGGATTATGTTTGCCTTTGATGGGGCAGATTATACTGGTGTAGAACTCTCTGAAGAAAGTCTTAATCTCGCAAAGAAAAGATTTGAACTTCATGATAAACCCGGAAAGTTTTATCTTGGAAATGCAGAACAACTTTCTTCCTTTGTTCCTGTTGAAACTTATGATCTGATATATTCTTTTGGTGTTATTCATCATAGTCCTCATCCAGAAAAAATTATTTCTGAAATCAAAAAGTATATGAATGAGAATAGCGTTCTCAAGATTATGCTTTATGCAAAGGACTCTTGGAAAAACTATATGATTGATGCTGGTTTAGATCAACCAGAAGCGCAATATGGTTGTCCGATTGCGAATACCTATACTAAGCAAGATGTGGTAGAATTGCTAGATGGATATGAAGTCATCTCCATTGAACAAGATCATATTTTTCCCTATCAGGTAGAACCTTATAAGAGGGGAGAATATATAAAACAACCCTGGTTTGAATCTATGCCTCCTGAAATGTTTAGGACTCTTGAGAAAAATCTTGGTTGGCATCTACTAATTACCGCTAAGTTAAAATGAAAATAGGAGTTGTTGGGGCTGGCAGACTTGGAATTTGTTTCGCCCTTCTTTTAGAAAAAGCAGGATTTCAAGTAACCGCTTCTGATGTTAGAGAAGACTATATTAGTAGTCTTCAGAATAAAGAGATTGTTACTCATGAACCAGAAGTTCAAGATCTTCTTTCCCAATCAAGTAATATTACTTTTAAAATAGGAAATGATGAAGTAATACAAGAATGTGATATTCTATACACTCTTGTTGCAACTCCATCATTGCCAGATGGAAGTTATGATGTGAGTGCTGTATGGAGAGTCATTGCTGATGTTCAAGAATCGGCAGATCGTGGAGTTGATGTTCAAGGAAAGACTCTAGTTGTTGGATGCACAACCAATCCTGGTGATTGTGAAATGTTCCAGAAACAACTAGAATCTTATGGTGTTCAGGTATTTTATAATCCAGAGTTTATTGCTCAGGGATCTATTATTAAAGATCTTCAAAACGCGGACATGGTTCTTGTTGGTGGACCAGAAGGAAATGTTCGGAATTTTATTGAAGAAATTTACAATAAGATTCAAGTAACAGAACCAAAGATTTATTTCATGTCGACAACTGCAGCAGAACTTGTTAAACTTGCTGTTAATTGTTTCTTAACAACCAAAATCAGTTATGCGAATATGGTTGGCGAGGTAATGTCTCTTGCGGGTCTTGAAGATGAAATTGAACATGTTCTAAAGGCAATTGGTTCTGACACGAGAGTTGGTAATAAGTATTTGAAATATGGATATGGGTTTGGTGGTCCGTGCTTACCAAGAGACAATCGTTCTTTTGCTGCTTATGCGAAGAAACTTGGTCTAGAATACAATCTGGGTAAAACCACAGATGATTTCAATAACGAACATGCAAAATTCTTAAAGAACTATTTTGTTAAAAAGAACAATAGAGGTCTTCCCTTTGCATTTCATTATATTTCATATAAAGAGGGGACAGATATTCTTTCGGAGAGTCAGCAATATCGTCTTTGTTTAGATCTTCTTGATGAAGGATATAAGGTTTATGTTTTAGACAATCTCGCCGTTCTTGATCAAGTTAGAGAATATTTGGAAACCAAATATGAAGATAGAGTTATTGTAAATGGTATTCCGAATGAAGAAGTGTTCTGGATTGATTTATGATTTATTGTATAGATCAACCTGGATCTCTTGGTGATATTCTTTTTACTATTAAGATTGGGGAAGAACTTTCCAAGAAAGGAGAAGTTTACTGGTATGTTTCTCCAACATTTTGGGATAGGGGTGTCTCTAGAATTAAAACTTCCGTTCACATTGGACCAAGTTTTCCAAGACATGTTTTGGATTCTACTCAAATAAAATTATGTGATCTTACTCACAGAAGTGATCCAGATCTCATGATTAAAAAATATGAATCTGTTGATATGAACTGGGAAGATTGGAGTGATTATTTAAAGTATGAGAGAAACAGTCAAACCGAGAGTGATTTGAAAAAACTTCTTGGAATTGAATCTGGAGACAAATATATCCTGTTCAACGAAAAGTATGGAATGAATCAAGTTCATCATGGAGTTAGGAAAAATATTCCTGAAGATTATGATGGAAAAATTATTGAAATGCAGATACTGGGTGGAGTAACAATTTTTGATTGGTGTGAGATCTTAGAAAATGCTGAACAAATTCATACAATAGACACATCAATTCAGTATGTTATGGAAACATTGGATTTGAAAGCATCTAGAATTGTTGCCCATCCGAGACACTATAAATATACGATCCCACATGTGTCTAGGTTATTTAAAAAACCTTGGGAATGGATTGAGTATGATAGAGAAACGTGGAGAGAGTGTGCTCCACAAGAATCAGAATAGGAGATTACTAATGGATTTGGTTGAGTTTAAAGGTATTAAATATCCTGCATTTCAGTCTACTGGAAATGCATCACAATTTGCCATTCCCTTTGCTAAGTATTTTTGTAAAGGAAATGGATTGGACATTGGTTGTATGAAACCAGAATGGTCTTTTCCTGGAGCAAAATGTATTGATATTGATTTTGATGATCCTTGGGATGCATTCAATCTTCCTGATGAAAAGTATGATTATATTTTTTCAAGTCATTGTTTGGAGCATTTGAATGATTGGGTTGCTGCACTAGATTATTGGGGTGAGCATCTTAAAAAAGGTGGAACTCTATTTCTATATCTTCCTCATTATGACCAAGAGTATTGGAGGCCATGGAATAATCGTAAGCATATTAATGCTTTTGTTCCTGAAATTTTGGTTGACTACTTGAGAGATCGTGGTTATACTAGTATTCAAAGTAGTCAAAGAGACCTTAATCATTCATTTATTGTTGTAGGAGAAAAAGGATGGGAATGATACAAAACCCAGCAAATCTCAAAGAGATGTGTGAAAAATTTGGCATTAAAAATTATGTTGAAACTGGAGTTGGAACGGGGCGTGGGATGAAGCATGTTCTTGAACATGCTGCAATTGATAAGGCATATGGTATAGAATTAGATGAAAGATTATTTGACACATATAATGAAGTATTTCAAGAATATTCTGTAGAATTTTTTAAGGGATATTCTCATGAGGAGATGTCAAATGTTCTAACAAAACTTGATAATAACCCAACACTCTTTTGGTTGGATGCACATTTTCCTGGCGGGGATTATTTTGATGAGGGTTATGGGAAAGAAAAAGATTTTGTGAAAAGACTTCCTATGGAGGAAGAACTACGAATTATCTCACAAAATAGAGATATTAGTAGCGATATTATTTTTATGGATGATCTTAGGATCTATGTTGATCGTGATTTTGGTCAAGGAAACTGGGACGATAGAAAAACTCTAGGTGGAGATGGATATCAATTTGTTGAGGATCTGATTGGAGAAACTCATACAATAAATGAACACTTGGGAGATGAGGGATATTTGCTTGCATTTCCAATAAAATATAGTGAAGAAGAAATTTTGAGCATTCTCAATTGATTATATGAAAGACGCTTTAATTTTTCTCCCAGGGGGACTGGGAGATATTTTGTTTATGCAAAAATTATCTCATCTTTTTATTGGAGATGGGTATAAAGTTACATGGCCAGTCTTTCATGAATTTTCTTGGTTGAAAGAATATATTCCTAGTATTAATTGGATTTCTTTGGGATCTAAAAACAATCCTTGGCAGATTGGACAACCTTTATCAAATAATATAAACTTTATTGGTAAGGAGTACTATAGCAATCAAACTAGTATTTTTGAAGCAGAAAATTTTCTTTATTATAATGGACATGGACATGAAAACTTTGGACCAGAAATGCAAAGAAAATATAATGTAGTTTCTGCTGACTGGAGAGATTATAGAGATTATATTACTTTCAATAGAAATCACTCAAAAGAGGATGAACTATTCTATAATGTGTTGGGATTAAAAGATGACGATGAATTTGTTTATGTGAATCGTCATTGGCAAACTAGACCAACAAAAGAAATTTACGGTGGAATATCTGCAGATCCTGAATATTATGGTTGTAAAGTTGTTGAGCATAATATTATAGAAGGATTCTCTGCATTTGATTGGTGTAAAGTTTTTGAGAGGGCGAAGGGGATTTATATGATTGAAACTTCTCTAAATTACATATTAGAAAGTCCTTCACTACATAATACTGTAAAAGATAAACAACTCCATCTTTGGCATAGAACTGGAGACTGGAGCACTGTTAAGCCACTATTTTCTCTACCATGGAACTATCATTGATGAAGATGGTTTTTGTTAATGGAACGTTTGATATTCTACATCGTGGACACATTGAACTTTTAAATTATGCTAAAAGTTTGGGTGAATATTTGCTAGTTGGAATTGACAGTGATGAGAGAGTGAAAGAGAAAAAAGGTCAAACTAGACCCATACATTCTCAGCAAGAAAGAAAATTCTTTTTGGAAAACTTGAAGGCAGTTGATGCCGTAGATATATTTTCCTCAGATCAAGAGTTGGAAATGATGATAAAATCCTTCAAACCTGATATAATGGTAGTAGGATCCGACTGGAAAGACAAATCGGTAATAGGTTCTTATTATGCAGCAAAACTTATATTCTTTGAAAGAATCGGAGAATACTCAACAACAAAAACAATTCAAGATATTATTGATAGGTGAATCCTGTCAAGATATTTACCACTATGGTGTCTGCGACAGGTTATGTGCGGAGGCACCTGTTCCTGTATTTGATTATAGGGCACAGGAAATAAAACCAGGAATGGCAGCAAACGTAAGAGAAAATCTACTCGCCTTTGGTTTGCAAGTAGATTTTGTAACCAATCCTCCAGATCAATTGATTAAACGTAGATTTATTGATACCAAATCAAACCATCTTCTTCTTCGTGAAGATGTTGGACATCAAGTTGATCCAATAGAAATTCCAAATTGTATTAAATATGATGCTGTTGTGATTTCTGACTACAATAAAGGTTTATTAAACGTCGCCCAGATTAAAGATTTATGTGAAAATTTTGGTGGACCAATATTTGTTGATAGTAAGAATCCTAGACTAAAACACTTTAGTAATGCAATTATTAAAATTAATAATGACGAAGAAAAGAAAATGGAAACCAATCCACAAAATAGTGAATTGATTGTCACCATGGGAAAAATGGGAGCAAAATGGAGAGATAATGTGTTTCCAACTCCCCAGGTTGATGTCTTTGATGTTACTGGAGCTGGGGATGTTTTTCTTTCTTCCTTGTGTTATTTTTATTTACTGACACAAGATATGAAAAAATCTATTTCAAATGCGGTATATCTAGCGTCTAAATCTGTTCAACATATGGGAGTTTATGTTTTAACTAAAAATGATATTAGCGAGGTTTTGGGATGATTTATGTAATTGATATTGATGGCACTATTTGCGATAAAGATGAATGTCGTGACGATGGAAATTATGAATTTAGTATTCCAAAATTAGATAGGATTGCTAAGATCAATCAGTTATATGATGATGGACATACTATTAAATACTTAACTGCTCGTGGGATGGGGAGATATAAAGATTCTAGAATTTTGGCACACAGAGATTTGTATTATCAAACATACAATCAATTAAAATCTTGGGGATGTAAATTTCATCAATTGATTATGGGGAAACCCTCTGGTGATGTATACATAGATGACAAAGGAATTAATGACAATGACTTCTTCAATTAATTTTGTTTCCAAAGGATGGGGATTTGAAAAGTGGATAGTTAATACTGATGAGTATTGTGGTAAACTTCTTTATTTTGTAAAGGGTAAAAAATGCTCTTGGCATTATCATGTTTTAAAAGATGAAACTTTCTATATTCAAAGTGGAAAAATTTTGCTAAAATATTCCGATGATGATATAATTGATAATGCTAAAGAATTAGTCTTAGAAAAAGGCGATAAATTTCACGTATATAGAGGTCTTCGGCATCAAATGTACGCTTTAGAGGATACTGAATTGTATGAGTTCTCAACTCAACATTTTGATTCTGATAGTCATAGAGTTCAAAAAGGAGATTAATGAAAATAACTATTCTTGGTTCTAGTGGACAGATTGGTGCTTATCTTACGGAATATCTCCGTGCGAAGGGGCATCAAGTTTTAGAATTTGATATGGTCAATAGTCCATATCAAAATATGACGACAATTCCAAATCCCAATCTTGATTATCATATTAAAGAAGCAGACTTTGTTTTCTTTCTAGCATTTGATGTTGGTGGTTCTCGCTACCTTAAAAAGTATCAACACACGTTCCAATTCATTGATAATAACTGCCGATTGATGGCAAATGCATTCCAATATCTTCATAGGTATAAAAAGAAATTTATCTTTGCATCATCTCAGATGAGCAACATGAGTTATTCTCCTTATGGAGTTTTAAAGAACGTTGGAGAACTTTATACAAAATCACTCAATGGATTGATTGTTAAATTCTGGAACGTTTATGGAATTGAAAAAGACCATGATAAGTCACATGTAATTACGGACTTTATTCGTAAGGGATTTGAAACTGGTGTAATTGATATGCTTACAGATGGGCAGGAGGAACGTGAGTTTCTTTACGCTGAGGACTGTTGTGAAGCACTAGAAGCAATTATGAATAACTATAGTGATTTTACTTCTGAAGATAATCTTCATATAACAAGTTACCATCCAACAAAAATCATTGATATTGCCAATATGATTATTGGGCAGTTTAATATTTTTGGAAAGGAAGTCAAGATTATTCCCTCAGAAGAAAAAGATTCTGTTCAGATGGATAGGAAAAATCGTCCCGATTTATTCCTCACAAAATGGTGGATGCCAAAAACCACAATTGATCAAGGAATTATTAAAGTGTTTGGGGAAATGAAGAAAGATTATGGCAATATCGTATAATCGTTTAGGTTCAAATGGAAGACTAGGAAACCAGATGTTTCAATACGCTGGTTTCCGAGGTATTGCTGCAAATCGCGGATTTGATTGGATTATCCCTCCCGAGGATTCTGAAACAACCTGCAACTACGGTTTGTTTGAATGCTTTGAGATGAGCAATGTAAAAGAAGAAAATAAAGGATTTGGTCTTTCTAACTGGAAAACTATTGATAGTGAAGTATTTCATTTTGATGAAGATCTATTTAATAGTTGTCCAGATAATGTAAATGTAAATTCATATTTTCAAACAGAAAAATATTTTAAACATATTGAAGATCAAATCAGACAAGATTACATATTTAAAAGTGATATCTTAGAAGATTGTAAGGAAATCATTGATAGCGTTGGGGACGCTATATTCCTTCATATCAGACGTGGTGATTATGTTGCAACTCCAGATCATCATCCAACTTTGAGTTCTGAATATTATATTGAAGCATTGGAAAAATTTGATAAGGATATTCCAGTTCTTGTTTTTTCCGATACTCTTGATTGGGCAAAGGAGCAAGAATTTCTAAAACCTGATAGATTTTTGATCTCTGAAAATCATGTTAAGTATCCTAATAAGATTAAACTTGGAGATGGTAGTGTTCAACAATCTCTTGTTCCTTATTGGGATCTATGCTTGATGAGTTTGTGTAAAGGTGCTATTATTGCTAATAGTAGTATGAGTTGGTGGGGCGCCTGGTTAATAAACAATCCAGATAAAAAGATTGTTGCTCCAAATCAATGGTTTGGTAAAGCCTATTCTCACTACATCATGGACGATCTTATTCCTGAAACTTGGGAGAAAATTTAATGCTTAGTTTTAATAAACTTGGAAAATCTGGTAGACTTGGAAACCAGATGTTCCAGTATGCTGCTCTTCGTGGTATTGCTGCAAATCGTGGATTTGATTGGGTTGTTCCTCCTCCAGGAACTTCTGGCATTGACGAATATGGGTGTCAAAATAATTACTGTATGTTTGAGACATTCAAACTTCAAAATGCCACAGAAGAACATCATGGATTTGGTGAAAATTTCCCTTGGGCAATTTGGAAAGAGTTTCATTTCAATGAAGAACTATTCAATAATTGTCCTGATAATATAAATCTGGATGGATATTTCCAGACAGAAAAATACTTCAAGAATATTGAAGATAGTATTCGTGAAGATTTTCAGTTTCATGATTCGATCTATACTCCATGTAAAGAGATGATTGATTCTGTTGATTCTGAAAGAAAGATCTTCCTTCATATCCGAAGAGGAGATCCTAAACTTCCTTGGGCATATGTTAATTTGCAAAATGCTCATCCTGTTCAAACTTGGGAATATTATGAGAGGGCACTTTCACATTTCCCAGAAGACATTCCAGTGGTCGTTTTTTCTGATGTTATTGAATGGTGCAAAGAACAAGAGTTCTTTCAACCAGATCGTTTTATTCTTTCAGAAAGCACCGATGAATTTTCAGATGGTCAACGACTTCCCTGGACAGATCTTTGCTTGATGAGTCTTTGCACCGATGCAATTATTGCAAATAGTTCTTACAGTTGGTGGGGTGCTTGGTTGATTGATAATCCCAATAAAACTGTTGTTGCTCCAAAGAATTGGTTTGGATCTCAATTTTCTCATTATGATATGAGTAATCTTATTCCCGAAGGATGGATTGAAGAATGATGGATTTAACTTATATTTTGCCTACTCGAATTGAATCGAGAGATAGATTGAAGAATGTAATTACTTCAGTATCCTATCTTCTTAGGAATGTTTCTGGCGCTAAAGTTCTTGTTAAGGAAGTTGATAAAGAGTCGGTTTTTAAAAATCAAGCTCTTCCCATAATCAGTAAGTATGCTGATACGACAAATCTAACCCATATCTTTGAAAAGAATGATGAGGACATTTTTCATAAAACAAGATACTTGAATGATTTGATTATGATGAGCGACACTAAAGTTGTTGCTAGCCATGATGTTGATGTTGTTTATCCAGTTCAAAGTCACATTGCTGCATACAATGCAATTAATAATGATCAGTGTGATGTTGTATATCCATATGGTTGTGGCGTATACCAATATCAAGTTGATTATCCCGATGAAGTTTTTGAGAAGTTTTTGGATTCTGAGTTTGATTTAAATCTAGTTGCTAATCGGTGTAGAACCGAATCTTCAACCATTGGATGGACTCAGTTTTATAATAGGGAGAAGGTGATTGAAGGTTATATGTGGAATGAAAACTTCTTATCCTGGGGAGCAGAAGATTGTGAGTTTTATTATAGATTCAATGCATTGGGTTATAGAGTTGGGAGATTGAACCATTCAATCTGGCATTTTGAGCATGGAAGAACTCATAATTCTCATTATAATAATCCAAAGTTTATGGACAACCACAATCTATGGCAGTGGATTAGAAATCAGGATAAACAAACTTTAGTTAAATACTACGAACAGCAAGATTATGTAATGGAGAGAAGAAATGCTAGCGTTTAATAAACTGGGTCAACTAGGAAGACTTGGAAACCAGATGTTCCAGTATGCTGCTCTTCGTGGTATTGCTGCTCGTAGAGGATATGATTTTGGTATTCCTCCATCTGAATTTTTTAACGAATGGGTAGAACATCAATTATTTGATGTTTTTCATCTTCCCAATCTTCCAAAACAAAATATTAAATATCTTGATGGGGGATATGCTCCTGAAGCAGGAGAAAGATTTTTTCATTTTGATGAATTACTTTTCAATCAGTGTCCTAATGATGTTTCTCTAATTGGTTATTTTCAATCTGAGAAATACTTTTTACATATTAAGGATAGTATTAAAGAAGATTTTACTTTTAAGAATGAGATTCTTGAACCATGTAAGGAAATGATATCTCAAGTTGATACTCCCATTTCTTTACATGTAAGAAGAACTGATTACTTGACAAATAATGCAAATCATTTTAATCTTCAATTAGATTACTATGAGAAAGCTTTATCTAATTTTGATGAAGACCGAAATGTTGTAGTATTTTCTGATGATCCTAAGTGGTGTATGGAGCAAGAACTTTTTAGTTCTGATCGGTTCCTTATTTCAGAAAATGAAAACAATAGACTTGATTTGTGTTTGATGACACTCTGTTCCGATCATATCATTGCAAATAGTTCTTTCTCATGGTGGGGAGCATGGTTGGCAGATTCTGGAAAAGTAATTGCACCAGTTAATTGGTTTGGACCTAATAATGCCAATAAAGAAACTAAAGATTTAATTCCCGAAAGTTGGATTCGCATTTAATATGGATAAAAATAAATCTGCATATAAACTTAAGAACTTCGGACCCATTTATTACTTGAATCTGGATGATCAACCAGAAAGAAGGCAATATATGGAAGATCAATTTAAGTATTGGGAAATTGAAGATTATACACGCATCTCTGCGTATGACGGAAGAGATGATGATCTTGGATCTATCTTGAAAGGTAGGTATCCAGATAATGTTACCTCGGGTGAAGTTGGATGTATTACATCACATCTAAGGGCAATTAAACATTGGTACGAAACATCAGATTCTCCCTATGCTGTTATCATGGAGGATGATTGTAATTTAGATCTGGTAAAGTATTGGGACTTTACTTGGACAGATTTTTATTCTCGTCTTCCTTATGATTGGGATGTTGTTCAACTAGCAATTATTTGCACTGGAAACATTTATGTTGCATTGCATAAAAGATTTGTAAATGACTTTTCAACTGCTTGTTACATCATTACAAGACATCACGCCGAAAAGTTAATTCGCCATCATATCCGTGGTGATAAGTACAAACTTGATAATGGTATTAAACCTCGTGCTGTTGCTGATGATTTAGTTTATAACTCTGGCAACACATTTTCAATTCCCCTTTTACTCTATAAGTTGGAACTGGGGTCATCAATTCATCCAGAACATATTGATATATTTCATAGAAATAGTCACGATGGCATCCTTAATTTCTGGCAACAGAATGGGGCTAACTTGACTATTGAGAATTTGACCAACTATGATCCATATCTTGGGCGGGTAACCGAACCTGGAACCAAAGAGGGTTGACAAAAAACCAAACGTCCTCTACACTAAATAAGTACTTAAGAATTCTGTTGTAATTCTTAATCTTTGTCCTATAGTACAAACAAAAACAAATCTATGAAATTCTTTCAACAACTGATGCTTGCACCTGTTGCTCTGGGAATGGTTGCCCCTGCTGCGATGGCAGCAGACCTTAATATGAACGGGGTCAACCAATATTCCTCCGAGCAAGTTACAAGCGTCACTCAATTTTCTGATGTCCGTCCTACCGATTGGGCATACCAGGCACTCAGCAACCTTGTAGAGCGTTATGGTTGCGTTGCCGGTTATCCCAACGGCACTTTTGCTGGTGGTCGTGCTCTAAGTCGTTATGAGGCAGCAGCACTCCTTAACGCTTGCCTGGATCGTGTAACCGAAGTTACCGATGAACTCAAGCGTCTCCAAGCAGAATTCTCACAAGAACTTGCTGTTCTTCGTGGTCGCGTAGATGGTCTGGAAGCAAAGGTTGGTGAACTTGAGGCAACTCAATTCTCCACTACTACCAAACTGCGTGGTGAAGCAAACTTTGTTCTTGGTGGTGTTGATGACTACCGCACTAAAGGTGGTGATACAACTCGCACTGCGTTCAACTATGACCTCCGCCTGAACCTGGATACCTCATTCACTGGTAAGGATCTACTCCGTACCCGTCTGCGTTCATCTAACTTCAGTGGTGATCCTTTCGGTTCCAGTTCTTCAATCTTCAAACTGGATAAGGCAGACAACACTTCCAGTGAAGTTGGTAACAATGTAGTTATTGACCGTCTGTATTATTCATTCCCTGCGTTCAATAACACCACTACTATTACTGCTGGTGCTCTTGTTCGTAACACTGAAATCGCTTGGGTTCCTTCAGCATATGAATCCAAGATTCTTGACTTCTTCCAGGTAGGCGGTGCTCCTGGTGTTTATAACAAGGCAGTTGGTTCTGGTTTCGGTATCCAGTATGGTAAGAAGGGTCTGATTGCTGGTATCAACTATGTTGCACAAGCAGGTCA
>Ga0078894_10002787_pt1 | contig 13235 bp, 21 predicted proteins | sample LauGreSu1BDMLBSD_2_FD_67506 | JGI IMG/M metagenome (GOLD analysis project Ga0078894, IMG submission 67506) | Freshwater lake microbial communities from Lake Michigan, USA - Su13.BD.MLB.SD (version 4) (version 4) | ecosystem: Environmental > Aquatic > Freshwater > Lake | place: Lake Michigan...
GAAAGAGCTATGATTTTCTGAGGCGTAGAAAATTGTGCTATAATTTTCGAGATATATTTAAACATGTTTACTGTTTTTAATATATACTCATATGGCCAATATAATCACTGGTAATTTAGAGATAATGTCACAGGATCTTCCTGGAAAATTTACATGGACTGATGTACCTAATCAATTAGAATTATTAGGAGGAAACGGATGGAGACTTCCGTACGAGTCTGAATTTTTAACTATCTATAATTTATATACACTTGGTATTGGCGGATTTAAACCTGATAGGTATTGGGCTTATTCTTCTTATCTAAATAAAGCCTGGTATTATGATCTGAGCGTGGGATACTCCCCGCATATAATAGATCAATCTAATGGATACTATGTTAGACTTGTTAGAAATATCTAATCCTTCAGACAAGGAAGAAAAAGCGGATATTATATTTTGTGATCTGGTGAAGATCAAAAAAGCTCTTGATTATTCTATCGAAAAAGAAATGGAGCACGAATTTATCTATAGTATGGTAAAATTTGCAAGGAATAACCCAAATTCAACTATAGAGGAAATAATAAATATGTCTTTGAGCGATTGGAAATATTAATCCTCTCTTCTCATTCTTACTAGATTTTTTCTAACTGAATTATCTAGATCCTCATATGTTGTTTTTAAACCCTTATCGTAGATGTTTGAAAGAGATCTCGCTACTTTATTTTGATCAAGTATTATCTCCCATTTAGGGTCTCTTTCTTTATTGATTATTTCGTCAGCTATTTCTTTTCCTAGCTCTTCTATTTTCTTTTCGTATGTCTTCATAATATTTATAGTGGAAGAATCTGATTTTATTTCATTCCGTTATAGATTTTTCCTAATATCATATTATTCGAAATAATCATCAAACATTTAACTATAACTAAATAAAAATAGTATGGTAAAGAAAAAAGGCCCTATATCGATGTTTATAAATAGAAATTATAAGCATTTTAATTCAGCAGCATTAAAGGATGCGGCAATTGGTTATGAAAATCACATAGATAAGGGTGGTAAGATGTTAGTTTCTCTTGCTGGAGCAATGAGCACAGCAGAGCTTGGTATTTCATTAGCTGAAATGATCAGAGAAGGTAAGATTGATATTATTTCTTGCACTGGTGCTAACTTAGAAGAGGATTTAATGAATCTTGTAGCACACTCGCATTATAAAAGAATACCAAATTATAGGGATCTTACACCTGAACAGGAAAGAGAACTATTGGATCAGGGTCTAAATAGGGTTACTGATACATGTATACCAGAGGAGGAAGCTTTTAGAAGATTGCAGTCTTATATTTATGATCTATGGAAAGAAGCAGAAGATAAGGGCGAAAGATATTTTCCTCATGAATTCATGTATAAACTAATTAATAGCGGAGTTCTTACCCAATATTATGAAATTGACCCCAAGGATTCTTGGATGATTGCTGCGGCAGAAAGAAATCTACCGATGGTTGTACCTGGATGGGAGGATTCAACTCTAGGTAATATATTTGCTTCTTACGTTATAAAAGGAGAGCTTAATCACAGTACAGTAAGAAATGGAATTGAGTATATGGTTGAACTTAGCAGCTGGTACAGAAATAATTGTTCAGGTGAAGGAATAGGTTTCTTCCAGATAGGAGGAGGAATTGCTGGCGACTTCCCAATATGTGTTGTACCTATGATGTATCAAGATCTTGAATGGGAGGACGTTCCATTCTGGGCTTATTTTTGTCAAATATCAGATTCAACTACTTCTTATGGATCGTACTCGGGCGCAGTACCAAATGAGAAGATTACATGGGGTAAATTAGATGCAAATACGCCAAAATTTATAGTTGAGTCAGATGCAACTATTGTTGCACCATTAATTTTTTCATGGATATTAAATAAATAGGATTTGAATATATAGTAGATGAAAGAGATATATCCAATATTAATATTCTCTTTGGTTGTTTTTATGTCCGGATATATTAATATAAATAAAGAAAAAATGAAGCACCTCAAAAGTATAGATGAATTTAAAAAAACTAATGAGCAATTATTTTCTGACGCTAATAGGTTTTCTAAGCTTTTTGGTTTAGATTCTACTAGTGCTGAATCTGGCGAAAAGGGTAAGGAAGGTGATAATAAATCAAAAGGATCAGGATCTTCTAGTTCTTCAACTTCATCGGGATCATCTAGCACAATGTCTGCAAAAACCGACATAGGAAATTACGGCAAATTTACCGAAGCTTCCAGTAAGAAATCTCCTCTAATTGTTGTTTATGGTGGTATAGATGTTGGTGGTAAAAAAAGCGGCGAATATATGTACGACTATTTAAGTAAAATAGGAAGTTCGGCTAATATTTTTGTTGCAAAAGATCATAACGTAGATGGCAAGGCAGCTTACGATTCACTAAAAAGTAAGTTAAACGAAAAATCAATAACCCCATCTAAGAAGATTCTTTATCTATTTTCAGGAGGATACAGACCAGGAATGGATCTATTGAAATCTGTATCTGCATCTGAATTTGATTTAATATACCTTGTTGACATATGGATGGGAAGTTCTAAGGTAGCAGAATTCTATAAAAAATTAGCGGAGGATAATAGAGGTAAGGTTAGATATTTTTATACAGGAACAGGAGCAAATAATACAGGTGCTAAAAACGCTCTTATTAATACATTGAATTTTTATAAAGCTAATGATAATAATGATCACATGGCTACTAATAAGGATGCTGTTTCTGATCTATTAAATAAAATATAAAATGAAACATATAAAAAGCGTAGAAGAATTTACTATGGTATATGAGCAATTGTTTGCATCAGATATAGCACAATTTAATAAATTGATGGGTATATCAGTAGAGGAAACTGGACAGGAAGAACCTAATCTAATTGGTGCAGAGAATCCTTCAGGAATGGGCTCTGCATTCGCTCCTATAGCTAAACTTAATACTAATCAATTAGATACTTACGGTTCAACTGTGGGAATTAGCGAGAAGGGAGATAATGCAGATTTAAACCAGCCACTAAGAGGTCCGCTAGGTAATATAGTAAATTCAGCTTATGGTAATTTAAATGTTTCAACAAGAAAAATACCAGGCACAAAGGGAGGAAATCTTGGATGTGCTGCAGCGGTTTCTATAATATTTTACAGAGCAACCGGATATGCAATTGCTGGATCTGGAGCTATAACTTTAGGTACTGGTCATATGTGGAGTCACCTAGAAAAAGAGAGTAGAGATCCTAATGGGGTTTGGCAAAAAATAACAAATTGGAAAACTGAATCACAGCCAGGAGACATTATATTAACAGCTAGAGCATCTAAAGCAGGACACGTTGGTGTTGTAGTAGAAGGCGGAAATATTATATCTAATTCATCAGGCGGATTCCAAGGAGATAAAAAAGGACAGGTGGAATTAAATTACAACTTAAATACCTGGGATAGTGTAGCAAATAGAAATCCTCAACAAACAGCTTCTTTTAGATACAAAGGACCTTACAAAAAAGAATGGGGAAAAGCTGATAGACCGGTTGCATAAATCATTTTTTAATTAAATAAATATTCACTATATTTGCTATATGAAAATCTTCATCCAAAATAATTCTTTAAAGCTCTGCTAACTTAAGTTAGTAAGAGCAAATGAAAAAAAGAAACGAAAAGTGGGCTAAGGAAAAGGAATTTCTTAGACTCAAAAGAGAACTCCAAAAAAATAGAGATTCTCAAAGAAACCTAGGATGGATCGAACTAGAAGAACCAATATTCATTGGTTGGAAAGCAAAAATCGAACCCCGTAAGGATATACAGAACAGAGAAGATGCCTGGATCTTCTGGAAGATTTGCGAGAATTTTTCAACAGATGTATTTTCTAAAAGAATCAAAGATTTTGACTGGAATAGAAAAAAGCCAGTTAATCAATGGAACGTTCAGCGTCCTCCACACGTAAAGTGCATAAACGATTCAGTTTACGATAACCTTCCTCCACAAGTACAAAAATACTTTACAGAGGATCCTTATCTATATAAGGAATATAGATACAGATTTGGAACTTGGTATTCCTGTAATATACCTGATTTTTTCTGGGAGATAGTCTACGTAAAAGAATACAAGACTAAAGTTAGAGTACTTGACGAGATTCTTTTACAAGAGGAGGATGACATAGAAAAGGAAATATATCAGAACCACTACTGGGAATATAAGTGGTATAAAGGCGCTCCTAAGCACTTTAGAAGAACTTTGAATAGAATACAAAGGGCTAAGCTTAAAAGTGATCTTAAAAACCAATTAAACGATGGTGATTCCTATATAACTCCTAATTATAAAAATGCAAAATGGCTTTGGTGGTAGGAATCATTTTTTTCTTTTTCCTTTAATCTCTATATTTGAAAAAATAATTTAATATGGCGGAAAAAGTAATAAAGGTAAAAGATAATTACCGAACAAATCCAGAAAGCCACATCCCAGGAGGATCTGTGGTAGAGACCTTTAATGATAAAGGAATAAGACTTGTTTATGACAAGATAAAAAATCCAGGAGCTTATATCAGAAGAATCACTAAAGATGATTCTATAATTAGGGTATATGTAGATGGTGAACTTAAATTTGATCGAAATGGAGAAAAGTAAAAATCCTATAGATTTAGTATACTTCGGATATGATACTCCAGGGGAAGAATCTGAAACAGCTCAAAAAGAGGAAAAAGAATTCATGGAAACTTTAAAAGAAAGATTTCCAAGTGTAACTTTTAAAGATGCCTATGATGAAATCAAAGGATTTCGGAGAGAGGTTTTTTTAGATGATGAGCTGAAAGAACAATACTTTACATGGATCTTCGGATGGGGATGGCATCATTACTCCTTAATGCTGTCAATAATGATGGCAAATATCGACGGGAGTAACGAGGCGGAAAAATATCTAGATATGGCAATTTTAGAATACCCTCAAAATTTTAAATCCGAGTCTAATGAATAATTATCCTGAGATATGGAAAGACGTTAATCATCCCATATTTTGGAAATATTATCAAGTTAGTAATTTAGGTAGGATAAAAACTAAGGGGAGACACGTAACTCGTGGTGGTCCTGCTAACGAATATACTTATTGGCTCAACGAGAGAATAGTATCTGTTAGAAGATCTAAAGAAAACCCTCATCTTTTTTGTTCGTTATATGCTACTAAAGTGTTGAATAGCAACAAAACAGCATACCTACACAAAATGGTGGCGGAGGCATTTATAAAGAGACCATCCAAAAATCATATTTTTGTTACCCATATAGATGGTAACTATGATAATAATATGGTGTCTAATCTTAAATGGATAACTGCATCAGAAAATTCTAAGAGAAATATAGAAAAATACCCAGAAAATAAAACAAAGCTGAAGGAACACAACGAGAAAGTTGGCTACTACAAAAAGCTTAGACATCCAGTATGGGAAAAAGAAAATATAGAAAGAATAAGTAAAATGATAACATGGGGGGTTTCTATAAAAGAGATAGAAAGAATATATGGATGCTCCTCAGCAACTGTTTATAAATTAGTTAAAAAAATAAAAAAATGAATTATTTAGATTACGAAGTTACAGAAATTCCAGACAGCGTAGAAAATTTATTTTGTAAGCCTTTGGATCAAAATGGCGAAATACAAAAAGCATCGGAAATGCAAATGAGCTTAATATTTTTTTCTGTGACCTCTAACAAGGAAGAGGTAGATGAAATGTATGAGAGCGTTAAAAAAGAACATATGCTACTATTAATCCTAGAGGATCGTTTAAAAAAAATCGGATGTTCACTAGATAAAGCATCTAGATTATTAGTATCTACTGCTTGTAAAAGTCCAGGAGAGGTAGTTATGTATTCTTCGTATATTAGATATAAAATGAAGGAGCTAGCAATAGATTTTTTGGATATCGAAAAATTGTGTAGTGAAATATTTCCGGACGGATTTTTCACAGAAAAAACATTACGAGAACATTGGGATATGCAAAAAGTAAATACCCGCGGAAATTCAGGATCTGATAATCTGTTAGATTACTTAAAGGCTTATGAGAGCATGATGAAATAAAAATTAGTATTTGATCTATAATAGATAAATTATTTTATGGAAAATGGAATGGGTGGTATTAAATATTTAAAGGACCTAATATCAAAATATCCCAACGATTTAGACTTAGGAAAAGCGATAAGAAGTATAATTGTTAATGGAAATGTATCAAGTGAAACACATCCATTGCAGAAATCCACAGGAGTAGGACCAGTAATTGGAATTGACTTTGATGGAACATGTGTTAGCCACGAATTCCCATATGTTGGTAAGGATATAGGATCAGTTCCAGTACTTAAAAGGATGTGTGATTCTGGTAATAGATTAGTTCTATGGACTATGAGATCCGAAAAGTTTTTAAATGATGCTGTAAATTGGTTTAAAGAAAATGAAATTCCTTTATGGGGAATACAAACTAATCCAATGCAATCTTCATGGACAACTTCCCCTAAAGCATATTGTGAGATCTATATAGATGATGCAGCTTTAGGATGTCCTTTAAGACTTGACCTAGGAACATCTGATCGTCCTTTTGTAGACTGGGAAATAGTGGAAAGGGTTTTATTGGAAAGAAAAATAATAAAATGACAACTGGAAAACATACAGATCCATTATACAATGATTGGGATACTTTTACCGAGAATGATAATTGCGTATCGGTTAAGATAGAGGATTCTTTAGATATAGATGGATGTAAATTAATATTTAGAGGTAAAGATCGTGAGCCTCTTATAGAAATGAAAGTGAACTCTAGGGATATTCATATTTGTATGTCAATAGGCAATCCAATATTTATAGAACTACATACCATATCAGGAGTATCTGTTAAGTATGTAAAAGGATCAGGGAAAGAACTTTATAAGCAGATAAGTCTTGAAGGAAGAAGTAATTAAATATTATGCTGGAATAGGATCAAGAGAAACTCCTCCAGGAATAGAACCTTTAATTGAGGAACTATCTGGATTTCTCCCTAGATTCGGCTATGTTTTAAGATCCGGTGGAGCTCCTGGCGCTGATTCTATGTTTGATAAGCACTGCAAGGGGGATAAGGAAATATATCTTCCTTGGAAAGGCTTTAATGAAAACGATTCATCGTTATATTTAGATAATATGGATCCAGAGATAGTATCAAAAGCTCAAGAAATAGCTAGGAAATATCATCCTGCTTGGAATAACTTATCTCACGCAGCAAAAAAGCTAATGACGAGAAACACTTTTCAGATACTGGGGTATGATTTAAACACCCCAGTTTCTTTTGTTGTATGTTGGACATTAGGAGGAAAAATACAAGGAGGAACCGGACAGGCATTAAGAATAGCTAAAGATATGAATATTCCTATATTCAATCTTTACAACAAGGATTGCTTATATAAAATTAAACTAGAAATAAACAAATAAATGGCAGACACAATCAATTTACCAAACCCAAAAGAAAGAAATCTTTTCTTTGATCGACAAGTTAACCAATCTTCTATAAATGCTCTTTCTAAAGATATTATAGAAATTGGAGAGCACGATGAGTATATTAAAAAAATATACGAAGCTCATGACCTTATTTATAAACCGAAGCCTATTAAAATCTATATAGATTCATATGGCGGATATGTTTACCAGTGCTTAGGATTAATTGGGATAATGAGAACATGTAAGACTGATATCCATACGATAGTAACCGGATGCGCTATGTCATGTGGATTTCTTATAGCTATCTCAGGTAAAAAAAGATTCGGATACGAAAGATCTACTTATCTGTATCATCAAGTTGCTGGAGGAGCTTTCGGTAAGGTAAAAGACATAGAGGAAGAACTAGTTGAAATCCTAAGATTACAAGAAAATATCGAGGATATAACATTAGAGAGTACATCTATAACAAAGAAAATGCTAGAAAGAGCTTATAAGTCTAAAAAGGATTGGTACATAACTAGCGATGAAGCAGTAAGACTAAGGGTAATCGATGAAATAATATCTTAATGGAAGAGGATAAAGTAATCCCTAGGCCTATTGTTGATCTATCTTCCTTAAATAAGGATCAAAGAGAAGCTTTTGATGGGCTTAAGGATTTCATATATAACAAAAACGATGATAATATTTACGTTCTAAAAGGATGGGCAGGAACGGGTAAGACATATTGCGTTAGTATACTTGTTAGATATGTTCTTGGTGTTATTTACCCGGATAAGAATTGGTATAAAATAGCAGTTACTGGTCCAACTAATAAATCTGTTAGGGTAATTAAGAAAACTACTGGTATAAGAAATCCTAGGGTTATTTTCCAAACCATACATAAAATGCTCGGTTTAACCGAAAGAATAACTCAGGATGGGCAACAGGAGTTTGTAAATCAGGGAGACTTTGTTCCTCAGATAGAGAAGATCAAGCTACTTATTATAGACGAGGTCTCTATGCTTAATGATGATCTATTCCATGAGATATTAAGATACAGGGATAGAGTTAAGATTATATGTATGGGAGATCCTGCTCAGATTCCTCCAGTAGGTAAACCAGATTGCATACCCTTTCGTGATGAATTTTCCGAAATGTATGGTATAAAAACAATAGATCTAAAAACTATAATGCGTCAGAAGGGAGATAATCCCATCATAGAAACTTCTGTCACTATAAGAAACGATCTAGAGAATCCTTACGTTGATACAGGAAACGATACTAAATTAAATGAGAGAGGTGAGGGTATAGAGATAATAAATATAAACTCTAGTGAAAGGAGAGTTACATTTACCGATATATTATCTAGCTACTTTAAAACTGATGAGTTTAAAGAGGATTCCGAATACTCCAAGATAATAGCATGGAGAAATAAGACCGTAGAAACTATGAACAATCTTGTTAGAAAGGTTATTTACGGGGAAGAGAATATAGGATCTAAGATATTAGTAGGCGAAAAGCTAATAGCCAATAATCCTATTATGGATATGAATCAGATTCTATTTAATACGAATGATGAATTTAGTGTTGAAAATTTCGAGATAAAAACGGAGAAGGTTAGAGTAGAAGGTGAGGATGGTGTTTTGAAATACTATGAAACTGGAGTAATATATTTAAATGACGACGACAAAAAAGTTTGTTATTATATAGACATACTTCATGAGGATAGTGAATCTTACTTTAATGTTCTAGCTGGTAAGCTTAAGAAGATAGCTATAGAAAAAAGAGGCAAAGAAAAATCATGGATAAAGTACTATGACTTCATAAGAAGATTTTCTGATGTTAGTTATGCCTATGCTATAACAGCTCATAAATCTCAAGGAAGCACATATAACACAGCATTTGTTTTAGAAGATGACATAGACGTTAATACTAATATAGTAGAAAGGAATAGAATAAAATATACCGCATTTACTAGATCTAGTAAAAAATTATATGTTTTAAAAAGATTTTAGGTATAAAAATACCGACCTTAAATAATAAAAATATATGAGACCAGATGATCTAAAAATAAATCACGCATTAGCAATTTTCTTTGGAATAGGTATAGCAGAAGCGGTAGCTACTTTTCTGGGTTTAAAGCTGCCAATTTTATCGTTGGTTTATTCTATTGGATTAATTGTCATAATATTTAATTTCTCTAAGCTGAAGGATGGTAAATATATATGGGAACCAGGCTTAGGACTGATAGGTATTTTTGCACTTCTATATCTTCTATTTATGATGATAGGTTATAAGGTTAGTTTTTTCGAAAAGCTATCAGCATCTGTTGATTTCCTAGTCTGGATTAGATGTATAAAATATCTATCCGAGGACAAAGATGATGAAATTGGAGATGATGAAATAGAGCAAGAAATAAACGACGAAGATGGAAATATCTAAAAAATATAGGCACATAGGATATTCATACCCAGGAGTTCCTAAAGGATGGAAGACTATAGTAGAGAAAGCTATAGTTGATATAGAGAAGGAGATGTGGCCTAGATGGATTCCTCTTTTCATAAAAAGATGGATCCACTATTTAGCTACGGGAAATTCTGTTGTTAGAGTTAGATCTAGATTTTGGTATTCGGTTAGACAAAAACTCACCAAGGGACAAACTATAACAGATATTAAGGATAAATTTGCTACTCTTAGAATCTATGGTTACTATCATGACGAAATAGATTATATCATAACAAAAGCTGAAGACGAATGCTACGAAACATGTGAGAAATGTGGTAGTAAAGAAAAAGTTAAAACTTTTGGGAGAGGGTGGATTTATAATCTATGTAAATCTTGCAGATACGGTAAAAAGAAGTAATCCTTTTTTATTTATATTTTTTTAATCTATCTTTGTAGTATGAAGAAAATCCTAACTATAGGAGATGTGCATGGAAGAGATCGTTGGATGTTTCATACGCACGGAAGCCCTTATGAATTTAATCATTGGATGACAATGGTTGAAAATGGTGTTCCCGCTGACGATAAAGAATTTTGGGCAGAAATGCCTTATATCAATTATGATCAGATCATTTTTGTTGGAGATTACGTGGATAGCTATGATCTTAATAATGTAATAATTCTCGATAATCTTAAAAAAATTCTTTTCTTAAAGAAAGCATTACCTGATAAGGTTGTACTTCTATTAGGAAATCATGATATTCAATATTTTGTTCCTAATGAAATATGTAGCGGATATAGAGCAGAAATGAAACCTGATCTATATCAGATATTTACTGAAAATAAGGATTTATTCAAAGTTGCACATTTAGAGAAAGATAATACTGGTGTTAAGTATTTATGGACACATGCTGGTGTTACTAACGGATGGCTAAAAGATACTCGTAAAGATATCAATAATCCAAGATATAGACATTATGAAATAACTAAGGATTTTGATACAGAGGACCTAGAAAAATTTCTAAATGACTTGTTTGAGCTCCGAGTTGATAATATATTTAATGTGGATGCACATAGCGGAGGTTATAGCTTATGGGCTGGTCCATTATGGGTTAGACCAACAATTTTAAACGACTATCCTCTAGAAGGGGTTAACCAAATAGTAGGACATACCCCACAGAGAATGGTAAAGGATATTGTGTGTGGCGATGTTACCCACTATTTAGTAGATTGTCTATGGGAAGATTGTGACGATGTTTTAATTTTAGATTTAGAAGTATGATAAAGAAGTATATTTTCCCTATTATTATATTAATAGGGTTAATCGTTAGTAACATTCTATGTTATAAATACAATGGTAGAATTTTACACACATCGACTAATATAGTTATGTTTCTTTTAATAGGTTTTAATTTTATTAAACCTAAGATATGATAAGGAAATTCAAATTCTATAAAGAAGATGACAATAGATGGTTTGTAGATCTTCCTGAATGGGAAGGAGAAAAAGAAGATCTTGAAATGGTCCTGGGAGCGGATATTCTTTTGGAAATATTATCAGGAGAATCCGACTATTGTTTTGTTACCTTCGCGGATGAGCCATTTGAAGATGCTAAGGTCCTTTCTTATGATTATAATGAATCTAGCGCGGGTTATTATAACAATGATGCTTGGCATGGGCCTTCTACTGTTTGGCTGTGTTATGTTACTGAATTTGTCTTTGGTAAATATCCGGAAAAAATCTATTATAAATAGATAATTCTATCCTTATTTTTTTAAGGGGAGGGGGATATATAGAATAAAAATATTCCTGGATGAAAAAATATAAATTAACATTTGCAATAGTTTCTGTTATTAGCATTATGTTATTTTTCTTTGGCTTAAAAACGTTAGTAACTTTTGGATTTGTTAAAGATTCTAGTTTTTATAATTATGTTGAATATTTATGTTTTATTACTTTCTGTATTCCTTCATATTTTATAGGTAAAACATTTTTAAATAAAAGTAGGGAAGAAAAAAATAAATTAAAATACAGCAAAAAGCTTTCGGATTCATTAATTAAACAATCTCATAACGAGGTATTTTTTTCTGGTAATATAGAAGCTGGATCTGCTATTCTTTCTAAAGAAGTTGCAGATACAATAGAATCTGATAGATGTTCTTTTTGGTTATATAACCACGATAATACATCAATAGTTTGTCAGAATCTTTATATTAGAGCTGAAAATAATTTTCATAAAGATATAGAATTATTCGAAAAGGATTTCCCCCCTTATTTTCAAGCACTTAGAGAAAATCCTATAATTGTAGCGGATGACGCAGAAACCCATCCAGCGACTTCTTGTTTTTTAGAAGGGTATCTTAAACCTCTTGGGGTAAAATCCATGCTTGATGTTCCTATATGGTATAGAGGTAAAGTAATAGGTGTTATATGTATAGAAAGTCTTTCTCCAAGAATATGGGAAAAAGAGGAAGTTGATTTTGCACAAATGCTTTCATCTTTATTTTCATTTGGATATTCGGTTAAAGAATCTAATAAGCTATCTTATGAAATGGTAGAGAATGAAAAATTCCTAAATGCTTCGTCTATTATTTCAGTTGCTGATGTGAAAGGAAAAATAACATACGTAAATAAAAGATTCACTGATGTTTCTGGATATTCTTTAGATGAAGTTATAGGAAAAGATCATAATGTAGTAAATTCAGGTACACATCCCAAAGAGTTTTGGACCGATATGTACAAGACCGTTGTAGCAGATAAAAAAATATGGAATGCAGTTTGTACGAATAGAGCTAAAGATGGAAGCTTATATTATGTTGATACTTTTATTAAAGCTAGATTTGATGAAAATGATAAACTTATTGGCTTCTCTTCTATAAGACAAGATGTAACAGAACTAAAAAGAAAAGAGACAGAGATATCTAACAGAATGAATGCAATTAATAGGTCGAATGCTGTTATTGAATTTGATCTAGATGGCAATATAAAATTTGCAAATAATGCGTTTTTAGATACGATAGGATATTCACATGATGAGATTGTTGGAAAACACCATAGTTTATTCGTAGAGGATTCTGTAAAAGATACTGAAGAATATAAAGATTTTTGGAAATCACTAAAGGAAGGGAATTTCTTTAGTGGAGAGATTATAAGGAGGAAAAAAAATGGAAAATTAATCCATTTACAAGCAACATATAATCCCATTATAGGAAATGACGGAAAACCTTATAGGGTAATGAAAATTGCTACCGATATTACAGAAAGCTTTAATCAACAAAAAGAGATAGAAAAGAAAAATACTTATCTTGAGCATGCTGCTAAGATTCTTAGACATGACATGCACAGTGGAATCAACACATATATGCCTAGGGGATTAAG
>Ga0078894_10002793_pt1 | contig 13221 bp, 24 predicted proteins | sample LauGreSu1BDMLBSD_2_FD_67506 | JGI IMG/M metagenome (GOLD analysis project Ga0078894, IMG submission 67506) | Freshwater lake microbial communities from Lake Michigan, USA - Su13.BD.MLB.SD (version 4) (version 4) | ecosystem: Environmental > Aquatic > Freshwater > Lake | place: Lake Michigan...
ACTTCTAAAAAAGCTATCATTTCAGCATCTGTATTTTTTAATAAGAAATTGTAGGCTTCATCATACTTGCCGTTCATCTTAGGCAAAGCTTGTTGAGCACGATAGCTTGCTAAGAAAGCGTCTTTCTCTGTATAAACTATCCAGCCACCAAAGCCTAATATACAAAGAAAGACTACTGTGAATAGGCGAAATGGACTTTCGCCTATATAGGTCAATAAACTTAAAAGAAAATCTTTAAGCTTGTCCATGCTCTTGTTCTTTGTCACAGACAAATGCTGTTACTGCGACATTTCCATGTACGTGACTTGCTGTGCGGATCATATCCATCAATGGATCGACTGCAATCAACAATACTAATACCGCTTCACTTGGTAGTTTTAACAAGTCGCAGACAACTGCTACTGTGGCAACTGTAAGGATACCTGTTGTACCTGCACTTGCGAGTCCAGCTAGGATACTACCAAACAACACAACCAACAAGCCTGTAACACCCAATGGTGCGTCATAAATGTTAGCAATGAATACTGTGGCAATAGCATAGTAAACAATACTACCAATACGGTTAACAGTGAAGCTTAGTGGAACGGTTAATTCAACTCCGCCTTTGTCAAACTTCAATTTATGTAGTGCTTCTTGTGCGTAAGGGATACAAGCCAATGAACTACGTGAACTAACAGCAACAATTAATGTTTCTTTAGTTTCACGAATAACAGTAGCAAGGCTCAATCCACTACGTGCCCAAATTACAGCAGTTCCTGCGGCAATAACTAAGAAACCACCAATTGCTTGTTGGAATACAAAGTCAAACATGGTCATGAAAATGCCTACGCCAACTTTACCAACCTGTGATGAAATCATGGCTAATAATGCTATTGGTAAGAAATAGTTTAAGAATTTAAAAATACTAATACTTGCTTGTTGAACACTCTTTAGAACTTCAACCAACATACGTTGTCCTTCTGTCTTTAAATGTCCAAGTGCTACACCAAAGATTAAACAGAAGATAACAATCTTTAAACTTTCACCATTGTTTAGTGTGTTGAAAATGTTTTCTGGAATAAACTTTTCTGCCATTTTACCGGCACTAACTTCAGGTACAACTGGCATTGGTTCGTTTAAAGTAATGTTCAAATCAGTACTGCTGTCTTTGTCATTAACTAATACACCAAGTTGTGTCTTCTTCTCAGGTGTCATTTCAGTACCAGTAAGTAGTACTGTGCCTACTCCAATGGTTGCGGCAATGAACATACTGCCTACAAATCCAATAATGATTTTTCGAATCAGTTGTTGGCTGCCTTCTTTTTGTAGTAGACCAATAATACCAACTAGAATAGTTGCTAACAAGAATGGTAGTACAACTACCTTCAGCAAACTAATATAGATGCTACCAATGCTGTCAAGACCTATACTAAACTCAGGAGCATATACTCCGCTTAGAATACCTACGATAATTGATCCTAAAATAGTCCAAGGACTAACCAGGAAACTTTTTAAATGTGCTGTTGTCATGATATGTCCTTATTTCTTTTCAGCTTTATATCTGTCCATTAACTTTTTAGTGTCAATGTTACTGTATTCATTTTTAATAACGTGATTAACAATGCTTAACAATTGAACTGCTTTTGGGTTCACCGCAATAGCAATATTATCTACGCTGTCACTGATTGTAATTGACTTTGTAGTAATTGCCGCATCAGGCTTTTCAAAAGCAATCTTCTTAATTTCAAACTCATCACGATAAGCGGCTGCAATAGTACCTTTTGTAACATTGTCAATGATTGTATCCCACTTGTCTTCAGGAAGGAATGTTGCGTTAGGGAAGTTAATGCGAGCGAATGTGTCATAACTTGAGTTACGGATAAAACTTATCTTGCCATTGAAATTTCTAATGACTTGATATACTTCACGTCCTTGACTGTTTTGACTCAACCACAAACGATTAATAACTAAACTTTGTCTTAGCTTAATATAAGGATCACTGAATTTAACAACTTGTAAACGAGGACCAGTTACTGATAGTTTACTAACAGCAACGTCTGCTCTACCGTCTCTAACTTGTTCTACAACTTCAGCAAAACTTTCAGCATCGCGTCTGAACTGTACTGGCACTCCAAGTAGGACACCAATTCGTCGAGCAATCTCGACGTCAAGACCTCGGATATCATCGCCTTCACCACTGAAGAATGGAGGATTATCTTTTTTGGTCATTGCTACAACAAGAACGTTGGCTTTCTTAATTGCGGCAATATCTGCGGGTAGCGGTACTGTTGAGTTGGCCATTTGTGCCTGCCCTAGAGATGGCGTAGACCAAAAAGCAACTAGTACAAGGAATAATGTGAATAGTTTTTTCATAGTATTATATTTATACTTTATATAGTGTATTTTTTATTACATCCACAGCCATAAACCTTGGCTACTTAATAATATACCAACACCTGCTACTACAAAGCTACCCCAAAATAGTGGCATACTAACAGCCAAAATACTGGCAGATAGCAAAACAATGCTTAATTGATAAGCAGTCGATGCGTAACCGATCCAAGGACTGCGTAGCTTTGCTTCGTCTCGTTCCGCTTCCATCTTCTTAGCACGGTCTGCTATTTCCTTTTTGTCAGCATCCATTCTAGCTTTTTCTGCTTCGAACTTAGCAATAGTTGCAGGATCTTTTGCTTGTAATGCCGCCGTTTCATAGATAACACCACGAACGTTTTTAGCTTGATACCAACTCCATTGATTGTTAGCATTGATGGTATTGTTCATTACTTTGCTGGACAAATTGCCAGCGTACCATGCGTTAACTGCCAATAGCAAAGCAAATACGTTAATAACCATACCGGCTTTGTCTTTGATCTTTGCTTCACGTTCACTACGGCTACCTGCTGGAGGCTTAGGAGCATCCGGATCTTTCGGAGTTTTGTTTACTAAATTTAATACTGAATCAATTAATGCCATTTTCATTCCTCTTTAAGTCTAAAGTTCATGCTGATAACAATACGTTGTCCATTGCTACGATTTTTAGTAACAAAGTGTTTCAATGTGCTATCAAACATTAAGAACTTTCCTGGTTCTGATTTAATCCTTGTTTGTTCTATCAAATAAGGATTTCTATTATATTGAAATACAAAGTCTCCACTATCGGGTGGAACTTGTATCCAAAAGGCTGCACTTACTTGTGCACCGCCACGATAATCTTCTGGAGTTTCATGCGTGTGTAACTGCGTAATGTCTCCGGGATTATGCACTACTGCCCAAACAGCTTCATTATAATCTTCAAGAAAGCCACTTGTATAACAAGAAACTATTTCTTCGTCAAATGCATCTTTCCATGCTTGGCATAACGAATTTATAATACGTTGTATTTGAACATTAAAATCAATTCTAACATCTTCGTATCTAATGTCAATTTCATCTGACGACATTGTTCGTCCTAGGTTATAATTTTTCATTATCATATCAGTGAGAGCTTGTAAGTCCTCATCAAGAGAACCTACAAGATATTCTGTTTTAGATAATGTTACTACTTCAGTCATTGACTTTTACATACCCAGGGCTTTTAACGCATCCTTGGCTAGCTTGATACCTTCTTCTGCGGCCTTAGCATCAGGTCCTGCGCTTGCGCCTTTAGGTAGTACGCCTTCGCAGATTAATGTAGCAATGATTGGGCTGATAGCAGAACCTACTGCAATACCAACGCCTGCTGGTGTGCCCCATAAGTAAGCATTAGAAATAGTTGCATTGATACTATTAGCCAACACATTAAATGTTAAGTTCTTGTTAACTTGACCTTTAACACCTGGAATCATAAACAAGCCTTCGTTAATGATATAAGCAATAGAAGAACTAATAACCATAGTCTGTGCTTTAGTAACTTGCTTGCCGCCTTGCGCTGCAAACCATGCGACCCAAGTCATACTTGCGGCTGTACTGTTAACAGTACCAGGATCTCCAGGAGCTGGCTTTGGAGTAAAGTAAGCAACAATACCCGTAGTCAATGCCATGTTTAAACCAATACGGCAAGCATTTGCATCTAGCCAAGCGTATGTATCTTCAGCGGCTTTCTGTACGGCTTCTGCGCCATCTTTATATGCATCAACAGCACACTGGCTACCTTTTTTCCATTCATCGCTGGCAACATTAACTCCAACTTTGGCGGCTTCTTCTGTATTCTTTGCTACAGTATTAGCAACACTGGCGGTAACTGCGGCAGTATTATTTGCTAGGCTAACTGAATAATTATAAGCATCTGTGGCAACTTTAGTAGCATCTTTATAAACATCAGTAGCAGTATTTTCTACAACTTTAACAGTATCAGTTACACCTTTGCTAACTGTATTAGCAGTATCAGTTACGCCTTTGCTAACTGATTTAGTTGCACCTTTGACCCCTTTTGAAATTGATTTTCCCAAACCCATGATTATTTCTCCTTTTTAGCCTTTGGCTTTCTTGGTCCAGCCTCTGCGGCTTTCTTTTTGTTTTCCTCTAGTATAGGACTAGTGGTTCTCTGTGGGTGTGTTTTTTCAGGCTCTTTAATATGCGGACGTCTTTTAAACCAACTCATATATGCTCCTAAACTATAGTATTATTTATTTAATTTTGGATATAGCTGTAGATAAATAATCATATAGGAGATAACCATGGAATTTACCTTTGATTTCACAGCTGAACAGTTAGCTCAGTGTATTACTAAGAACAAGAACCCGCAGGAATGGTATGAAGGTTTATACGAACAACTACCAAAGTTTGGCATTGTTACGCCTGCTAGAGTTGCTGGTTTTATCAGCCAATGTCAGCATGAAAGCGCAGATTTTACTATTCTTACAGAAAACTTAAACTACGGTGCCAAGGGTTTGATGGGTATTTTTAAGAAATACTATGCAGACGAAGCATTGGCCAAAGCACATGAACGCAAGCCACAGTTAATTGCTAATCGTGTTTACAGTGGACGCATGGGCAATGGTCCAGAATCCAGTGGCGATGGTTGGAAGTTCCGTGGACGTGGACTAGTTCAACTTACAGGCCGAAGTAACTATACACAATGCTCCAAAGACTTATTCGGCGACGACTGCTTAGTTGACGATCCAGATTTATTATTAAATCCAGAATGGGCTATTTTAAGTGCCTGCTGGTTCTGGCACAAGAACAAACTAAATGATATATGCGACAGAGGCGACGTTGTACTATTAAGCAAACGCATTAATGGCGGAACAATTGGCCTAGCAGATCGTATTCATCACTGGAATAAGTGCTTGGAGTTATTTGAATAATGTCTAAATACGAAACTGTTTGGTACAAACTTTATAATAAGATAGCAAGTTTGCCCAGTAAAATCTCATGGAGAACTGCAGGCAAATTAACTGTCACTGACAAAGAAGAAATTGCCAAACATCTTGCCAGTGGTTATTATATTATATTAACAGGTAGTACCAGTCATTTAAGTAGTGTAATTGTTTCGTTGTTATCGTGGATTAAAACAGGAACATGGGCACGATACAGTCATGTTTTAATTAACTGTGACAATATCACTGATGCCACTGACACTACTAGTTTTAAATTCATGGAAGCAACAGCCACAGGTGTACATCATTCAACGTTTGATGAAATTTTCAACTGCGATCATGTTTGTTTGTTAACTCCAAACTCTGTATCCAATGAAGAATGGACTAAGATTATCGATGGCTTGTTAAAGCAAAAGGGTAAGAAATACGACGACTTATTTGATCTAGCAGACAGTACCAGAGTAAGTTGTGTAGAAGTTGTATTAAATGCGCTTAAAGCCGCAGACTATGAAAACGACTTTAAGGATCTAGAACGTTTGATTAATGAAGAAGGTAACTTAGTACCTCAAATGTATAGACAGAGTCAAGACTTTAAGGTAACATATGAGCGATAATGATTCATATAAAAGACTAGAATCTGTGTGTAAGTGTCTAGTCTGTAGTTGTCGACATCACTGCGGGACTGGTTGTAAATGCGATACCTGTCCCGACTGTGAATGTCCGCATTGTGTTACCAATGACGAATAGTATTTGCCATAATAAAAAAACAAGTAACTACGTGAATCGTCACCCAAAATGTTTTTAAGAATAAAGCAATCCTTGCTTCACGCAATGTAAGGATAGGCACATCAGGGCGATCATGATCCGACTCGCCCATCAGGTGCCCTGTTGCTCTGGCCCAAATACGTTCTAGACTGTTCACAGTTTAGCCTTCATAGGTAGCAGAGTTAGCACCATGCTCAAACACTTCCACACTCTTAACTCGCACAGTTGGATTAATTGGATAGCGCATGTCTCCACTGGCCAGTAGTTCTGCCATTTTATCATAGCACATCTTAGCAAACATTTCACAACCCACGCCTTCAACTATTTTTAAGTTACAAATGGCACCACGTTGAAAAGGTTTCAGCTTGTCAAAGTCTTGATTGCCATTGCCGCTACTTGGAATATTACCCATATTAGCCATCTGTTGGAAGAACGGTAAATGAGGATCATCTCTGGCAATTACCAATGTATGATCAAACATGTCATCTGCCCATGCTTTGAATTCTTTAAGTCCACCAAAGTCCATACACCAGTTTTTGTCATCCAGTGTTTCGCATTCAAAGATTAACTTGATGCCAATTGAATAACCATGTAGTGTACTACAATGACTGTGTGTGGCACGCCATTGTCTAAAACAGCAACTCAGACCTCTATCGTTACCATATGTTTTTGTTGAATAATATTTTGCCATGCTTTCTCCTATGTTGTATTATAGCATAGGCAGCAGAATTTGTATAGCGGGATGATGCTCAAAGGCCGCTGTTAATACTTATTACGGTCTGCCGATTAGCATGACCCTTTTGTATCCTTTTAATTGAAGTTCTCCTTCAAAAAGAATTTCTTTCATTGGAAACTTCTTTTTCATATGATCCACACTATGAACACAATTAATATGCTCGGGTATATCAAATAAATTATTACTTTGAATGGCTACAATTGGATTACTTTCCATTTCTTTAAAACGGATTTGATGGAACCATTCTTCATTCATATGCTCTGCGCTGGTATTGATAATCAAATCAGGTAAGAACTTTTCACTGTACTTGGTACCATCCTTAAAGTTTTCTACATCCCATTCATAACCATTTTTGTGCAAAGTTAATTCATTGATGTTTGTATTAACACTTTTAACTTTGTAGTTTTCTAAATTACTTAAATTAAAAATATAGTCGCTGGCTTCACAAGCAGACTTATCTAATTCAACTATTCGCATTTTACTATAAGTAATCCGTTTGTCGTATATGGTCTTGAGTTGTCCAAACCATCCCGCCATTATTATAACGTTATCATAATTAGAATTTAATTTTGATAATTCTTCTATTAGCCAAATTTTACTTTTAACCTGACTGCGACTAAATGCATCATAGATATCATCGTTGTCTACTTTTTTCTTATAGTCAAAGATGCTACGGAATATTTTGTCTTTATTGTCTACACTGGAAAGGTGCTTAATACAATACTCTAATATAGCTTTTTCATAGTCTTCGCTGTCTAAGATCTTAACGAAGTCCCTGATGAACTTAACATGTTCTTCATTGTTTCTAAATTTGAGGTATTCTTCCAGACCAAACAATACTTCTCTTACGCCACTACTTTCACTCATTTGTTTCTTTCAGGATATTTTGTTATATTTAGATTTCTGAAACAACTTTGTAGGGCTACAATTTGACTCCAACAATCCCAAGCGGCATGGTGTAGTCTGGGATTAGGGCGTTCGTGTTCGACTAGGCCATATACTGTTCTAGTGTCTTTAACTTGCCAGTACTGCCAAGGATAACCTCTATGTAATTGTTTACACACTTCTTCTAAAATAACAATATCAAATGCAGGACCATTTGCCCACATTGTATTGTAGCCGCCGCACCATCTATGGAAATCCAACATTACTTGTTGAATAGGATGTCTGTCTTCTTCAGTGAATGCTTCGAATTGAACTTCAGGACTTTGCTTGGCCCACCACGCCAATGTGTTATCGTCAATGTGAGCACTAGGCCAAGTAAAACTCTCAGGATCAATTCTACGATAGAATGTATCCATAAGGATAGTATTACCTTCAAAACTTTCTCTATCGTCAGCAAAAGGATCAAAGCGAATTGCGCCTAATGTGATTACTACACTTTGTGGAGTGGTGGCTAAGGTTTCAATGTCCACCATAATGTCTGCCATATTAAGCTTTCTTTATCTTACTTTCGAGGTCGCGCCATGCTTCCTCTTCTTCTATTGTAACATCTGGTTCTTGCTTTGTCAATGACCATGTGCCATTACCCAAATCTTTCCATTCCAACACATCGCCTTCTTTCCAACCAGCTGAATCTAGTAAATCCTGTGGCAATGGCATTATTAAATCACCACTGGAATCTTTTGCTTCTTCCAAATCAATTATCCATTTATTCGTCATGCTTGATTACCTCTACTCCACTTTGTTTGAGAAATTTGATTCCACTATCATCCCTATAGTCTTGACTATAATACACCCTGCGAATACCTGACTGAAAAATAAGTTTGGAACATTCCATACAAGGAGCGTGAGTAACAAATATGTCAGCGCCATCACCACTGTCATTAGACTTCGCCAATTTTGATACAGCATTTGATTCAGCATGTAATACCTCTGGTCGTGTTTTTAAACCATATCGCATGGTTGTTTCGAAACTTTCGTTGTCGTTTGCAACTACTACTGTTTCTTCAAAAGGGTAGAGATTATCGGGGTCAGGAAAATAATTTCCATCAAAGTCTTTGGCCAAGTCGTAGTCTTTGTATTCACAGTCATTGTCCCAACCTGCAGGCATACCATTGTAGCCCATGCTGATCACTCTATCGTCTTTGACAATAACTGCGCCCACTTGTAGCCTACGAGCATGACTCATCTTAGCTACTTCGTGGGCGATATTGTTGTATAGTTTTTGGAACTTTGGTTTCATTGTCTTAGTTTTAAATTGAGTGTAAAGTTTTCAACTACCAATTTGGTAATTGTAGCCAACATTATTACTGTGCGTTCATCGGGATCCATGTCTGCCCATGTTGTATTATACTGCTCTAACAAGCCTGTAGCAATCATTTCGGTGGCCATGCTTTCATCTACTGCTAACATACCCCAATCAATTGGGTCTTCGCTGTCAATTTCCTTAACCAAATCAAGGATATCAGTTACTGTGACTTTAACCATTCAACTATTTTAGTAGAGGCAGTATCTTCAATCACTGAGTATTCATCTACTACAATGTGTTCAATTTTACAATCTTTCACTACCATTGCAAATCTCTGCGATCTGACGCTTAATCCTTGATAAGTGAAGTTGTGTTCTAATTGATGTGCTCGCATAAAAAATGCGTCACCGTCTGCGTAAAAATTAATTTTATGAGTTGGATATGTCTCTTTAATACGTTTATCAAACTCAGACATAACAAATGCATCTTGGCAGTATATGCCATATACATTGTCTAACCCTAGCTCAATTAATTCGATACTGCTTTCTGCATATTCTTTTGCTTGTTGAGTATCCAATCTACTAAACGGAGCAGGGCCTCCAAATACTACAACTCGTTTATCTTTAAACAAGGCATGTACGTCCTGGCTTTCGTGTATACCTTCTTTATTGATTCGGTAAACGATGCCGCCACCTGCATCGTCACCTACTTTTAACTTGCTTTCCATTTATTTTCTATCTCCGAATAATTGTAACAAGTTGATAAACAAGTTAATAAAATCCATGTACAATGTTAGCGCACCACGAACTTCGGCAACACCATCATTGTCATAACTAACTTCTTCACGAATACGTTGTGTGTCATAGGCAGTTAATCCAAGAAAGATGATGATTGCCAAAGCACTAATAATCATTTGCATCACAGTTGAACCAATAAAAATATTAATAATGCTGGCGATGACGATGGCAATCAAACCAATAATCATGAATTGTCCAACACCGCTAAGGTCTTTCTTAGTAAAGTATCCATAACCACTCATTACTGCAAACAAGATAGCCGCACCCATAAATGCTGACACAATACTACCCATGGTAAACACAGCAAAGATTGTAGCAAAGCTCAATCCCATCAAAGCCGCAAAGCCATGTAGCATAAGTTGGGCTGTTTGCTTAGTAGCCTTTTCCATGGCAAAACTAATTGCAAAAATTGCCGCAAGTGGAGCAAATATTACAATCCATTTCAATACGCCTGTAAAGAAAAATTGTAATAGTTCGGGGCTAGTACCCACAAAATAACTAACAAACATACTAACAATAACAGCCAAGCTCATATGTCCGTAGACACGGCCCATTGCTGAATTAATTTCACTGGCATTTCTATAAACTGCGTATTCCATTTTGATTACCTTTCTAAAAGATCACGTTTGTTGGGTTTACCATCCCATAAATCAGCATCAGGCAAAGGTGTCTGTTGCTTGGTAATTTTTGGCCAAAGTTTGGCCAATTCTGCATTTAGTGCTATAAAGTCTTTTTGACTTTCAGGCACATCTGAATCTGCATAAATTGCTTCGGCAGGACATTCCGGTACACATACCGCACAGTCGATACATTCATCTGGATCAATAGCCAAAAAATTCGGACCCACGACAAAGCAATCAACAGGGCATACTGCCACACAGTCTGTGTATTTACACTTAATACAATTCTCAGTTACCACAAAGGTCATTATTATTTTCCTCTAATTCTATAAATGTTATATGTTCGTTTACTTCTACAAATCCGCCGCATCTTTGGCAGATTACATCTGGTTCTCCGGAGTCTCTAGAAAAAGCATAACCACAACTAGGGTTAGTACAATGTAAACTCCATTTGCTTAGTGTTTGTTTCATTCATCTATTTACCTACGCATACTGGAAATAGACTTAGCTTCTTCGTCGGAGAAAACAGGAACAGCATTTGATTTGTGCATTGTACCAATTCCTAATATTTTAGTCCCTGTATATTGAGGGATATCCTTAGTTTTAACAGCCCCTGTATGCCCCGTATCGCGGCTTTTAATGTGCTGGGTAGTACTACGCCCTACGGGAGCGGTTAAAGTGTATTGTAGGGGCTCTGCGGCCATTGCTCGCTTACGCTTCTTTTCATCCGCATCGACGCCCCACTTCTTTTGAAGTTCTCGCCAATCTTCGTCTAACTGCCTAGCTTTTTGGGCTTCTGCGCTATTACGAAACTTAACTTTACCCTTGCGTTTGCCGCCAAGTGACAGCGCAGGATGATGAAGATGCATGGTCATAGTAATACTCCTATAATGCTATAATTATAGCACAGTATTCAATTTGTGTCAATTTATTTGGAAAGATTATAAAGCATGATTGCTTCGTCTAGGGCACGTTGTAATGTAGGATTAGTTTTTGCGGCTCTGCGTATATTACCCCAAAGTTTATCTTCCATTATCTGGGTCCTGAGATCTTTAGCATCTTCACTTTCCCATGCTAGCTTTCTACTTTGTACAGGACTACCAGGTTCACGCATATAAACAGTTTTGCCGCCGTCTGGACTTTCGTAGATAACGGCTTCGGTAATTTTATTGACTATCATACACTAAAGCTACTACCACAACCACAGCTGGTCTGTGCATTGGGATTTTGAATTACAAAACTGCTGCCTTCAAAATCTTCTTTATAGTCGATTGTTGCTCCGGATAGATATTGCATACTCATTGAGTCAATGACGAATTTAACATTGTCATGATCAACAACAAAATCGTCTTCCTCAAATTTTTCTTCAAATGCAAATCCATATTGCATTCCACTACATCCTCCGCCTTGTACAAAAATTCTTAGGCCGGAAACATTCTCTTCTTCTTTAATTAATTCGGCAACTTTATTCGTTGCGTTTTGTGTAATTGTAATCATAATAATATTTATCAACCTGTAAATGTATCTGCTAAGATAATGTCTGCCGCTTCTTCAGGAGTAAGGTAATCATCGCGTGTCCAATGTGGATATTTTTCTAACATTGCTTCTTCAGTACTTACTGCCTTAAACCATCGATAATCTACTTTGCATTTGGTATTCGGTGCCAATTGTTTGGTTATTGCTTTTAACGCTGTTTTTTCGGCATGAACATATAACAAATGATAGTGGCTCAATGGTAATACCATTTCACCGGGTCTACTACCAATGTTAATAATTTTCTTTTCAGGTAATGCTCGCCAAGCTTTTAAAATATCCAAAAACATATATACCTGACCGAATTCGGAAGCGGCATTATTTATAAAGACGTCACAGTCGTAGGCTTCGGCGACAATTTTTGCGCGATCTTCTCGACTGGTTATATCATACCCAGTACTAGTACTAAATCCCATAATGTTCGGACTTAGTCGGTCATAAACTGCTTTACCTACACCCCTAGTGTGACCGGTAATGGCATACTTTGTATTTTTCATTGTATGTTATTTAGATGACAGTGTCTATTCTTTTACAATCATTACTAAATGTAGTCTATTAGATGTACTTCCATTTAAAAATGTATGATATTCTCTAGTGTCGACCCAATATGTTTTTCCATCTGCTGGCATATGAATCATTTTTTCAGGATTTGTAAATAAGAAATAACATTGATCATTGGTTACTAATGGCAAATGAAGCCTTGGACTGTAATCATTGTGAATGCTATAGCAAGTCTTAGGTCTGCTTAACATAATTCTTGTTCTATATGTGGAAACGTTTAACCAATCTAAATATTCTGCAATAGCTGTATCTTTATATTTTGGCTGTAAATGACAAAAGCTCTGTTCCCATTCAGGTGTTTTTGCAGAGCTTTTGCCTATACCAGCTCGATGATTGTTGACATTTAATTCATTACTTTGAATTGCAATTTGGCCATCAGGCTGATTAACAATGTCTTGGGCCAAATTTAATTTAGCAACGATTTCAACAGCCTGCGCGACTACTTCATTGAATTTGGGATATTCTGGTTTAAACTGCTTATACATAACTATACTTATTCAAGGTAACCGAACCCCCAATGACGCTCTTCACACCAAAAACATTGACCACAATGTTTTAAAGGAGAGTTTATATTTTCGCAACTTCTGGTAATTGAAAATACTTGTTGTTCTATGTTTAACTGCTTGTATAAGTCTGCAATATCTTTTTTATGTAAATTTGCCAATGGTTTATAAAACGATTGATTCTCTCCAAAATATAATTCATAGACTGCATTATTTTTTCGACGTTGATACACATAGTT
>Ga0078894_10002794_pt1 | contig 13220 bp, 13 predicted proteins | sample LauGreSu1BDMLBSD_2_FD_67506 | JGI IMG/M metagenome (GOLD analysis project Ga0078894, IMG submission 67506) | Freshwater lake microbial communities from Lake Michigan, USA - Su13.BD.MLB.SD (version 4) (version 4) | ecosystem: Environmental > Aquatic > Freshwater > Lake | place: Lake Michigan...
CGCGCCGCCGCGGCCGCCGCCACCAGCTCCCGGGCCTGCGCCGAGGTCCGGGCAAGGGGCTTCTCGCAGAGCACGTGCTTGCCGGCGCGCAGGGAGCGGACCGCCAAGGGCACGTGCGCCGGGGTGGGGACGCAAAGGTCCACCAGATCGATGCCCGGATCGGACAATACCTCGTCCAGGTCGCGGGCGATACGGACGCCCGCCATCTCGAGTTTGAACGGTTGCCAGCCGGGAATGTTGCCTGTGACGCCCGCGAAATCCCCGTCCGCTGGCGGGGGCCGCCGGCCGCCGCAGAGCGCGGCAATACGCACCCCGGGGACCTGCAGGTAGGACTTAAGGTGGGTGACCCCCATAAAGCCCAGACCGACGACAGCAACGTTGAGCATAAGGCGAGGGGTCAGGAGGTGAGGCGCGCCAAGTGCAGCCGAGCCGCGCGGATGTCCTCAATCCGCTGCTCCCCGGCCTCGCGCTCGATGCAGAGATCGCCTTGGAACCCGAGCGCGTCGAGTTGCGCGAGGAAGGCGGGCCAGTCGACCTCGCCGGTGCCGACGGCCACCTCTTCGCCCCAAGTGCCGGGCACCCGAGTGCGACGGGCATCCTTGATGTGGCACTGCTTCAGCCAAGGCCCGAGCGTGCGCAGGGCGGCGATCGGATCGCCCTTGTCGTAGAGGATCATATTCGCCGGATCGAAATTCACCCCCACCCGGGGATCATTCAGCCGCCGCAGGAACGCCGCGAGCGTATCGGCTGTTTCCTGACCGGTCTCGAATCCGAGGTGGATGCCGCGGGAGCCGAAGCACGTCGCGATCCGCGCGATGCGCTCCAGCAATTTGGGGAAATCCGGATCAGACTCCTCGTGGGGGAGGAAACCCGCGTGAAAGGTGACGGTTCCCAGCCGCAGCTCGGCCGCGAGGTCGGCCACCGCCTGAATATTGCGCCAGTTCTGCTCCCAAGTCGCGTCCGGGACGACGCCACCGGTGCGCCGGATGGTCTCCAAGGTACTGTAGTCCTCGCCGATGGTGCCGAACATTCCGGAGACGATTCGCAGCCCGTGGCGCGCCGCGAGCGCCGGAAACCCACCCCAGACCGCGGGGGACTCGCGGAGCGGGTCGAGGGCGAGTTGCAGTCGGGTGAGCCCGGTGGCGGCGCACGCGGCGATCAGGTCTTCCGGGGATTGGGGCCGGAGCGACCACGTGCAGACGGCGAGGCGGGAGGCGAAGGCGGCGGGCATCGGGGAAACTCTGAAGCCAGCCGGGCCTTCCCCAGCTGGCAAGGAGTTTGCGGCCGGGGTTGGGCATTGACCCGCGCGCGGCGCCCGCTTCCGTCGGAAGTCGTTTCCCCCATGAAGAACCATCGTTTCGCCACCAAGGCCCTGCACGCCGGCCAGACCCCGGACCCCACCACCGGCTCCCGCGCCGTTCCGCTGTACCAGACGACAAGTTACGTCTTCCGTGACACGGAGCACGCGGCGAACCTCTTCGCCCTCAAGGAGCTGGGGAACATTTACACGCGGATTATGAATCCGACGACGGACGTCTTCGAGCAGCGATTGGCGGCCCTCGAGGGTGGGGTGGGGGCCCTCGCGCACGCCTCTGGGCAGGCCGCCATCACGGATGCGATCCTGAATCTGGCCGGGTCGGGCGATCATCTCGTCTCGGTGTCCCAGCTCTACGGCGGCACCTACAACCTGTTCCATCATACCCTGCCCAAGCTGGGGATCCAGGTGTCGTTCGTGGACGCGCAGGATCCGGATGCCTTCCGGCGGGCGCTGCGGCCCAACACGAAGGCCTTTTACGGTGAGGGCCTCGGTAATCCCGCGCTGAACATCTTCCCGTTCGCCGAGGTCGCGGCCATCGCTCGCGAGGCCGGGGTTCCGCTCATCATCGACAATACCGCGCTGTCTCCGTACCTCAACCGGCCGATCGAGTGGGGGGCGAACGTCGTCGTCCATTCGACCACCAAGTACATCGGCGGCCACGGCACCTCGATCGGCGGGGTGGTCGTGGACGGCGGTAATTTCAACTGGGGCAATGGCCGGTTCCCCGGCTTCACGCAGCCCGACCCTAGCTACCACGGGCTCGTACACTGGGAGGCGTTCAAGGCCTTTCCGCCCGCCGGCGGGGCCAACTTGGCTTATATCCTCAAGATGCGGCTGCAGTTGCTGCGGGACATCGGCGCGTGCATCTCACCATTCAATGCTTGGACCGGCCTGCAGGGACTGGAGACCCTCCACCTGCGGATGGAGCGGACCTGCGCGAATGCCATGCGGACGGCGGAGTACCTCGCGGCGCACGACAAGGTCGCCTGGGTCAATTATCCCGGCCTGAAGTCCAGCCCGAATCACGAGGCAGCCTGCAAGTACCTCCGCGGTGGCTTCGGGGGCCTGCTCGGCTTTGGGGTGAAGGGAGGCTACGAGGCGGGCCGCAAGCTGATCGAGGGGCTGAAGCTGTTCTCCCATCTCGCGAATATCGGCGACGCCAAGTCTCTCGCCATCCATCCTGCCAGCACCACGCACAGCCAGCTCACCGCCGAGGAACAAAGCTCCACCGGGGTGGGCCCGGACTACGTGCGCCTCTCCATCGGCATCGAGGACTTCGCCGACATCCAAGACGACCTGGAGCAGGCGCTCGCGCGACTTTGAGGATCTGGTGCCGGTCCCGCCCGCGGGGACCGGCATCGCCCGGTTCAGATCGAAAAGTCGGCCGCGGGGCCGCCCGCCTCAATCCGCCCCTCGAGCGCCTCGTGCTGGCGCCGCGAACGGACCACCAGTTGGTCGCCCTTGAAGGTGGCCACCGAATTGGCGGGCACCGAGCGCAGGAGCCAGACATTGGAGCCGATGATGGCGTGATCCCCGATTCGGGTGTCTCCGCCGAGGATCGTCGCGTGCGCGTAGACGGTCACGTGGTCCCCTAGGTCGGGGTGACGTTTGACGCCCTTAATCGGATTACCCTCCTGGTCGAGGGCGAAGGACTTGGCCCCCAAGGTCACGCCCTGATACAGCTTCACGTGATTCCCGACGGTCGCGGTCTCGCCGATGACGACGCCGGTGGCGTGGTCGATGAAGAAATGGGTCCCGAGCTGGGCGCCCGGATGAATGTCGCACCCCGTGCGTTCGTGGGCGTATTCCGTCAGCATTCGCGGCAGGAGCGGCACCCCTAGCCGGTAAAGCTCGTGCGCGAGCCGCTGCACCGAGATCACGAGGACGCAGGGGTACGCCAAGACGATCTCCTCCAAGCTGCGGGCGGCCGGGTCGCCCGCGTAGGCCGCCTCCACATCGGTAGCGACGATGCGCCGCACCTCGGGCAACCGGGCCAGGAAGGTCTCCGTAAGGGCCGCAGCCGCGGCGGCGGGTGCCTCCCGGTGGGCGAAGCGCAGGCATTTCTCGATTTCGGCGATCAGGCGCCGCTGGATGCGGTCCAGCAGGGTCTCGACGTGGGCGGGTAGCTCGGCTTCGGTGAGCGCGCGTTCCTCAAAGAAGCCCGGGAACAGGAGGTGCATGCAGTCCGCGGCCAGCCGGTTGACCGATTCCTGCGAGGGCAGATGCACGCCATCGAGGTGGTTGGTGCCCCCGTGGCTGCGATACGAGGCGAGCAGGGCGGACTTGATGGGCTCCAAGGACATTTGCTGGATTCCAGTCAGCGCCCGCCGCCCGGCGGGGTCAAATCGCGAAAGGACCCAGCGGCCGACTCAGCGGGCGCCCCGGCGGAGGGAGGCCAGCGGAACGCGGTGGCGCAAGACCTCCTCACCGTGGTCGAGATGGAGCGCGAGTGTCACGGCCGGGCCATCCTTCGCCTCCCAATCCACCGAGATGAGGCCGAAATGATTGTAGGGCAGCAATGACCCCAGCCGATGCCGATTCAGCTCGTGGCGGAACACCATCGCTTTGGGGGCGGAGGCCGCTAGCTGGCCCCCAAAGGTGGTGGGGGCGGAGCGGGTCAGGGCCGAGCTGGTCAGTTCGAGCAACGGGTAACGCGGATCCAGTTCTTTCCCGTCCGGCTCACGCGCGGGGTCGAACTGGCTGAGCTCGCCGGCGTGACGGTCACCGGAGAGGATCACGACCCCACCCTCGCCCGTGTTCGCCAGCAGTCGAAGCAGTCGCCGGCGTTCCTGCGGGAAGTTGCCCCATTTCTCGAAGCGGTGGTCATCGGGGATCACTTGGATCGAACTCACGAGCAACCGGAGGTCCGCCGGCTCGCGCAGCAACGCCTCGAGCCACGTCCACTGCTCTGCCCCCAACAGGGTGGCGTTGGGGTCGCGTGAAGGCACGTACGGTCCACGACGGCCATCCACCCAGTCCGCCTCGCGGCTGTCGCCGCGGAGGAGCGGTGCGCGGAAATAGCGGGTGTCGAGCAGGATCACCTGAATGGTGCGTCCCGGGGGGCCAAAGCGGTAGGCCGCGTAAACCCCCGGCCGCCGCCGCCGCGGGCTGTCGGTGGGCTCTCCGTAGAAATCAAGGAAATGCTGCTGGGCCTCCTCGCGGCCGATCCAGTCCGCGCCCAGATCGTTCATCCCGTAGTCGTGGTCGTCCCAGGTGCCGAGGATGCGGGCGCGTTGGCGCAGCAGGGCGTACCCGGGCTGCGCGAGCTGGCGGGCGTAAAGCTGCGGCAGGCGGTCTAGCGCCACTCGCGCGCGGGCCGCGGGCGTCGGACCCTCCGGCGCCGGGGAGTCTGCGTAAACGGTATCCCCGAGCCAGATCCACGCGTCCGGACGGCGATGGTTCACGGACTCCCAGACGGGGGTGGCATCGACGGGAGAGTTGCAGGAACCGAAGGCGATCCGGTGCAGGATCCGCTCGGGTTCAGGCGGAGCTTGGTGGCCCGGCAGCGGAACGACCGCCGCCGCAGCGAGGACGGCGAGGAGGGGGGCGGGGAGACGCATCGCGGCGGCACGCTTGGAGTGCAGCGGCGATGAGGCGAGCCCGGAGCGGGTGCCTCTGAAAATGGGAGTCGGAGCGCAAAGTCCGAGGCGTGCAGCTGAGGCTCAAGCCGGCGGCGTCCCCCTAGATCGGGACACAAAAAAGGCGCGGACGGAGGTCCGCGCCGGAGGAAAGCTGATTGCGCAATCAGAGGGGCTTGGCGGCAGCACCGCCGGCTGCCGCCGCCGGATTTACCACCACGAGATCTACGCGGCGATCCCGGGTCATTGCGGCCTCATCGCCATTCTTCGCGGCATCGAGGCTGCCCTTGGAGAGCGTCTCGAGCCGGGTCGCCGGCACGCCGATCGACTGCAGGTACTTGCGGACGCCATTCGCGCGCCGATCCCCGAGGCCGAGGTTGTACTCGGCCGTGCCGCGCCAGTCGCAGTGCCCTTCGAGCAGCAGCCGATGGGTCGGGTTCTTGTCGAGATACTCCTTCGCTGCCTTGAGCTTCTCCCGCTCGGAGGCGCGCACGTCGGACTTGTCGAAGTCGAAGAGCACCGCCTGAGCCTGCAATGCTGTCCGGTTATGACCGTTCGGATCGAAATCTGACCCGCGATCGGTCAGCCCGGTGGTCTCTTGGCCGAAGGTTGCATCGACCGGGGCGCCGGGGCCGCCCTGAGGCCCAAGGACCGTGGACGCCGGGCTGGGGCGCATCGGCTGCTTTGAGCAGCCGGCGAGGAAGGCCGCCGCGGCTGCGGCGACGCCGAGGGAACGGAAGAGGGAACGGTTCATTGGAAAAGGTGAGCTTGCCTGCGGTAATGAGCGAGGCTTGAGGAGGGGGGCAAGGCTTTTGCTCAGACCGTGACGCGAGGTTCGATCAACCCTACCTCGAAGGCATAGCGCGTGAGGCTTGCGACGTCGTGCAGGTCAAGCTTGCGCATCAGGTTAGTGCGGTGGTTGTCGACCGTCTTTGCGCTAATGCCGAGCTTCGCGGCGATTTCCTTGGTGCTGTGGCTCTCGGCGACGAGTTGCAGAATCTCGCGCTCGCGGTCCGTGAGGAAATCCGGGGCGTTGCTGGACGCCGGGTTGGCCACGACGTTCCGCAGGAGGGAGGCCACGGCGGGGCCGAAGTAATTGCCGCCATTAGCGACGGTATCGAGTCCGCGGCGGAATTCCGCGAGTCCGGCGGTCTTCTCGACGAACCCGTGCGCGCCGGCCTCCAGCATCTCGCGGACCAGCACAGGATTCTCGTGGGCGGAAAACACCAGAACGCGCATCTGGGGCAGCCGGCGGCTCGTCCGGCGCAGGATCTCCACGCCGTTCAAGCCAGGAACCTTGGCATCGAGGATGCAGATATCGGGGCCCTTGCCTAGGCACAGGTCGACCGCCGATTGGCCGTCACCGGTCTGGCCGACGAGCTCATAGCCCGGCTCCAGCCGCAGGATCTCGACCAACATCTCGCGGATGGCGGTCTGGTCTTCGACGATGACGAGGCGCTTCATAGCAGGGTAGGGGAAAACGAACGACTGGTGGGTCGACTGGGATTCGAACCCAGAACCAACGACTTAAAAGGACGCTGCTCTACCATTGAGCTATCGACCCGGCAGTCGAGGCAGAGAACCCTGCGATCCCCCTTCTGGGGGTGGCAAGGCTTTTCGCCCTCGGGGCGGGGCTGGGTTGACGCCGCGGCGGCGCGGCGATTTACTCGTCTAAATACCGGACCCGTGGGAACTTTTTCCGAACAGGCGAATCAGAGCGACGCGGAACGCATGACCGCCAAAGCCCAAGAAGTAGCCCTCGACCGCCTTTTGGTCGACCGTTTCAGGGGCGGCGATGAGGCCGCCTTCGGGGAGATCGTCTCCCGCTATCGGGATCGGATCTACGCGATGGTGTTGCAACTGTTGCGCAACCGGGAGGATGCCGAGGAGGTGACCCAAGACGCCTTCATCCGCGCGCACCGCGGGTTGGCCCAGTTCCGTGGGGACTCGTCCTTTTCTACGTGGCTCTACCAGATCGCCACCAATTTGGCCCGGAATCGCTACTGGTACTGGTGGCGGCGGAAACGGGATTTCTCGGTGTCGTTCGACGCGCCGATCAACGGGGACACCGATCTGACGCTGGCGGATGTGATCCCGGCTGAGGTGCAGGCGCCGGACGACGTCACCGTGAACGAGGAATTTGTCGGCCGGATCGCCGCGGGAATGGAGCGGCTTTCCAGCAAACATCGGGAAGTGTTGGTGCTGAGGAACGTGCGTAACCTCTCTTATGAGGATATCGCGCAGATCCTCGGGATCTCGGTGGGCACGGTGAAGAGCCGTATCGCCCGGGCACGAGAGGCGCTGCGCGCGCAGTTGGGGGAGGACTTTTCATGAGTGAGCGAGAGTTCCTTGAACTGTTGAATCTCTATCTGGATCGCGAGATCACGCCGGCGGACGCGGATCGGCTGGAAAAGGAGATTCGGTCCAGCGCCAGCCGTCATCGGACCTACCTGCAGTACTGCCGGATGCAGCAGGCCGTGCGGCTGTTGGGCAGCGCCGAGGGTGCTCTCGGAGCGGACCGAACCCCGGCCGGTCCGGTATCCGAGACGGGCGTGTTCCGCGAATGGTGGGGCTCGCGCTGGGTCTGGACCGGCGCGGTAGCCGCAGCCGCCGTCCTAGTTTTAGCGTTCGCCGGGCGCCCGGCTGCCTCAGAGAGGCCGAGCCAGGAGGACCGGCTCGCGGCCGAGACGATCCGGCCAGATGCGGTCGCCGCGGGGCGGTCGCCCTCGTTGGGTCTCAGTGGCGACGCCCTGCTTTTGTCCGCTTTCCCGGCCAGCGGCTCCGCCCCCAAGGTCCACGAGGATCAGTTCAACTGGATGCGCCAGTTCCAGTTGGTCTCATTGGAGTCGCGCCTCGGGGCCCAGCCCCTTTCGCCCGCCGTGGTTGCACCCCAGCCGGCGGCTCCGGCTGGCCCCCAACGCCCAGCGGGGGAGGACGCCACGGAAATGGCGGCCTTCAAGTTCGTGAAGTGACGGGGGCCTAGCCGGCGAGAGCTTGGCGCACGAGGGCGTCGGTCGCCGCGTCTGGTCCGAGCCGGACAGCGGCGCGCGCGACGGCCTTCTCGGCCTCCTCGACCTTGTATCCGAGGGCCAGCAGGGCCGCGACGGCATCCTGGCGCGGGGGCGCGGCGTTGACGACGGATGTTGCTGGCCCTTCGCCCGGTCCGGAGGGTCCTAATTTACCTCGGAGTTCCAGCACCAAGCGCTCCGCGGTCTTCTTGCCGATGCCCTGGCACTTGGCCAAGACCGCCACGTCCCCGTTGCGGATGGCGGCTTCGAGATTGGTGCGGGGAAGCCGGCTGAGGAGAGTCAGGGCCAGCTTGGGTCCGACCCCGGAGACTTGCTCGATCAGCAGCCGGAAGAAATCCCGATCTTCGGGGGTGAGGAATCCATAGAGCGTCTGGGAGTCCTCCCGGTAGACAACGCAGGTATGGAGTCGGACCTTGGCGCCGGGTGCGGGCAATCTCTCCGCCGTGGTGGCGGGCACGAGCGCCTCGTAGGTGACCCCCTGCACATCGATTTCCGCCCGGAGGGCGGAGCTGGCCGCGAGCGTGCCGGCAAGGGAGGAGATCATCGGTTCATTTCAAGCCTAGCACATCCTGCATATCGTAGAGGCCCGGCGGTTGCGCGACCACCCAGCGGGCGGCGCGGATCGCGCCCCGCGCGAAGATGCCCCGGTCCGAGGCCTTGTGGACGAGTTCCAGGCGCTCGCCGAGGGCCGCAAAGACCACCGTGTGGTCACCGACCACATCGCCCCCGCGCAGCGCGTGCACGCCGACCTCGCCCCCGGGGCGGGCGCCGGTGATACCGTGACGACCGTGCCGGAGAACGTTCTCATCCCGCCCCCGCTCTTCCAAGATGATCTCCAGCAGGCGGGCGGCGGTGCCACTGGGGGCGTCCTGCTTGAAACGGTGGTGCATCTCGACCAGCTCAGCATCGTAGTCTTCCCCCAGCACCGCGGCCGCTCGACGCGTGAGGGCGAACAGGAGGTTGACCCCGACGGAGAAATTACCCGCCCAGACGCAGGGGACGCGCGCGGCCAGCGCGGCCAATTCCCGCCGCTCGGTCGCGGAATGCCCAGTGGTGCCAATGACTAGCGGGCGGCCCGCCCGGACGGCGGCCTCGATCACCCCTCGCGTGGCCCCGTGGACGCTGAAATCGATGATGGCCCCGGCGCCCGGCAGCGCGGCCTCGAGGTTGTCTCCGGCGTCAAGGGCTGCGACGACCGGGAGCCCCGCCTCGGCGGCCGCGGCCAGCAGCGCCTGGCCCATACGCCCACGCGCACCATTGATGAGCAGGGTGGGGGTCATCGGGAGAATCGCACCAAGCCGCCCAAAGCGCCTTCGACCACCCGCACGGAGGCCGAGCTCAGGGGACAGAGAGGGGAGCGTACCTCGGCCGAGCTGATCTTACCTGCGCGCGCCAACGCGTGCTTCACTGGCACGGGGTTAGGTTCGACAAAGAGGGCCCGGAAAGCCGGATAGAGCTTACGATGCAGCCGGGCGGCGGCCGCAAAGTCATTGGCGCCCGCCAGCCGCACCAATCGAGAAACCTCCCGGGGGAGGATATTGGAGGCGACGGAGACCACCCCCTCGGCGCCGACAGCCATGAAGGGCAGCGTGAGCGAATCGTCGCCGCTAAGGACTGTCAGGTCACGCCCCAGCGCCTGCTTCAGTTGGTCGACACGATCGACTGAGCCGCCGGCTTCCTTGATCCAAGCGACGTGGCGATAACGGGCGCGCAAGCGCGCGACCACGTCGACCCCGATCTCAATGCCACAGCGGCCGGGGATCGAATAAAGGATAATCGGCCGGTCCGTGGCGTCGGCCACGGCGCAGAAGTGTTGGAAGAGACCCTCCTGGCTGGGCTTGTTGTAATACGGGGCCACGACGAGCATCGCGTCGGATCCAGCCTCGTGTGCCTGCCGGGTGAACAGCACGGCCTCCCGGGTGGAGTTGGAGCCGGTACCCGCGACCACGGGAACGCGTCCGCGTGCCGCAGCGATCACGGTCTGGATAACCTCGATGTGCTCGTCGTAATCCAGGGTGGGGGACTCCCCCGTGGTGCCGACCGGGACCAATCCGTTGATGCCGCTTTTGATCTGAAACTCGACCAGCCGGCGCAGGTCTTCGTGGCAAACGGCGCCGTCCCGGAAGGGAGTGGCGAGGGCGGTCAGGGTTCCGGTGAGCGGTCGGGAGGGCATACGTCGCGAGTAAACCTTGCGAGCAAAGCAGCGACGCCTAACCTGTCGACTTTCCTTTTCGCGATGCCCGACCCCAGCGCCCTTCCCGCCGATGCCGTCGGGCTCATCCTCGATCTGCTGCGCCAAGCCGTGTCCGCGGGCGCCAGCGATGTCATCCTTAAGTCGGGTCGGGTCGCGTGCGTGCGGGTGGGGGAGGAACTGCGCCCGTTCGATATGGAGCCGCTCGCTCCCGCGGAACTCGAGTTTTTCGTTCGGCACGCCGCGCCCCCCTCGCTGGTGGCGCGGTGGAGCGAGGACGGGCAGGCGGACTTCGCCTATTCGGCCGGGCCGCAGCGATTCCGGGTGAACGCTTTCCGACAGCGGGGCACGACGAGCTTGGTGTTCCGCCACATCAAGGCGGAAGTCCCGAAGCTGGAGGGGCTGGGCTTGGGCCGGGCCGAGGCAGTCCTGCGCGGCTTCGCCGGGGCCCGGGACGGGATCGTGCTAGTCTGCGGCGCCACCGGCACCGGTAAGAGCACGACGCTGGCGGCGATCATCGATGCCATCAACCGGCAACGCCCGTGCCACATCGTCACGCTGGAGGACCCGATCGAATACGCCTTCTCGGACGATCGTGCGGTAGTGCAGCAACGAGAAATCGGGCTCGACGTGCCCTCGTACCGCGCGGGCCTGCAGGCGGTGCTGCGCCAGAGCCCTGATGTGATTTTGGTCGGGGAGTTGCGCGATCGCGAGACCCTCGAGGTGGCGATGACCGCGGCGGAAACGGGGCATCTCGTCTTGACCACCCTGCACGCGGGCACCGCCCTGCAGGCGCTGGCGCGGCTGGTGGAGTTCTTCCCGCTAGAGGAGGCCGCGACCGCGCGGCGGGCCGTCGCCGCGGCGCTCCGAGGGCTTTTCTGTCAGAAGCTACTCCCGCGCAGCGACGGCCGGGGCCGGGTCCCGGCGACCGAGGCGCTCGGCATCGACGCCACCGCCCGGGGGCTGTTGGCCGACGGCCATCTGGATAAGGTGCAAGCCCTGCTCGAGGGCGGTGCCGACGCGGCGAATTGGAGTTTTAACCGCGATCTGTACCGATTGTGGAAGGAAGGCTTGGTCTCTAAGGCGGACGCCCTCCGATTTTCGCCCAATCCAGCGCAGTTGGAGATGAATCTCCGCGGAATTTTCGTGCGCGGCTGAACCCGGTTGCACGCCGGCCCCGCTTTCGGGCTTGGATTCACGCCGCGGGGGCGTTTGAGTGACCGGCTTCCCATTATGGCACTGGCACTTCTCTTCGCCGGACAGGGAGCGCAGAAGGTCGGCATGGGCCGTTCCCTGCGCTCTGCATCCGCGGCCTCCCGGGCACTTTACGCCGAGGCGGACGGAATCCTCGGCTGGGAACTGTCGCGCATCTCCGAGGAGGGACCGGAGGCTGAGCTGACCGAGACCCGGGTATGCCAGCCGGCGCTCTACCTGCATGGCCTGGCGACGCTCGCCGCTCTGCGCGAGGCCGGGCGCATGCCGGCGGACGAACCGTCCGCGGTGCTGGGGCTAAGCCTGGGCGAACTCACGGCCTGCGCGGCCGCGGGAGTGTTCGATTTCGCCACTGGCCTGCGGATCGTCGCGGAGCGCGGCCGGCTGATGCAAGAGGCGTGCGCGGCGAGCGCGGGCGCGATGGCGGCGGTGATCGGGGAGGAGAGGGATCGCGTGGCCGAACTCTGTCGGGACTGCGGGATCGAGGCGGCGAACTTCAACGCCCCGGGGCAAATCATCATCTCGGGGGAGCGCGAGCGGGTGGCCGCGGCGGTGGAGGCTGGGCGGGCGCGTGGGATGAAGCGGGTGCTGCCGCTGAACGTCGCCGGAGCCTACCATTCGCGGCTGATGGAGCCCGCGCGGGAGGCGTTCGCTCGGTTCCTCGAGACGAAAACGTTCTCGGCGCCGCGGTGTACCCTTTACACCAATACCACCGGCCGGGCGATTTCCGATCCCGAGGCGATCAAGTCGGCCCTAGTCCGGCAGATCGTCTCGCCCGTGCTCTGGGAGGACTGCGTCCGCGCCGCGATCGCGGACGGGGCGACCGGATTGTGGGAACTCGGGCCTGGCGGGGTTCTCGCGGGTCTGGCCCGGCGCACGGACAAGACCTGGGCGGTGCGCAGCTTCGCCGAATTTGCCGACCTCGCCGCCTGATATGCCGCACCGCCACACCCGCAATTTCTGCATCATCGCGCACGTCGATCACGGCAAGACGACCTTGTCAGACCGGTTGCTCGAGTTCACCCACACCATCGAGCAGCGGGTGATGACCGATCAGCATCTTGACTCGATGGATCTCGAGAAGGAGCGGGGCATCACCATCAAGTCGCACCCGGTAACGATGACGTATCGGGCCAAGGACGGCCAAGCGTACAAGCTAAACCTGATGGACACGCCGGGGCACGTGGATTTCTCCTACGAGGTCTCGCGCAGCCTCGCAGCCTGCGAGGGAGCGGTGCTGCTGATCGACGCGGCCCAGGGCGTGGAGGCCCAGACGGTCGCGAACGCCCACTTGGCGTTTTCCCAGAAACTCCGGGTCATCCCGGTGATCAACAAGATCGATCTCCCGAGCGCGAATTTGGAGCTCTGCCTCCGGCAAATGGAGGACATTCTTACGATCCCGGCCGAGGAGGCGATCTTGGCCAGCGGCAAGGCGGGGATCGGCATCGAGGACATTCTGGAGGCGGTCGTTGCCCGGGTGCCGCCGCCGCGCTGGACGGATTACCCGCAGACCAGGGCGCTGGTCTTCGATTCCCTCTACGATTCCTATCGCGGAGTGATCTCCTACGGGCGCGTATTCTCCGGTTCGATCAAGGCGGGAGAGCAGATGCTCCTGATGAGCAACGGCGTGAAGTCGGAGGTCAAGGAGGTCGGTGTCTTCACCCCCAAGATGGAGAAGGTCGAGGTCCTGCGGGCCGGCGACGTGGGCTACGTGGTCTCAAACATCAAGAGCACCGCAGACATCAAGATCGGCGACACCATCACCCACGCCTCGCGGCCGGCCGCGGAAATGCTACCGGGCTACAAGGAAGTCCGGCCGATGGTGTTCTGCGGGCTGTATCCGCTGGAGAGCGGTGACTATGAGAAGCTTAAGGCGGCGATGGGCCGCCTTC
>Ga0078894_10002795_pt1 | contig 13220 bp, 6 predicted proteins | sample LauGreSu1BDMLBSD_2_FD_67506 | JGI IMG/M metagenome (GOLD analysis project Ga0078894, IMG submission 67506) | Freshwater lake microbial communities from Lake Michigan, USA - Su13.BD.MLB.SD (version 4) (version 4) | ecosystem: Environmental > Aquatic > Freshwater > Lake | place: Lake Michigan, USA...
CACGCGATGCCGGATTTCCTGAAGGCGTTCAACCGGGCGAAGAAGGCCCGCAGCGGCCGTCCGCAGCTGATCATCGCGCGCACCGAGATCGGCCGCGGCATCCCCGAGGTGGCGGGGACGGCGAAGGGGCACGGCGAGGGCGGGGCGAAGTTCGCCGCCGGGGCGCGGGCCGGACTCGGCCTGCCGGAGGAGCATTTTCACGTCAGCGATGACGTCCGGGCCTATTTCCAGGGCCATCGCGAACGCCTGATCCGCGGGTGCAACAAGTGGTACCGCCAGTTCAAGGCTTGGCGCGAGGCCAACCCGGACCGGGCCGCGTTGCTCGACGGCGCCGCCCCCGAGAAGTGCCCTTCCGCGGAGGAGCTTCTGGCGGCCGTGCCCGCTTTCGCCGCCGACGCCAAGCTGGCGACTCGGGCTGCCGGCCGCGATGTGCTGCAGCCGCTGGCGGCGCGGCTGCCGTTGCTGATCGGCGGCAGCGCCGACCTCTACGGATCCACACTGAACTACATCGCGGCCTCGGGCGACTACGAGCCGGGGAATCGCGGTGGGCGCAACGTGCGCTTCGGCATCCGGGAGCACGCGATGGCGGCGATCGCCAACGGCGTCGCCTACGACGGACTGTTCCGCCCGAGCGTCGCTACGTTCCTCGTGTTCGCCGATTACGCTCGGCCCGCGATGCGGCTGGCGGCGCTGGCGCGGTTGCCGGTCGTCTACCTCTACACGCACGATTCGATTGGAGTGGGGGAGGACGGCCCTACCCACCAGCCGGTGGAAACGATCGCCGGGCTCCGGGTCATTCCTGGGCTCGACCTGATTCGCCCCGCCGATCCCGAGGAAACCGCCGGCGCCTATGCGGCCGCGCTTTCCCGGGTTGACGGTCCCACCGTGCTGGCGTTGACCCGCCAAGTTCTCCCCACGCTCGCGGCGATCCCGGCCGAGACCCGGCGCCAAGGGGCGCTGCGGGGCGCCTACGTGGCCGTCCGCGAGCAGGCGCCGCTCGAATGCATCCTGCTGGCCACTGGCAGCGAGGTGCAATTGGCCCTCGAGGCCGCGCGGATCTTGGGGCTGGGCACCCGGGTGGTTTCAATGCCGTGCACGCAGCGCTTTGACCGCCAGGCAGCAGATTATCGCGAGTCGGTGCTCCCCTCGGCCTGCCGCCGGCGAGTTGCAGTCGAGGCCGGCGTCACGGGCGGCTGGTATCGCTACGTCGGGCTCGACGGCCGTGTGGTGGGCATCGACCGGTTCGGCCTGAGCGCGCCGGCGCCGGTGGCCTTCCGGGAGCTCGGCCTGACCGTCGATGCCATCGTGGCCGCCGCGCGAGCAGGCTGAGCCCGGCGGGCCCGAGATTACAAGTTGCGTCCGGGCCAACCGCGGTCAGCCTCGGTTATTTTCTTTCCCATGCTGAAGAAGTTCCTTCTCCTGCTCACGGCGTTCGTGGGCGTCACGCTCGTGCTCGGTGCGGCCAAGGCGAACCAGATCAAGAAGCTGGCTGCTGCCCCGCGCACGATGCCGCCCGCAGGCGTGGCGGCGACCGCCGCCCGGAGCGAGGAATGGCGCTCGACCCTGCACTCGATCGGCACGCTCGCCCCCGTCGCTGGGATGACCGTGGCCGCGGATGCGGATGGCATCGTGGTGCGGATCGCCGCCGAAAACGGAGCTGCGGTAAGGGCGGGCGACCTGCTGGTCGAACTGGACAGTTCGGTCGAGGTGGCGCAACGCGAGTCGGCTCGGGCCCGGGCAGAGCTGGCGCGCGTCAACATCACGCGGCAGGAGGAGCTTTGGCAGCGCAAGGCGATCGCGAAGGTAGAATACGACACCGCGGTGGCCGCCCGCAAGCAGGCGGAGGCGGACGTCGCGGCGCTCGACGCCGTGATTGCGAGGAAGCAGGTCCGGGCACCCTTCGCGGGGCGGGTTGGCCTGCGTTTGGTCAACCCTGGACAGTACGTGGGCCGCGGGGCGCCCCTGCTGCCCCTGCAACAGCTGGACCCGATGTACGTGAACTTCAGCATCCCGCAGCGACACCTGCCCGACCTGGCGCTCGGCCGGCGGGTGACGCTCCGGGTGGACGCCTATCCTGAGGCCGCCCCGGCAGGGGAGATCACCGCGATCAATGCCACGGTGGACGCGGCCACGCGCAACATCACGGTGCAGGCCACGGTGGCCAACCCGGGCGAGAAGCTCCGCGCGGGAATGTTTGTGCGCGTCGAGGTTGATTTGCCCGAGTCGATGCCGGTGATCGTGGTGCCGGCCACCGCGGTGGCCTACGCTCCCTATGGAAATTCCGTCTTCATTGTGGAGAAGCTTAAGACTCCGGAGGGTCAGGAGTACCTCGGGGTGCGGCAGCAGTTCATCGAGGTCTCCGCCCATCGCGGCGACCTCGTCGCGGTCAAGGGTAGCCTGAAGCCGGGGGAGCAGGTGGTGACCGCGGGCGTCTTCAAGCTCCGCAACGGCGCCCCGGTGCAGGTCAACAATGCTTCGCAGCCGGCGGCGAGCGCCACCCCGCGTCCCGCCAATTCCTGAGGCCTCCGCCCGCCCGCCGATGCAAGAGCGCAGCTTCACCGATCTTTTCGTCCGCAAGCCGGTGGTGGCCCTCGTGGTCAACATCACCCTGCTCGTGCTCGGGGTCGTCTCCTTTTACCAGCTGAATACGCGGCAGTACCCGCGGAGCGACAGTGCGGTGGTCAAGATCAGCACGGTCTACTTCGGCGCCAGCGCCGAGACGGTGCGCGGCTACATCACGACCCAACTTGAGCGGGTCGTCGCCAGCGCCGACGGCATCGACTACATCGAGTCGGAGAGCCGGGCGGGCTTTAGCCTGATCAACGTCTACCTGCGGCTGAACTACGACACGAACGCCGCGCTGGCGCAGATCAGCTCGAAGATCGACCAGGTGCGCAGCGAGCTGCCCCCGGAGGCCGAGTCACCGACGATCAGCGTCGAGACCAGCGACAACCAGTTCGCGTCGATGTACATCAGCTTTTACGGGGACCAGCTCGCGCCCAATCAGGTCACCGACTACCTCAATCGGATGGTCCAGCCGGCCCTTTCCTCGGTCAAGGGGGTGCAGCGGGCAGACATCTTGGGCGGACGGGTGTTCGCGATGCGGGTCTGGCTGAAGCCCGACGCCCTCGCAGCCCACGGGATCAGCCCGGCGGAGGTGCGGCAGGCGCTCGCCACCAATAACGCGCTGGCAGCCGTCGGCTCGACCAAGGGTACGATGCTCACGATGAGCTTAGTGGCGGATACGGACCTCCGGAGCACTGAGGAGTTTCGCGAGCTCGTGGTCGCGCGCCGCGGCGACACTATGGTCAGGCTGGCCGACGTCGCCGAAGTAGTTCTTGGCGCCGAGAGCTACGACGACGACGTCCGCTTCGCCGGCGAGAGCGCCACGTTTATGGGGATTTGGGTGCTCCCCACTGAGAGCACGGTGGAGGTGGTCAAGCGGGTGAGGGCGCTACTGCCGACGATCGAGCGCGACCTGCCGGGCGGACTCCGGATGCGCGTGGGCTACGATGCCACGAAGTATATCGACGACTCCCTCCGCGAGATCCTCCGTACCCTAGCCGAAACGCTCGTGATCGTCGCCTTGGTCATCTTCCTCTTCCTCGGCTCGCTCCGCTCGGTGATTATCCCGCTAGTGGCGATGCCGCTCTCCCTGCTCGGCGCCCTAACGATGATGCTGGCCTTTGGCTTCACCATCAACCTGCTCACCCTGCTCGCGGTGGTCCTCGCGGTCGGTATCGTGGTCGACGATGCCATTGTAGTGGTCGAGAACGTGGAGCGCCATATCCGCGCCGGTCAGACGCCCTTCGACGCCGCGCTGCTGGGGGCCCGCGAACTCGTCGGTCCCGTGATCTCGATGACGATCACGCTGGCGGCGGTCTATGCCCCAATCGCGTTCCAAGGAGGGCTGACGGGGGCGCTCTTCCGCGAGTTCGCCCTAACCCTCGCCGGCGCGGTTGCCATCTCCGGCTTCGTGGCCCTCACGCTTTCTCCGATGATGAGCGCCCAGCTGCTGCGCGGCGGCGCGCACGAGGAGCGGGGACTGGTCGGCCTGTCCAACCGCCTGTTCGACCGGCTTAGGGATTCCTACGAGGGTGTCGTCGGCGCGATGCTCTCCCTACGCGCCGATCGGCGTCCGGCCTGGGTTCTCGCGGGCTGGTCCCTGATCGCCTGGCTGCCGCTGTGGCCCCTAGCCGTGGGCGTGGTGTGGCTCCTCTTCGGAGCCGATGGGGTGAAGGCGGCCGCGGTGCCCGCGGCACTCGGCCTGCTGGGGGCCAGTGTGCTCGGGGCCATTTTAGTCTTCGCCTTCGACCTAGCGCTAGGGCGGCGGTACCGCACGGTGCAGTTCGTGCTGGCCGGGTCACTGCTGCTCACGGTTTTGCTCCTGCCCTTCTTCCAATTCGCGCAGAGCGAGCTCGCGCCGAAGGAAGACCAAGGTGTCGTCTTCAGCATTCTCGCCCCGTCGCCCACGGCCACGATCGAGCAGAACTCAATTTATGCCCGCGAGGTGCAGAAGATCTACGAGTCCGTGCCTGAGTACGATGCTTCGTTCCAGGTGACCTCCGCTAATTTCGGCATCTCCGGGATGATCCTGAAACCGTGGTCGGAGCGCCGCCGGACCTCCGTGGAGATCGGCGACTCCCTCCAGACGCCGGCGGCGGCGGTGGCCGGGGTGAACGTGATCGTCAACACCCCGGATCCGCTTCCGGCTGGCGGGCAGTTCCCGATCGAGTTCGTGCTACGTTCAACCGCCAGCCACCGTGAGATGCTGGATGTCGCCCAGCAATTGGTGATCCACGCCAATACCCAAGACCCCGCCGCGGGCGGGCCGCCGGTCTTCTATTTTGCCGACAAGGACCTCAAGTTCGATCTGCCACAGGCCGAGATCGAGATCGACCGGGAGAAGGTCGCGGCAATGGGCCTCAGCCTAGTTGATGTCGCGCGCGACCTTGGCTCGATGTTAGGCGGCGGCTACGTCAACCGCTTCGTTAACGATGGCCGTAGCTACCGGGTCATCCCCCAGGTCGAGCGCGGCGAGCGGCTGAACGCGGAGCAGTTGCTGAATTACCACATCCGCGGGCCGCAGGGGCAGTTGATCTCGTTGGGCACGATTGCCTCGATCCGCGAGACGGTGCAGCCCCGCACCCTCAACCGCTTCCAGCAGCTCAACTCGGTCAAGATCACGGGGGTGGGACCGAGTATCGATGCGGCGCTGCGGAAGCTGGAGGCGAAGGCGGCCGAGATCCTACCGGCCGGCTACACGATCGACTACGGCGGGCAGTCGCGCCAGCTGCGGACCGAGGGCAAGGCGCTGGGTAAGGCGGCGCTGCTCGCGGTGCTGCTCATCTTCTTGGTGCTCGCGGCGCAGTTCAACAGCTTCCGCGACCCCTTCATTATTCTGCTGGGCTCGGTGCCCCTGGCGATCGTCGCCGCGATGCTGCCGGTCTTCCTCGGCGCGAGCACCCTCAACATCTACTCACAGATCGGCCTGATCACCCTCGTGGGTCTGATCGCGAAGAATGGCATCCTCATCGTCGAGTTCGCCAACGGCCTCCAGCGCGAGGGGGTGGCCAAGCTCGAGGCGATCCGCCGGGCCGCCGCCACTCGCCTACGGCCGGTGCTGATGACTTCCGCCGCGACGGTGTTCGGCCACCTGATGCTGATCTTTGTCAGCGGCCCTGGCGCCGCCTCGCGCAACAGCATCGGCTGGGTGCTGGTGGTCGGGATGGCGGTGGGTACCGTCTTCACTCTCTTCGTCGTTCCCGCCTTCTACGCGCTGATCGCCCGGGAGCTCGCCCCCCGTCCGGCCGCGCCCGTCCCCTCCGCATGACCTCGTCCCGCCTCCCGCTGTTCCGGGCCCTGCGCCGCGCTGCGGCGGCCCTCGTCACCGCGTCGGTCTGGGCCGCGCCGGCCCTGCCGCCGGGCCCGCTTGATCTCGCGGCCGCGCTGCGGTTCGCGCTCGATCACAATCTCGCGATCCAGCAGGCGCGGGAGCGAATCCGCCAACAGGACGGCGTCGTGCTTGAGGTCGGGGCGCGCCGCCTGCCCACGGTGGGGGCGTCGGCGCTTTACCAGCGCAACGACCCCGACGTCTCCCAGGGCTTTCCCGCCTCCGGGCAGGCCTGGCAATTGAGCCTTACGGCAACGCAGGTGGTGTACTCCGCGGGCGCCGTTCCTGCCGCCGTGCAGGCTTCCAAGCTCACCCGCGACGCCGCCACGCTCGAGCTCCAGGCCGTGATCAATGCGGCACTGCTGCAGGTGCGCTCCGCGTTCCTCGAGGTCCTGCTCGCGCGGGAGCAGATCAAAGTGCAGGAGTCTAATTTGGAGCTCTTACGCGAGCAGCTGCGGACGGTGTCCGATCGCTACCAGGCCGGTACCGTGTCGAGTTTTGAGAAGCTCCGCGCGGAGGTGGCGGTCGCCAACGCCCAAGTGCCGCTGATTACCGCGCGGAACGCGCTCCGCCTCGCCGGCGAGAATCTACGCCTCGCCCTCGGCCTCGTGTCCGCGCCGGGATCGGCCCGTCCGGAGTTCGAGGTCTCCGGCACCCTTACGTTCACGCCGCAGACTTTCGACCGGGCCGCCGCGCTCGACGCCGCCCGCGCCCAGCGCCCCGACCTGCAACGGCTCGCCAAGCTGGCCAGTGCACGCGAGGAGGGCATCACCACCGCCCGGGCAGGCCTCTATCCAAACGTCGCCGCCTTCGGGGGCTGGACGCTGCGCAAAGGGCCGACGTCTCAGTTCGGCGATTCCAATCACGGCTGGCTCCTCGGGGTGCAGTCGCAGTGGGACATCTTCGACGGTCGCGCCACGCGGGGACGGGAAACGCAGGCCCGCTCGGCGTTAAACCAGACCCGGTTGCTGCTCGCGGAGGCGGAGCTTTCGGTCGACGTGGAAGTCAGCCGCGCCCACTCGGGCTGGCAGCAGGCCTCAGAGTTGGCGGACGCCTCGGCGCGCGTGGTCGAGCAGGCCAACGAGGCGGTCCGCCTTGCCAATGCCCGGTACGAGGCTGGCTCTGGCACGCAACTGGACGTGCTCTCCGCTCAGGTCGAGCTGACCACGGCCCGCACCAACCAGATCCAGGCCTTCTACCAGTACAACGTCGCGGTCGCGGCCCTGCGGAAGGCGATGGGGCAGGTAGATGAGCTGATCGCGCGGCCTTGAGCCGGGCTGGACGCCGCGCCGTCCGCGGGACAGTTTGGTCGGAGGGAACCTTTGGCCTCCCCCGCCTGTCCCGCTCTTCCGTCCCCGCCCGATGAGAAACGCGCGTTTCCCTCTTCTGCTGATCGCGGCGCTTGCTCTGGTGGCGTTGGGTGCGGCGCTGATGCCCGCGGTCCAGTCCGGCATCGTCCGGCACCTGTTGCGGCGCGCGCTCGACCCGGCGCTAGAGATCGGATCCGCCCGAATCGGCTGGGGCGGAGACGTGAGGGTGCGGGAGCTGCGGTGGCGGACTCCGGCCCTGCGGCTGGCGGTCGCGGAAGCCGAGGTTCGCCTGCGGCCGGCCAGCCTGCTGGGCAAGGCGAAGCCGGAATTCCGGACGGTCCTCCTGCGCGGCTGTGTCGTGGAGTCCTCGGCTCCGGAGAGAATGGCGGAGACTTGGCGGGAGCAGCTCCGGGTGGGTTTGTCGGTTGCGCTGGCCCCGGCGCGCCTCGAGGCGGACGGGGAGATCCGGTTGCCCGCGGGGACCGGCGTGATCGCGTTTCGGACGGCAGGGGAGGGGGCGGTTGCCGGGGCCGACCGAGTTTTGCGCGGCGAGTTCAACTTCCGGCCGTCGGGGCCGTCCCTGCCGGTTGTGGAAGGGGTGCTGCGGGTGGAGGTGCCGGGCGGTGGGGTGGAAACACCGCTGCGTGTGGAGGGGGTGGCGGCGGTGCGCGGGGATGGCTGGCCTCGGGAATTGACGGTGGCGGGGGAGTTAACGGAACCACCAGCCGCGGGCGGGGCCGCCTGGGCGCTCTGGGTCCGCGCCGCGGACCGGGAAATCGCACGGTTCACCGGGACGTCCCCGGCCGCGGGTGCTGATTGGCGGGTCCGCTGGTGGGCGGATTTCCGCGGCGACGAGGTGGCACGGTTTTTCCCCGACCCGCGCTGGTCCGGCGACCGCATCGTGGGCGAAGGGGAACTGGGTTGGTTGCCCGGATCCGGGCTAGTCGCGGTGCGGGGGAAGGCCGAAGTGGAACTGGGAGCCGCCGCCCGGGCGCATCCGGTCCTCGCGCGTCTCGGCGTCACCGGCGGGGATGCGGAGTTCGATTTCCGTGCCGGCGCGCGGGTGTGGGCGTTCGAAAATCTCGCCGTGCGCCTTCGGGCCGGGGGCACGGGGCCGGTGCTACGGCTCACCGCCCGCCAGCCTTGGGCGGTGGACTGGAGCGCGCGCTCGTTTCAAGCGAGGGAACCGGAGGCGGACTTGATCGGATTGGAGGTGCTCGACTTTACGCTGCCGCCGCTCCCACTCCACGGGATCACGGTGGGCGGCGGGCCGGTGCAGGGACGCCTGATCGGCCGGGTTAGCGCGGGTGGTCTGACGCTCCGCACGGAGGAGAGTCTGCAGGCCACGGGACTATTTGTTGGGGCCGACGAAGGGCGCCGGGTGGGGAATCTGGCCGCGACTCTGCAAGGAGGGCTGCGGATCGCCCCCGAGGGGTGGAGTGCGGAAGTGGACGAGATGAGGCTCCGCGGGAGCGGGGGGGAGTTTGCTGTCCTCGAGGCCAAGGGCGGGCGCCTGACCGGCGAGCGGGAGTCCTGGAAGGTGGCGGGCCGGGGCCGGATCGAGCTCGCGGGGGCGGCCACCCTCCTTTCTGGCGGGCGCGGTGGCGGTCTGACGGCGGGGGTAATCGAAGTGGATGCGGGCGTGACGGCCGGCGCGATGACAGCGCTCCACGCGCACGTGCGGGCCTCCGGCCTGCGGGCGACGACGGAGCTGCCGGACCTGCGGCTCGACGCCCGGGTCGACCGGGAATCCTCGGGGCGGTTAAAGTTCCACGCGCCACTGGAGATCGGGTCTGGTCCGAATCCCTCCCGCGTTTTGCTCGCGGGGGCGGTGGAACCGGCCGACCGCGGAGGCGGACGTTTCGAGCTCGACGTGACGGGTCCCCGGCTGGACCTCCCGGCGCTGGGTCGAGTGCGAGCGCTATTTGCCGGCGGAGATTCCGATCCGGGGAACGGGTTGCCCTGGGCCGGCTGGTCGGGCACCCTGATGGCTCGGATTGACGAGCTGGTGGCCGGCGAGGGCGCATCCTGGCGGCAGACGCGGGCGCGCCTCCGTTTCGACGACTCGATGGTGCAGGCGGACGAGCTCGAGTCCGTCCTGGAGGGCGGCGCGAACCTGCGGGCGAGCGGGAGCCTGAGCCATTCCGCCGATGAAACGGGACCCTACCGCCTCCAGTCGGCCGTGGTGCTGCGCGATTGGAGTCCCGGTGGCCACGAGGGCGAGCTAGGCTGGTTTTCTGGCAAACTCGACCTCGCGGGTTCCCTGCGGTCTCGCGCTGGGGATCTGGCGGCCTTGTGGCCGGCGCTGGAAGGGGAGGTGCATCTGGTCTCGCGCGGTGGGACGCTGCGGGTGTTTCCGGTGAACCTGCCCCCGGTGCCCGCGGGGTCCGGACGCGTGGCCGAGATCCTAGCGGCGGCGGGCGGTGCGCTGGAGTCCCTGGGGGTGCGCCGCGATCCGCCCTTGTCGCGCGGCCGGGCGGTGGCGGAGCTTTCGGCCACGCTGCATCCGCTCGCGTTCGACCAGCTGAGCGTGGTCGCGGCCCGGGATGCCGCGGGAAACCTCAGCCTGCGTCACCTCGTGGTGCTCACGCCCGAGCTGCGGCTGACGGGGGGCGGTAATCTCCTGCGACGACCGGGGAGTGGTTTTCTCGAGGGATCCCTGGCCCTCGAACTGCAACTGCGCGCGCGGGGGCGGCCGGCCGAGTTGCTGCGAGGGCTCGGCGCCCTCGACGAGGTACCCGACGAATGGGGCTATGCCGCGGCGGGGCTACCCTTGCGGGTGCGCGGTACCCTGGTGCGGCCGGACGCCAGCGATCTCAGCGTGCGCCTCGCCGCTTTGGCCCTAGAGCGTAATCCGGTCTCGGAGCGCGCGGCCGACTGGCTCAACCGGATCCGGCGCCCGAAATGAGCGGGGCGTTGCCAAGGGGCCAACGTTGCGCAAGTTGGCGGGTGTGATCGCGTCCATAGCCTTTCACCGCTTCAAGGCCCTGCGGCAGACGCGAATCGAGTTACAGCCCTTCAACCTGATCATCGGCCCCAACGGCAGCGGGAAAACGAGTCTCATCGAGTCGATTCTGACCCTACGGCGTTTGGCGGCGTTGCCGTTAGCCGGGGCCGAATCGGTGCAGCGGGGCGAGGGGCCGGAGATCCGCTTCGGGTTTGCGGCCCCGCACGCGGAAGTCAGCGCCACCCTCGGCTGCGCGGGGGAGGGACAATGCGACTTCCTGCGGGTGGAGCCGGCGGGAACGGCGGCGTGGCCCGCGCTCCGGGCCGGGCTGGCGACCGTCCGCGGCTACGCGTTGGAACACGAGGCGATGACGCGCCCGTGCCCGCCGGGCGACGGCGCGGAGCTGGCCCCGGACGGGGCCAATCTCGCGGCGGTCCTGGTGCAGCTCCGGGCCCGCGCGCCGGCCGTGTACGCGGAGCTCCAGGCGGAGTTGCTCCGGCTGCTGCCGGAATTTTCCGCGCTGGAGGCCGGTCCGGGACCGGCCGGCGGACTCACCTTCGGCCTGCGCCTCGCGGATTGCGGGGAATTGCTCGGGGCGGAGGAGTTGTCCCAGGGGACGCTCTACGTCGTCGCCCTGCTCGCGCTGGCCTTCGACCCGGATCCGCCCCGCATCCTGTGTCTGGAAGAGGTCGACCGGGGCGTGCATCCCCGGATGTTCCGCGAGGTGCGCGATGTCCTCTACCGGCTCAGTCATCCGCCGGCGGATGCGGGCCGCGCGGGGGTCCAGGTGATTGCGACGACCCATTCCCCGTACTTCATCGACCTGTTCCGGGATCATCCGGAGGAGGTGATCATCTCGCAGAAGTGCGGCCGCGCGGCCACCTTCGAGCGGCTGGCGGACCGCCCTGACCTCCCGGAGTTGCTGCGGGAGGGGTCGCTGGGCGAGATGTGGTACAGCGGGATCCTCGGCGGCGTGCCGGAGGAGCGATGAACGTCGCCCTGTTGAGCGAGTCTCCGGCGGACGAGGCGGCGTTGCGGGAACTGGTCGCGGGGGTGCTGCGGGAGCGCCCGCGCTTCATCGCCCCCGGGTTCCGCGCGCGGGGCTGGCCCAACGTCGCCCAACTGCTCCCCGCGGTGATTCGCCACCTCCACTTCAACACGGATGCGGACGCGCTCGTCGTGACGGTGGACGCGGATGACTCGGTGGTGCACGGGGCGGCGCACGAGCGCCCGGGGTATTTCCATCCGCAGTGCCGGATGTGCCAGTTGCGGGCGGTGCACCGGCAGACGACCAAGAAGTTGCCACCGGCGCGGGGGCGGGAACGGCTGTTGCGGGCCGTGGGGGTGGCGGTGCCGGCGATCGAGGCATGGTATCTGTGCGGCCGGGATCCGGCGGTGACCGAAGCGGCGTGGGTCGAGGGTAACGCCCGTGGCGCGCGGCCCTACAGCCGGGCCGAACTGAAGCTGCGGGTCTACGCAACGGACCGCCCCAGCCTCGCGCACGAGATCGATTGCGCCCTGCGGGAGGTGGAGCGGCACCGGCTGGATTCCCGCCGGCTGGAACACGAGTTCCCCGGCTTCGCGGCGTTGGCGGGCGATCTGCGTGCGGTCCGCGACCGCCCGGCAGCTCCGGCGCCCACGGCGGATTCTGGCGCGCCCTGAGAAAAGGCTTCCCAGCCACCGCGCTTTCGCCAACAAGCCCCGCAGCCCCTCCAGCCCCGTCGCCCGCCGATGTTCCGCCGCCGATCCTTCCTGCCCCTGCACCTTGAACTGTTCGCGCACCTGGTGGCGCGGTTGCTGTACCGGGTCCGGACTTCCGGCCTCGAGGCCTTTCCCGCGCAGGGCGGGGTCCTGCTCATCGCCAACCACCTCTCCTACGTCGATGTGGTGGTGCTGCAGCTCGCCTGCCCGCGGCCGATCCGCTTCGTCGCCCATCACTGGTTGCGGCGGAACGGGTTCCTGAATTGGTGTTTCGAGCGCTCGGGCAGCATCGGGATCTCCGCCGCCCAGCCGCGGTCCGGGATGCACGGCGCCGTCGAGGCGCTGCGGCGCGGCGAGGTGGTCTGCGTTTGTCCGGAGGGACACATCTCCCGGACCGGGCAGCTGATGCGGCTGCACCGGGGCTTCGAAGTGATCGCCGCGCGGGCGGGGGCGCCCGTGGTGGCGGCGGCCGTCGACGGCCTCTGGGGCTCCATCTTCTCCTTCGCGGGCAACAAGTGCCTGTGGAAGTCCCCCCGCCTGCTGCCGACGCCCGTCCACGTGGCGTTCGGCCAGCCTCAGCCGGCGGCGCAGGCCGGGGTGGAGTGGGCGCGGCGCGAACTCCTCGACCTGGGCGAGCGCGCCTTCCAGGAGCGGCCGATGCTCCGCCGGCACCTCGGCCGCGAGGCGGTGCGGGCGCTGGCGAAGCAGCCGGGGCGGATCTTGGTCATCGACCGCACGGCCGAGCGCCGGGTCCTCTCCTGCGCCCAGATCTATGCCGCCGCCGCGCTCCTCTCGCGGCGCCTCCGGGCGAACGTCCCGGGCCGGCGCGTCGGCATCGTCCTGCCCCCAGGCGCCGGCGGCTTCATCGCGAACCTGGCGGTGGCGATGGCCGGCAAGGTGCCGGTGAACCTCAACTTCACCGCGGGCCGCGACGCGATCCTCACCAGCCTGCGCATCGCCGGCATCGAGACGGTGCTGTCCGCGAAGGCGATGCAGGAGAAGCTCCCCGCGTTTCCCTGGCCCGCCGGAACCGTCGACCTGCGCGCGGAGATCGAGGCCGCGGGCGGGCGCCGGGCGATGCTCCCGTGGCTGCTCGCGGCCTGGCTGCTCCCCAATCAGGTCTGCGCCAACCTGCTCGGCCTGCCCCGCACCGGCGACCGGGAGGAGGCCGGCCTGCTCTTCACCAGCGGCAGCTCCGGCGAGCCCAAGGGCGTGGTGCTCACCCACCGCAACATCCTCGCCAATTGCCTGCAGATTTCCTCCCTCTCGATTCTGCCCGAGAGATCGTCGGTGCTCGGCTGCCTCCCCATCTTCCACAGCTTCGGGTTCACCGTCACGCTCTGGTATCCGATCCTCCGGGGAAGCCGCG
>Ga0078894_10002797_pt1 | contig 13214 bp, 10 predicted proteins | sample LauGreSu1BDMLBSD_2_FD_67506 | JGI IMG/M metagenome (GOLD analysis project Ga0078894, IMG submission 67506) | Freshwater lake microbial communities from Lake Michigan, USA - Su13.BD.MLB.SD (version 4) (version 4) | ecosystem: Environmental > Aquatic > Freshwater > Lake | place: Lake Michigan...
TTTTTAAATTTTATCTAATGGAAACACTTGGTGAAATTTACTTTTACAGCCATAATGGTGTTTATGGTTATATGAGTAATTTTTATCCATGTACATTTGTACACGATAATACTTAATTTAATTGTTCGGAAAGTAGCAAATTATAATGAAGTCACATGGAATTCAATCCGATACAAAGTTATGATACACGCATTACAATCTAAATTTGAACAAACCCCTACTTTAAAAGCTCAATTAAAAAGTACTGGGCAATAAATTATTATTTGAAGAATCACCAACCGATAAAATATAGGGTATTGGACTAAGTAGTGCTGATGTTACCAAACAAACTAATAAATTAAATTATGTAACTGATTTACTTGGTCGTGCATTAATGGAAGTAAGAAATGGACTTATGAATTGTAATCAATAGTTTATTTGTTACATTAATGTTACAATTGTTACAATTTTAACAAATAAATATTAAACAATAGTATATGTATAACAATCATTAATTTATTATTAACATTTAGTATAATATTTTACAATAGTAATTGCAATAAATGTTTAAATGTTTAAATGTTACAAATGTTACATAAATTTAACTTTTATTTGTAACTTGGGTATAACCAAATGATATTAAATGTTAAATTTTAAAAAAAAATTTCGCGTGTAAAAAGTTATAAATGTTTATATAACTTTTATTTTAAATAAGGTGCCTATCATTAATAAAATAAAAGATTTATGTAAAATGATGGAACATTTAAAATAACTATTTGACTTAATACAATTTTGTATGTGAATATTTAAAACAAACATATAAACATCAAAATGTTTATCGTTATAACTTTTATCATCATTTTATAATTGTTATAATAATGTTTATTTTTCTTATATACATAAACATAAAAATGTTTATTAAAAAGTTATATTGGATTGTCATCTTGATATATCAAATTTTCAACAGTTATTATGTGATGATTAGAAGTATTACATAAAACTTTTTAAAACAAGTTTAAAATTATATATTGGTCACCTCTGATAATAATAAAAGTTATATAAACAATTATAACTTCGCGCGCGCGAGATTTTTTTTGTAATTTTTTAAAAATAATCTGTAAAATATTTTTCATCCATTGTGTTTTTCAAGAAAATGTTTTATGGTATATGTCAAATATAAAATATATAATTTATATTATATATGATTTATCTTATAATAAATACATTATTAAATAATTCTTATATAATCCCATCGTAATTAAAATAAACATTAATTATATAATTTATATTTAGTATTTAAAGATAATTTTACTAAATAAGAATTAATGGAATATTATTGTGAAACTTGTAAAAAAACATATGCATCTTATCAAAGTCTATGGATTCATAATAAAAAATACCATAAGGAACAAACACAATCAAAAGAAAATGCGAATGAATCCAATAATAAAAATAAATGTGTGTATTGTAATAAAATTTTTACTTATTATCAAAGCAAGTGGCGTCATGAGAAAAAATGCGAAAAACAAAATATAACAAACGATTTGGTAAACAAAATAAAAAAAATAGAAAAGGAAATGAATATACTAAAAACAGAACCAAAAATTAATAACATAACAAATATTAATAAGGGAGTAATAAATAATTTTTTTACAAAACCAGGATCAGAAAGTATAAATACTCTAAATGAAAAAGAAATCGAATACATACTTGATCAAGAGTTAAATTCAGTAATTAGAGTAATAGAAGTTTTAAATTTTAGTCCAGATACTCCGGAAAACCACACTTTTTGTTCAACTGCATTAAATGATAAACATATTAATGTTATTAATCCGGAAACCACACAAGTTGAAAAAAAAATTAAAAAAGAATTTATTGAACAATTACTTTATCCTGGAATAAATAAGGTTAAAATGTTATATGAAAAAATAGATTTGAAAAATCCTAAAAAACAAAAATATAACGAGAAAATTGATAATTTAGTAAAGAGTTTAATTATTAACAATAAAGGTCGTAAAGTTTTTGTTGATGCAATTAATGTTTTAACATATAATAATCGTCATAAAGTATTACTAACATGGGAGCAAATTAAACAAGGAAAAATACCAGATACAAAATTTGTTACTGATACAGATGTAAAACAAGTACCAATTATTCAAAAAATATTAGAATACTCCGATTCTGAATTTTCGACAGATTCAGATGATGATTTTAATGCAGACGAAGAAAGCGAATTAATCAAAATCCAATATAAAAAAAACTTTTACTATTTGGATAATAATATGTTATATGAAATTACTGATGGGAAAAAAGGTAAGCTTTTTGCACATTATCTAAATGGCAAAGTTGTTATTATTAATGAAAAAGAAATTGTCCTATAATTAATTGATTGTTTGACAATTTTAATGATTTTAATAAATTTAAAAGATAAAAAAAATCTATAAATATATATATATATTGTTATGGGTCTTCAAAAAGTTGGAAATAAATCAGTTTATAAAAATGACTCTTTCGGAATTACTTCTGATTGGTTAGTGACTATTTTATGTATAATTTATGCGATTACAAGTGTGGTATTAGGAGAGAAAAATTTAATCGGAATGAGTCTTTATGGTTTTAATGTTGTGTATGCTATTGTTATAATAATAGTATATTGGGTATTAAGAAATAAGCAATCAAATAATTTATCTTTAATTGCTGATTCTATGTTACAACACTCTTCGCCAGAAAAATTTAATCATGCAGAATCTAAATTAACTTCATTTAGAAAGTTAATGCTAGGTTTATCAAATGTTCCAGTTGTTCTACTTATAATTTATTTTGTTGTAATTAAATATTTTTCTCAAATATTATTTATGAAAATGTAAATGAAAGCAAAGGTAAATTTTTTGCTCACCTCTTTAATTAAAAAAATATTTATTCAAAAAGAATAATAACTTAGATTTATTAATGAGTATTAAATTATTAATAAATTTTTTAATTTTTTTTACAATTTATTCACATGAATTTACATCATTGGGAAATACAACATATCGTGTTAACTCAATAGGTAAAGTAGTATATTCACTTGTTCCAATGTTTACAGAGGGATTTATAGGTCCATTAAGAAGTTTATATTTAATGGCAATTCACGGACAAATATTTAGTTTTTTAAAATTGGTATTTGAGTTTGCGACTAATTTTTGGTCACCATATTCTGTTATTATTTTTGTATATTTGCTTAATAAAAATTATTAAAAAAAATATATAATACAATTGTATATGGCCGATAAAGAAAAACAATCAACAGGTACTAAAGGATCTAATATAGGTGCAAGACAAGCAAATACATCATCAAGTGCAACAGCAAAAGTTCCGAGTAAAGTAACAATAACTGATATTGCACAACAACTATGTTTTTGGGCAAGCCAAAGTAATAAAGATTCAAGTCCTATTACTAAAGGGTCTACGTTAAGCAAAGAAGCTTTTGGAAAACCAAAAAGACTTTATTCAGAAATAGATACAAAAGCAAGTGGTGATAATATAACAATTAATAATTTTACTCACAAGTTTCCCATTACAGAAATTTTTTTTGTTAATAAAGACGCTGAACAACATACTTTACAATTAGCGAATGGTACCAGTACAACATTTAATACAGGTATAATTCATATTAATGCAGGTAATTTAGAATTAACTCGTCGCGGTCAAAGTGGTGATATATCTGTATTAGTTCAACAAGAGGCAAATTTTGATATAAAAACAGGTGAAATTACATTAAGATTAAAACAAGATAGAGCAGGATTATTATATGAAAGTAAATATATTGTTAAAGGTTTTTATACAGCAGGTGCATCAATTAAATTAAACCCTTATACAGTTGAACCAACAAAGCTAATACAACCTATTCAAAGAAACAAAACATTTTTTGCAAAATTAAATAAAACAAAGGTAAATATTTATGCTTACTTAAATTCTAAAGCAACAGGAACTCCAAATGTTACCTTTAGTTCTTCACTTGCACAATTACAATCAAAACTTGGACAATTAAGAGGAGACATTGCAAATTTAGAAAAAATGACTCAAAATCAAGACTCAAGAAATGAAATATCTCAATTTAAATACGTTGAAAAAGTACTTGCCAATGATGAATCATTGGAAAAATATAAAAGAGATTTAAATATGTGGTATGAAAATTATAAATCCTGGACAATTAGACCAGAACTTGTTTCTTCATCAATAGAAGGTCACCAATATATTCTTGAATTTAGAAAAACTGGAAAATCTAGATTATCTAAATATATGGAAAGATTAGCAACCAGAACTATGCCATATGATTCAAGAATTCTTGTAACAGAAGATACAGAAGTTGTTACCGATTACACTCAACGTGAATCAGCTGAAATTGGAAAAAGAAGAGATATTAATGAAGCTCAAAGAATTGAAGAACTATTAAGTAAGGCAACAGGAAGAAACAACCAAGTTGAAATTGCAAGATACACAACTCAATTAGCTGAAGCTAAAGCTAAGGCTAAAGTATCAATTGAAGAACGCATGCAAAGAACTAATACAATTAAATTCGCTAGTGGATTTGGTTTATACCCACCTTATTTGCTAAGTGATATTTTAAGATATGGTTCCATTTTTATGAAAACAAATGTTATTGATGGATTAGCACTTTCGTCAGAAAATATTGGTGTATTTGCTGATTATATTAATGGATTTAAATCATTAGTATTTAATTTTGTATCTTTGTTTAATCAATTAGCTGTTCATAAATTATCAAATGCACATTTGTGTACAAATGCATTAAATGAAGTTGCTGATATTATTATTAGAACCAGTTATAATTCTCGTTTATATTCCAATTTATCTTGGCTTTATGCACCTGGTGCTGATGGTTCAGTACCTACATACACAATTGGTTCTGACATTACTCAACCATTAAGATTTATGCCATGCATGGGTTCTGCTGGATCTTTTAATATATTAAAAGAAATTAAAGATGAATATTTGCCAAAAACAAGAGATTTAGTTTTACTTCAAGTTGACGAACCTTTATATGAAACAGATACACTTGGTGGAGATATTCAAGACTTTGATGTAATTTTTGCAGAAAAATTTAAATCTGGAGGAATTTTAGAAGCATTATCAGCTTTGGTATTTGATTCTCTTGGTCAAAACCTTAGAAAATTACTTGAATTTAGATATGACTATGTTGAAGATATTTTACCAGTTGAAGTGGACCAATCTGAATTTACAGCTGAAGATTTTCCAGATTTAATAATTGATTTTACACCTACCAAAGAGGCTAAAGCATCTGTGGAATTATGGGGAAAGTTAGATTCTTCAAAATTATCAGCATTAGCCTCTATAACACCTAGTCCACAGCAATTAGGACCTTCTGCTGTGTCAGAGCCTGTAACTACAGTGTCAAGAACAAAAACAGAAAGAAATGTTGATGGTTTTGTTGATGAAGATAATCCTAATTATCAAGATTGGGCACCAGCAATTCTCACAAGAGAAACAGCAGCATCAAGTGCTTCAAGTGATACAACACAATTACCAATTAAACAAATTACAAGAGAAGGAAAAGTAAAATTAGCAGATGGTTTCACACATAATTATAATTCAGGAGACACAATTAGCTTTTACGGATTAGAAGGTGAACCATTTGATGTATTACGTGAATTAGTTACTGGAAATTGGACCATAGAATTAATTGAAAAAACAACAACTGATTCATTAGGAAACAAAAGTACTGTAACAAAAACTGATGAGTTTGAACTCGTTGGTTTTGTTGTTCCTTCAGGTGTTCCGGCACCAACTATTACATCTGGTTCAGTTAGAAAAATACCAGATGCATTTTTAGGTTCTGTAAAAACTCATAGAGACACAGGAAAAGACTTGAGAGATAAACATGTAATGTCTCAATCTCAATGGAAAGAAGCTCAAGAAGAATATAATGCAAAACAAGCAGTTAAAAAATACGGATTTAGAAGCGTTGAAGATTATAATAGAGAAAAAAATAAAAAGATGACCGATGCATTAAACGATAAAATACTTACAATAGCAAGTAAAACAAAGCCAATTAGTACACAATTAGCAAATGGAAAATTATCAGATGAAACTCTTTTTGCTCAAATACAAGCATTAAAAGATGAAAATCCTGATAATTTTTTAAAATTAACAACTGACGAAATTGTTAAAATACTTAAATTCAAATTGGAACATTCTAATGACACAAGAAATATTAATGAATTATTAAGAACACCACGTGAACTAGGACTACCTGATGATACTGTTTCTTTATATGATAGAACACTTCCACGTGGTAAAAGTACAGTTAATGGTATTATGGAAAATGCAGTTGAACAATGGCATGCAGAATTAGATGGAACTGCAGGCAAAGACAATGATAGAGAAAAAGATAAAAGTAAAGGTAAAGGTAATGAAAGACCTGGTAAATTTCGCGAAAAATATCTCAAGTACAAGACAAAATATCTTGAATTAAAGGCAAAATTAGGATTATAAACACAATTTATCTCTGATTTCAATTAAAAAATCTTTCCAATTTTCCACATAGAAACCTCTAATAGCATACTTGGCAATTCGCCCAATAGTTTTAACAGCCCGATAATTTGACCAGGAATCTGTTTCCATCCCTGTCATTTTATTGATATATGATTTTGTTATTCTAAGCTTTCTATAGTTAGACTTCCCAATCAAATTAACAAAATCTTGTTGCTTGGTATCAAATCCAATTGCACACATGTCAAAATCAAAATTTTTCTTAATAAATTGAGCTGGGTCGGAATTTACACAAATAAATTGGATTTCTCCAATTTTAGTTCCTGCCCAATTATAAATTAGCAAATTGTATACTTTAACAATTCCATTCATATTGTATTGTTTATTTATACTGGAAACTTTTTCATTACGAACCTGAACTTTAACTTTAACTTCATTTGGACTCCAAGTAAAAAATTCAAGCTCTTTTGGTTTTGTTTTTAATGTGAACTGAAACTGTCCGCGGGATTTTACATCATTAACATCTTTATTTTCAACATCAAGACCAAGCATTACTTCAAATGGTCCCAATTGTTCAGGTCCAATATATACATCAATGTCATTAGGTTTAAATTTAATTCCTGTTACATATTCCAGAACACTAGAACCAGCAATTACCCCTGAAAATCTCTTAATCAAGTTATAATATTCTTGACCAATATGATTAACAAAAGCGAAAGTATCCAAGTTTAGAACAGTTATTGGGTGAATTCCTATCATGTAAAAATTATTTGTGGAAAATATTTTAGGAAATACCGAATTAATTAACTGATTAAAAAATTCTTTATTTCTATTTGATTTCAAAACTAATGGAAACTTGTGAATTAAATTCATGTCAACTGGTTTTGATGAATCTAACAAATCTAATTTTATGCCACACAAAGCCCTTTCCTTAGACCACAAATAGTTATAGTTAGAAGTCCAATTCCAACCTATACCATTATTTGAATCTCGTAAAAACATTTTTAATTGTTCTGGATTGTTTGAATTATACCAGCGTAAAAAACCAAAAGCACTATTATTAAACTTGGAAGCCTGTGCAACAAGCTGACAAGCTTCTGGGTTTATTATATTAATTCTCGGCAGTATAAAAAGCCCCGGAGCTTTAAATTTTTTAATACCGTTTGACCCTACGGGTTCTTCATAAATCGGTATACCGGCCGGCACAATAATTGGGGTCAAATATTTTCCATATTCCTTAAATTGGTAAAGATCTTCTAATTTACAAAAATATAAACCACCACCATTACAACTACCAAATGGTTTAAATGACTGGGTATCGGCATTAAATCCAGGTTTATATTCAAAACCATTTGAAGAATTATAACTGTGAGTAAATTTGAACCAAATAGTCGCCTCGTTAGTTACAAGTTTTGGATAACTATAAGAATACGAGTTAACACAAGCCAGATAAGCAGGGTCATTAGCACATTCCACATTTACCCGATTATATAATTGGACCCACAAGTTTTTATTGAAATAAATTTCCATTAACAAGTCCATGTTAGCATATGAGCTAATATTTTCTACGTTTTTAAACTTGGAAATTATTTCTAATTCAGATTTAGAATATTCTGGTGGTGTTAATGATTTAAGTTTTATTTGGCTTGACAAAATTATCGGTACATTTGTGTTGGAATTTGTAAATTCATTAAAATCTGTTTCATTTATTTTACTTGGAATTTTTTTGGAAACAAAATTTAAAAAACCTGATTTAATGGTTGTGAAAACTGGTGATGAAAAATTTGATACATTTGGTATATTCATTAATTATAATAATTCTTGAGAATGCAATATTTTTTTCAATTTTTACTATTTAAATCAAAACATAAATTTTTTAATAAATAGTTTAAACAAATAAACTTATTAATTTATAATGTTTAATTATGTATATTTAAATAAAAGCAAGAACTTAATAGACATCCGTCTTAAAACTCCAATAAATTCAAATAATTTTCATGAGTTGATGGAAAATCTTGGACTTGTAAATATTGTACTGGTGTTATGTTGGGAGTTAGGTATTGCATATGTTAAAATTGATGATATAGTTGGTGAAATTGTTTTTGGTCGTAATCATTCAAGTTATAACATACAACAATATTTTGATTCAATTAACAAACAAACCAATTATATTGATTTAACTAATGGTACAATTAAATTAGTTTACCAAGGGAAAACAGTTGAATTTTCATCAGGATTTTTAAATTGGAAAGCAAAAGAATTTGATATGTACAAAGCAAAAATTCGTCCTGATGTTATATTGACAAACGGTTCAATTCCAAACAAAGAACGAAAAGAAGAAATATTTAAGAGACTTGGAGTAAATTCCCAATCATTTGCAGTTTTAGCAGCTGATTCATACCAAATACCAGGTGCTTATAAAATATTTGTGCCAGACACATTTAATAAGAATGAATTAAAATATGTTGGAATAATTGAAAAGATAAAAGCTCCAAATGTAATTAAACCTAAAAAATTAAAAACCCGGTCTTATTCCCTATTAATTTACACATTTGATGGACAACAATATAAACCTTCGGATATTATATATTTATCTGGATCACCAAATTCAACTGTAAACTTGCGAAGTGCAGACACAGAATTCCAATCAATATTATATAATTGTTTACCAACACCAAAATTTGCAAAAAAAGAATTAGACAGAATTAATGAACATTACAAAGAGTCAGATGAATTATATCGAGATGGTAAAAATAAAACTCGTGCAATAGCTATTGATCCTCCTGGGTCCAAAGACAAAGATGATGCAATTAGTTTTAATATCATATATAGCAAAGGCAAACCAAGTTTATTAGAAATGTATGTTCATATTTCAGATGTTCCACCTATTTTAAACCAGGATTATAATAAATATCATTTTTACTATGGGGTACATAAATTGGAAACTGATTATATGTTAGGTTGTAGATATCCTATGATTGATGCTAATTTATCAGAATCAACAAACTCAATTTCTCTAATTGGACAAGAAAAAAGATCATACACGCTAAAAACCACATATAGATACAAACCAGAGTCAGACCCAAACAAATATGGTCAATATGTATTTGATATACCTGAAAATGTCGAGATGTATTTGGAAAAAAATATTAAAGTATTTGCAACAACATATGAATCAATAGCAACAAGTACAACTGATTATACAAAAGATTTACCAGAATCTAATCAATATGTTGTTCATAATAAATTAGCATATGGGAATAAACCAGTGTCAACTTTAAATCCTATTCCTTGTGAATCAATTGCACATGTTGATATAAATAGTGTCAAATGGGAAAATCTATCTGATATTAAATCTGATGCTGACAAAAAATACCTACAAACTCAGCTTGATGATTTGACTGAAATTTATGGAACGCTTGTTCGTAGTTTGTCTATTGTACAAGAAATAAAACCAATGATACATACAAAACAATATTTTAATGATGATTACCAATATGACTTACGTGAAGAATGGGTTCATCGGTTAATTGAAATTACAGCGATTGAATCCAATAAGTATGCTGCATTAATTTTGTATGATAAAATAAAAAATAAAACTTTTGGTGTAGTTAATAAAACAATTGGAAAATTAAATACAGAACAAATTAAAACCTATAATGAATATTTTAGTTCATATGAAAGATTTGTTGGGGAAGTTCGAGAAGATGAAGGAATATTCAGAGGATTGTATTACGGGGTACGTGGTCATAATGATTCACCAAAATATGTTAGAGAAAAATATAATAGGTCATTACCGGTATCACTAACAAACTCCGTTAAACCTGGTGAAAAAGTATTGGATTTACCAAATTTGTATTTGAAATTTCAAATGGAAAAAACAGATGGAACGATGACACCAGTAGGAAAAATACTAGGTTCAGCTAGTTTTAACCAAGCAACAGAAAATTTAGGTGTTGCGCTATATTCAACCGCAATTAGACCCCATTTGAATGCGAAATTATATTATTACACATTTTTTACTTCCCCGATGAGAAGAATAGTTGATTGTTTTGTACAATATTGTCTAATATCCGACGAAAATAAAGTAAAGAAAGCAATTGGATTATTTAAAACAAAATTATTAAATAGAACAGACATTAATGCTCAATGTGAAAAATATAATTTATATGTGAGTGTATGTAATAAATTATTTAAGGGTGATAATCCGGGTGAATTTGAAACATATTACATTAAATATGGTAATGAATCTTTTAATAATATATTTTTACCGGGTCTTGATATTACTTTGACAGTATCTAATAAAATATCAGGACTATTACAACAAGAAGGAAAAATTAAATTAAAATTTAACCAAATAACAGAAGTATTTGAATTAGAACCAATTAAAACAACTGGTCCTGTAACTGTGGAACAATTAATGCAAGAACAAGTTCAACTATATTTCCAAAAAGAAGCTTATCCTAAAAAACAAACACATAATTACAATTATTTAAACTACAAGTATTTGAATTAAAATATTATAAATTTTTAAAAAAAAAATTTAAAAATTTCTAAATATTATTATATGAGAGACTTTTTTTTGTCAATATTAGTTTTTGTTTTGCTAATAGTTTTTTTAGTACCAGAGTTTTTAAAAATAAAAGAATATGAAAAAATAAATAAATGTAAGGGATCAATTAAATCTGAAAACTATCCTTAAGATAATTGGGATTTTCCAAAAAATAAACTTATAAAAAGGTTTATTTTTCCAATTCAATAAACCAGTTTCCTTTTTGCCACCCGACATTTTTAATGTTAAAATTTATATTGAATTTTTTAATTTCATTTTCAAGTTCACCCTTGGAATAAATATGATAATATCTATAATACACATTTTCACCCTTTTTTGATTTCCATTTAACTAACTCATCTGATTTTGTAAAATGGAAAGTTGAATCTTCTGGTTGTTCCATAGCCCAAACAACAATCAAGGCTTTTCCTCCTTTTTTAAGAACTCGGTACATTTCATTAATTGCACGTTCTCTTTCTTCATCTGTAGATAAATGATGATAAGATGCTACGGTTATAATGCCGTCAAAAGAATTTGAATTATAAGGTAATGATGTCATACTTCCTTCAATCACATCTAAACCTTTGGATTTTGAAATTTCAACTAGTTTGTCAGACAAGTCAATACCTTGAAATTTTAGGTCAGGCCGATATAACATATTTTTACCGTTACCACAACCATTATCTAACATAGTACTTCCAGTAGGAAATTTATCGAGAAAATCTGAAACACATGGCCAAATTCGTGTTCTTGAGGTATTAAAATCTGTTGAAATATTATTATATATGTCTTTAATTTGTTGACTAATATTCATTAAAATAATTGGTAATGTGTAAAAGTGTTTTTATTCAATTTTTTTAATTTTTATTTTTTCTATAATTAACATAAAAGTAGTAACTAGAACCTGCTATAATTATAAATAAAATTATTCCAATAATTTTTATCCAATTACTAGTTTCACTAGTTGTAACTACTTTAATATCAGAGACTTTATCAGATCTAGATTTAGTAATATTTCTTCTAGGTATACCATCGCCCATTTTAATGGATTCATTGGATTTATATTCGTCAGTGCGTTTCAGTTCCATTTCTGCAGATTTTTTAGATAATAATTCGGAATCAATTTGTATTTTTGAAGTTATTAGTGGAAATTCAGTTAGTACTGGTAGTTTATTACTCATATATAAACAATTAGAAATAAATTGAAAAATATAAATATTAGTAAAATATATATTCTTATAATGGAAAATACAAATGGTAGTCTCGGAAATGTTAATAGTTTAGAATCCAAAGCCGATGATAAGGAATTGAAAAAAACCAATAGTAAATTACCTCCTTATGATAAATCTGAAAAAGCAAAACAAAAAGAAACAACTCCAAAAAATAAACAAAAAGAGCAAGAAAATAATTTGTTATCTCCTGTTCCAACAATTGATACAAATTTAGACACAAACGTGAAAAAAGAATTGGAAAATCCAGAAGCTGAAACAGGTACTAGTAATCATGAAAATACACCAAATGAAAGTAGCAACACAGTTGATTCAGAAGTTAAAAATAGTCAACAAACAAATATTGACTATACTACAGTTGTAAAATCAATGAATTTAGATGATATTTTTATTAATTTGAACTTAATTGCAAAAATAGAACAAGGTGACAAATTATATATTCAAGATAAGTATGTAAATATTGATACAAGTTATATACAATCAATTATGCGTTGGTATTGGGGTGTTGATAGAAAAATAACAATTAATTTTATAAAATTAGTTATAAATAAAGCATTTGAATTTTGTGATGAACTTGTAAAGTCAGATACAAAAATGTTATTTAGATTAACAAATGATTTAAGAAATTCAATTAGTGGTCTAACTAAATTAAAAAATACTTATGCCACAGACAAATTAGTTCAAGCAGAAATAGATGTGGTAATTGAAGACATAAGATCTAAAATTGAGTCAACTTTAGTAATTAATAACTAATAAAAAAATTTAATTTATAGCCTCTATGAGGCGTATATGTTCCTTAGGAACTATAAATTAATTTCATTTTGTTGTAAACAGGTTTTTTTTTTTTCATATGAAAAATAATCTTTTTCTAATTCTTTTTTCATTTGTTGTGTTTTATATCCTTCTTGACATTTTTCACATTGACAATCTCTTATTTCATCTTC
>Ga0078894_10002798_pt1 | contig 13213 bp, 11 predicted proteins | sample LauGreSu1BDMLBSD_2_FD_67506 | JGI IMG/M metagenome (GOLD analysis project Ga0078894, IMG submission 67506) | Freshwater lake microbial communities from Lake Michigan, USA - Su13.BD.MLB.SD (version 4) (version 4) | ecosystem: Environmental > Aquatic > Freshwater > Lake | place: Lake Michigan...
CCACTTGCTTGTAAAGTAGCCTGGGTGATCTGTGAAAAAGAAGAAAGAACAAATGAAATACCCAAAGCCAATAGGCTTAATTTTTTATTCATAAAATAGGTATAAGGGTTGCCTGGAATGCAGGCAACCTGGTTAGTAATTTATTTGCAACATGCATGGTCCTTTTCACACTTACCATCATTACAGCAATCTTTGTTATTACTGCACTTTTCACTTTCACAGCATGATTTCTTAGAAGACAAACTGTTCTTTTCATTTGTTTTACGATCATACTGACAACATGAATGAAGTTTGTTATACACTTCTGTAGGTGCTGTAAAATCCTGTGTGTCATACCCTGAGGCAGCTACTGCCTCCTGTATCTTTTTAGAATCTGTTTTTTTAGCATTGTATGAAACTGAAAGGATCTTGGTTTGATCATTCCAAGTTGCATCCTTAGCACCTCCGTTTAGGGCCGCGGCTTCTATGGTTTTTTTACACATTCCGCAGTTGCCCCAAACCTTGATGTCTTCAGATTTGGATTTTTGGGCAAATAAAGAACCTGAGAAAATAAATACAAATGATACTACAGTAAATAAAATTATCTTTTTCATTGTTTGATTTTTTAAATTGATTAGTTGGAACCATAGCGGTTCAAATAGAAAATACTTAACCAAAAAATAATCAAATTCTGAAATTACAATTCAAGATAAAAATTGGAGGCCCCTCATTAGATTCATCAGGGGTTATAGTGAAGATCTTATTTGAAACAATTGAAAAACAAGATGGGTAGAATGAAACTGGCGTATCAAAAAAATGATCCAGGGACTGAAACCTATCTGTATTGGCTAGAACAAATTGTGCATTATCAATTTTAACAACCTTAACATCATCATGACAACATCCACTGTTTTTCATTCCACATTTAGCACATTCCAATTCGTCTTCGTGGCCAATATGCATACTAGCTAAAGAGCCCATACAATAATGCATGCTCATTACAGTACCACTGCCGGCAGCGGTATGAATCAGAAGCATCAATATTATTATAAGCCTTTTCACAATGCAAAGGTAATAGGTTTAAGTAAAACCAACATTCATAAATCAATTGATTAATTAAAATATATGTTAAAGCCAAGAGAGGAGTTCAAGAATATTCTAAACTATTGATAATCCGTTCACTATGCTTTTGAAAATACAACAGGTAATGGAGGGAATAAATTCGGACAACAACAATTTTAATTCACAAAATTCCAGAATATTCCTGCCCTAAAAACAAGTCCTGGCATTGGATATGATGGGGCTATAAAATTATTGTTTTTAAACCCAAACCCGTATTGGGTAGTAGCAGAATTTAAATTTTCAAATCGAAGAAAAGTTGTGAAACTTCTGATCCGGAAATTAAGGAAAAAGGTTGCATCTGGAAGCATGCTTATTTTTTTGCCAGACTGATAAAAGAATTGTCCCAATACAGGAGAATAGCCATCTGCCAGGTATGAATTCATATAACGCAATTCTAGACCAGTAGACAAAAATAAATTACGATATGGATTGCCTTCATATGCAATACGGTTTCTTGTATATAACCAAGGCAGATGAATTGGTGCATTACCTGCAACCGATTGAAGATAGACGTCCAAATACCAATTCCAATGCTTGCTCAACTTGAAAACTTTATTTACACCCAGGCGTATGAAATTAAATATCGCATCAGCTTGCTGTACTTTGTTGTAATCATCAATGTATGTGTAATTGCTTACAAGATAATAATCGAATGTAAGTTTTGTTTTCAATGGATTTAAATATAGAAAGGCATTGATGTTACTGACATTTTCAATATTGAGTGAACTTTTAAATTTGATCGGGAATAAACTCGAATCTGTATACAAATAAGAAGGGGTTCTATTTATATTTTGAAAGCCCAATTCAAACAGACCAATTTTTTTTCCAAGATTGGTTTGCAATTTGGCAAGCACCATGTAATTCCCGGCATCCCTTCCAGCAGGGAAAAGCTCACCATAGAGTAGCATATCCCACTTTTTATTCTTGGTTCTATTCCGATACTCTCCATGAGTCACAATGTTATAGAAAGAATTATTCAATCTTCCTGTATCAACTGAGTAACTTGAATAAGCCGCACCAGCCTTAAAAAACTGCAAGGGGTTTCGGGGATCAGGAAACTGAATGATAGAAAAATCATTTTTTAAAACGCTTGTTTTCTGAGAATAATTAACAGTTCTTGGAACAGTAGTAAAATCATAGTTGCTCTTGTAAAAAGCAGCTCCACTGCTTGCTAGCTCATCGTAAAACTTGAAACTGTAAGACTGATTCGATACAGTGTGCTCAAATCTTAAACGAGGAAAGAAAAGATAAGCAACAGTTGAATCTGTTTTTATTGAATCTTTTTTACCCAAATCATATTGTTGCCTGAATAAAAGTTGCCTATCAACATATCTATTTCCAGTCTTCAATTTTACATTGAAGAAATTTCTTGTAACAAAAACATCAGAGGCCAGATTGGTTGGCAAATTATATCGATCATTGTAGGTATCATTTTCCGATAATATCAAGCTATCATATTTAAGACCCCCATTCTCAGAACTTTGCAAAGCATTTGATATGACGATCAAATACGCATGATATCTTTTCTTTTTTGAGGTAAAGTCAGAATTGAATCTAATGTTGTTATGATTGGTGTTTTGTGAGTTAAAAATACCTGGGGCATTGATAAGCCGATAGTTAACAACGAAGTTCCAATCAGGAGATATATTTTGGGTATGAATAAGATCAAGATTTTGTTCTGCCTTACTAGCGACCATGAATCCTAATTGAGTGTAAGGCTTAGTGGTATTCATGAATTTTGTATCCTCGATAGTAAATCGATACGGGTCAAATGCATGAAACCCATGATCCCAACCTGGAGAGCGCATCGGTGAAAACAACAAAGGCCTGGTTGCATTGCCGTTGTTCCCTAAAAATATATATTCAGATTTTAGAGGCACCCTTTTGAAATAATCATTTATCGATGAATCAAATACTGAATACCTTGCAGTATCAAGGTATCTGAATCTTACATCAACTGAGTCGTCGGCAAAATTTCGCTTTTCGAACTTCAGTGAATCATTTTGTGAATTATTGGTGGTTTGCCCTGATCTCTCTTGCGACCTTGAGGAAGACCTACTTGAATTTGATGATCTTGAAGACCCGCCAGATCTTGTAGCAGTTCTAACTTGAGCAATTGTAACAAAAACAAAAGCAAATTGAAAAAAGACCAACATCAAAAATGAATAGGTCCACCGACGCTTTATTAATATTGTTTTTTTGGTACCAATCATTCCTTTAATTCAATTTGCAATTATATCCTTCCGACCATTCCCTTTAACACCAATGCTAAATTAGGAGCTGCTTCTTTTGCTGCATCCAACACATCAGCATGTGTGATCACATTTTCCTCTTCCCGAATTCCGATATCAGTTATTACACTCATTGCAAAAACAGTCATACCGGCATGTACCGCAGTAATTACCTCTTGAACGGTGCTCATGCCAACAGCATCTGCTCCAAGTATTTTGATCAATTTGTATTCTGCACGTGTTTCGAATGTTGGACCTGTAACACCAAAATAAACTCCCTCTTTCAATTCAATTCCCAATGATGATGCAACTTCATGGCCTTTCTTGATCAAATCCTTTGAATAAGGTTCACTCATGTCGGGAAAACGAGGTCCTAATTCATCATGATTTTTACCTAGCAACGGGTTTACAATGGCAAAACTGATATGATCTTTTATGATCATCAAATCACCAACCTTAAAGCCGGGGTTTACTCCACCAGCCGCATTTGATATAAGCAATGTATTCACACCAAGGTTCTTCAAAACCCTTATTGGAAATACAACTTCCGTGGGAGTATAGCCTTCATAATAGTGAAATCTACCAGACATCACAACAAGGTCAATGCCAGCTAACTTTCCAAATATCAGCTTTCCGCTATGACCTTCCACAGTAGATACAGGAAAATGAGGAATATCAGCATAATTGATCTCAAGCTCAACGTGCATGAAATCAATAAAACCATTCAAACCGCTTCCAAGTATCACACCGATCCCTGGTGCACCTGAATAATGAGATTTTATATAGTTAGAAGAGGCCTGAATATGATCTAGGTAGTTCATTTTCTTGCTTTATCGCAAAGATATGTTCTTTAAAGAGTTTTCAAGAGAAATAAGGGAATTTAGCAGATTATTGCATCAGTTGAATATTAGTATATTACAAGATCAAAATAATCAGTAAAAAGCACTTGGAATAAAATGACAGATAAAAAAATATTGCTTTACGGAGCAAATGGATATACGGGTAAACTCATTGCAAAACATGCTGCACACTATTCACTTAAACCAACCCTTGCTGGAAGAAATGAAGAATCAGTAAGATCACTGGCTAATTCACTTCAGTTGCCATTTGAAATCATTGATCTGAATGACACAAAAAAGCTTGATGAAATTGTAGCTCAACATTCAATTGTAATTCATGCAGCGGGTCCATTCAGCAAAACAGCCAAAGCAATGGTTGAAGCTTGTATCAGAAATCATGTACATTATACCGATATAAATGGCGACATAAGCTGTTTTGAATTGGTAAAAAAATACAACCAAGATGCCATAAACAGCAACTGTATGCTTATGCCCGGTGTTGGCTTCGATGTTGTTCCAACAGACTGCATCGCCAAACTCTTGCACCAGCAAATGCCAGACGCATCAGACTTAAAGATCGCTTTTGCTACATTAGGAAGCAGTGTTTCTCATGGCACAGCAACTACAATGGCAGAAAAATTAGGTGAACAAGGAGCAAAAAGGGTGAATGGAAAAATCATACGGGTTCCTTTAGGGTTGAATAGCCTGGATGTAGATTTCGGTGAAAAGAAATTGTTTTGCATGAGCATTCCATGGGGAGATATATCAACAGCATACCAGACAACAGGGATTCAAAACATAGAAACATTTACTGCTGTGAAGCCTTCGCTATACAAGCAACTAAAATATCAGGGACTATTCAATTGGCTCTTGAGAACTCCAATTGTAAGAAATATAATCAAGAAAAAAATTGATCAAAGACCTGCAGGACCGAATGAATCCATGTTAAATAATGGAAGATGTCTTGTGTGGGGCCAGGTAAAAAATCCACAAGGAAAAATAAAGGAAGCAAGATTGTCTGGACCCGAAGGCTATCTCTTCACAGCACATTCATCCTTAATTATTGCAACAGAAATCACCAATGGGAATTGGCAAAAAGGCTACCAAACACCTGCAGGCATATATGGCTATGAACTTGCAAAAAAAGTGCCAGGTGTTTCAATCTCCTTTTAATTTGTAATAACAAAATCAATCAGAATCATCTCATTATGGATATATTTACCATAAAATTTAAAAGCATGAAATACCTTATTTTATTTGCCTTAACAATCATTGGTCTGAACAGCTACGCTCAAGGAAATAAAAAAGATAAGGACTTTTACGAAATGCGTATTTATGAATATCATTCTGCTGATCAACAAAAACTAGTTGATGACTTTATTTCAAAGGCTTTGATCCCATATTTACATTCAAAAAAAATAAATAAAATTGGAGCTTTCGTTGCCATGGCAAATGACACCGCAAAGACAAAAAAAATTTTCGTGCTGATACCATATAAAAATCTATCCGACATCCCCACTATAAACAAATCCATGTTTGTTGATGAAAATGTTTTGAAAAATGGAGAAGCTTATCTTAATGCCACCAGTGAAAATCCAGCATACGACAGAATGATGTCAATCATCATGGAAGGCTTTCGTTTTTCTCCTACCCTAACTCCTCCTTCCCTATCTGGCTCAATTGCAGATAAAGTATATGAATTAAGAAGCTATGAAAGTGCGAGCGAAAAAAAATATTGGAAAAAAGTGGAAATGTTCAATGAAGGTGGTGAAATTCCATTATTTGCCAGACTCGGATTCAATGCGGTTTTTTATGCAGAAGTGATCAGTGGGCCTTCAATGCCAAATTTGATGTATATGACAAGCTTTGAAAATATGGCTTCAAGGGATGAACATTGGAAATCATTTTCAAATGATCCCGAATGGAAAAAACTTTCTTCCATGAAAGAATATGAAAAAACAGTTTCAAAAAACACGATCACTTTTTTGAAAGCAACAGCCTATTCAGAATATTAAATAATCACGGCTATTCGTATTGTTTTGAGATAAAAAAAGAGAATGCCGTCAAAAGACTATTATCAAATACTTGAGATAGAGCCGGGTGCAGATGAATATGCCATTAAAAAGGCTTATAGAAGACTGGCAATGCAATACCATCCAGATCGATCTAGTAAAAACCAAGATGATAGTGGCCTATTTAGGGACATCAACGAAGCATATGAAGTGCTTTCAGATCCATCAAAAAGAGAACAATATCATTATGAACGTTGGTTGCATCAATCAATGGGAGCAAAAATGCAGGGATACCTCAATGCCTACCAGATTTACCAGGTCATTCTAGAATCGGAAAAATATTTAAGTGGGATCGATCAATATAAGGTCAACGATTACGCCCTCCTAAATGTGCTACTCAACTTATTTACAACTTCCAGGATTCAATCGATCGCAGCTGAAAAAAATTCAGATCTAGAAAAAAATACAATCACAATAGCCATGAAGATCGCAAGTGGCTTAAAAAGTGAATGTGAAATACAAATAAAAGAAAGGATGAGCGTTCTAACCAATGCCAATCCATCCATGAATGAACTATGGGAAACAGCTATCAGCAATAAAATAAGATCTGAAAGAAATTCAACATACACCATTCCAATTTTATTGTTGATCGTAATCATACTATGCATGCTTTTCTACCTATTAGGAAAAAATTATTGATCATAAAGCATGTAAGCCAAATCAGCATTCATTCTTGCACTTTGGGCGATTATAAAGTACCTTTGCAACATGCATTATGTTACAGTAGAGGACCTTGGTAAGTCGTATGGAATTAAGCCGCTTTTTAACAATATCACCTTTCACATCAACGAAGGAGACAAAATTGCATTAATTGCAAGAAATGGATCTGGAAAATCAACTCTTCTTCGAATTCTTGCAGGACTGGAGCAGGCAGATACCGGAAAAGTATGGATAAACAAAGGTGTGAATACAGTCTTATTCGAACAAGACCCTCAATTCAGTGAGTCAAGCAGCATCCTGGATAACATATTCTCACACAATCACCCTATCATTAATGCGATCAAAAAATTTGAAGCTGCAGAGGACTCAAATGATCCTGAAAAAATGACTGAAGCATTGATTGGCATGGAGGAATATAATGCATGGGACTTCGACGCCAAGGTAAAACAGATCTTAACAAAGCTTAATGTCCATAACCTTGAACAACCAGTTGGAAGCCTGAGTGGAGGCCAACGAAAAAGAGTGGCACTTGCAAGAACACTTATTGACATAGGATTTGAAAACGGACATTGTCTCCTTATAATGGATGAGCCAACAAACCACCTGGATGTTGAAATGGTAGAATGGCTGGAGCATTACATTGATAAAGAAAAAATCACTCTGTTGTTAGTCACACATGATCGATATTTCCTGGATGCTGTTTGTACAGAAATCTGGGAATTGGATAATAGTAAGATCTATGTTTATAAGGGCGATTACCAAAACTACATTGAAAAAAAAGCTGCAAGGGTAGAAAGCGAAATGGCTACCATAGACAAAGCAAAAAACACCTTCCGAAAAGAATTGGAATGGATGAGAAAACAGCCGAGAGCCAGAACAACTAAATCAAAAAGCAGGCAAGATAATTTTTATGAGATAGAAAAAATTGCCAAGCAGAAAGTAGAAGATAGGCAAATTGATCTTCAAATGAAGATGAGCAGAATGGGTGGGAAAATTGCAGAATTCAAAAAAGTATATAAAAAATTCGGAGACAAGATCATCCTATCAGGATTTGATTACACACTGAAAAGAGGTGAAAGGATTGGAATCATTGGAAAGAATGGAGCAGGTAAATCAACCTTTGTAAATATCCTACAGGGTATTGAAGAACCTGATAGCGGAAAGGTGAATATAGGCGACACAATTGTTTTCGGTAATTACTCACAACAAGGACTTGAGATCAAAAAAGATATGCGTGTTATTGAATTTGTCAAAAACATCGCAGAACATTTTCCATTGGCAAATGGTGATACACTCAGTGCTTCACAATTCCTTGAATTATTTCTTTTTTCACCCGATCAACAATATGGATTCATCAGCAAATTAAGTGGTGGAGAAAAAAGAAGATTGCATCTGTTGAGTATCCTCTTCAAGAATCCAAATTTTCTTGTATTGGATGAACCAACAAACGATCTTGACCTTCCAACTCTATCCGTTCTTGAAAACTTTCTAATGGATTTTCCCGGCTGCTTGATCATCATCAGCCATGATAGGTATTTTATGGATAGGATCGTTGACCACCTTTTTGTTTTTGAAGGAAATGGTGTGATTCGCGATTTTCCTGGCAACTACGCTGAATACAGGGAAGAACAAGCAAGTAAAGAAATTGATACAGATAAAATAAAATCTCAAATAATTTCAACCAAAGAAATCGAAACCAAGCCAATAGCTGAAAAAAGAAAACCCAGCTTTAATGAAAAACGTGAATTTGAAATACTGGAGAAAGAAATTAAAGAACTAAACAACGAGAAATCAACTATCACAATAAAACTATCAGACACCAACCTTGAGTATGTTGAAATTGAAAAACTTTCAACAAGGTTTAAAGACATATCATCTATGCTCGACGAAAAAGAACTCAGGTGGCTTGAACTCAGTGAACTTTTTTAATTATATCGCAAGTGATTATTTATTGAATTAATGCATAAGTTTATTGCAAAAGAGAATATCGAATTTTCATTTCTAGATATTATCATTCTCTTTATAAGCAGCTCTCTCTAGCCTGTCGTTAATTGCAAGACCGATTCCATTATTTGAAACCAATTCCGCTATAATGACATCCACAGTTGATTCATCCATACGTCGTAATACCTTAAAAAGTTGCTTAGCCGCTTCATCAAGATCCCCTTGTTCGGAAAGAATAATTTTTTCTGATGCATTCAAGTCAGCATATGTTCGCTGAAATGATATCAGTCCAATTTTTTTGTCAGCAAACTTTTGTGAGAGTGCCTTTACATCACCCAAGTAAAATGGTTTAGCAGTTGCATAATGACTTTTCATTTGTCCAGGTGCAGTTGGAGAAGCATGTGAGAGTGCCATCTCAACCTCTTCTCCGGATACCATTTGAATTTGCTCTTTAGTAATCCTCCCTAGCCTATGTATTTGAAGTTTTCCTTCATTCATCCCCACGATAGTAGACTCCAGACCAACTTTGCATTCACCACCATCGAGAATATATGGAATGAGGCCATTTAATCCTTTCATTACGTGATCGGCTGATACAGGACTAACATATCCTGATGGGTTGGCACTTGGGGCAGCCAATGGAAAATTCAAGCCAGATAACAACTTGAGTGTAAGGGGATGGTCAGGAATTCTTATTGCAACTCTGCTACTTCCAGCTGTTACAAGATCTGGGACCAGGGAACTCTTTGGAAGCAAGTATGTTATCGGTCCTGGTGAGAAAGCTTTAATTAACTTTTCGATTACCACAGGAATATCATTAACCAGCTTTCTCATCTGATCCACATTCGCCACATGTAATATCAAGGGATTGAACTGAGGTCGATTTTTAACTGAATAAATTTTTAGAACAGCGGATTCGTTCAATCCGCTTGCAGCAAGACCATATACTGTTTCGGTTGGAATTGAAACAAGTTCCCCACCCTCAAGAAGCATACGTGCTTTAGCAATATCTATTCCAATTTCAGTTTTAAGCATAAAAAAGTCCCGACCAGGGTCGGGACAAATTTAATTCAGTTTTTGTTGAATCAGGCTTCAGATTTTTCAATCAATTGTGTCCCTTCCTTGATTGAAAATATGATTTTCTGATTTTCTTTATCCAGGTCAGCGATCATTAGATCACCTGCCTTGATATTCATATTTAAAATCTCCTCTGCCAAAGGATCCTCAAGGTACTTTTGGATCGCTCTGTGAAGAGGTCTTGCACCAAACTGTTGATCGTAACCCTTCTCTGCAATGAAGTCCTTTGCCTCTGCGGTTAGTTCCATTGAGAAGCCCAATGTAGAAAGCCTCTTTGTAACACCTTTCATTAAAATATCAATGATCTCAAAAATATGCTGCTTTTCCAATGAGTTGAAGATGATCACATCGTCAACCCTATTGAGGAATTCTGGTGAAAAAGTTCTTTTGAGGGCTTTTTCAATTACTGCCTTATTTGCTTCCTCGGCATTAGCCTGACGGGCACTGGTTGCAAATCCAACACCTTCACCAAAATCCTTTAATTGGCGAACCCCGATATTAGAGGTCATTATAATAAGTGTGTTTTTGAAGTCAATTTTTCTTCCTAACCCATCTGTAAGTATTCCGTCATCCAACACCTGCAACAAAATATTATAAATATCAGGATGTGCCTTTTCAATTTCGTCAAGCAATATAACAGAATAAGGTTTTCTTCTTACACGTTCAGTAAGTTGGCCGCCTTCTTCGTAACCGACATAGCCCGGAGGCGCTCCTACTAAGCGACTTACCGTAAACTTTTCCATGTATTCACTCATGTCTATTCTGATCAATGCATCTTCAGTATCAAACATGTATCTTGAAAGTGCACGAGCCAACTCTGTTTTACCAACACCTGTTGGACCTAAGAAAATGAACGTTCCAATCGGTTTTTTAGGATCCTTCAATCCAACTCTATTACGTTGAATGGCCTTAACAACCTTGCTTATTGCATCATCTTGACCAACAACCATTTCTTTCATATCCTTTCCCATATTTCTGAGCTTCTCCGTTTCAGCCTGCACCATTCTCTTTACGGGAATTCCTGTCATCATGCTAACAACTTCAGCGATATCTTCTTCAGTAATGGGGAAGCGCTTGTGCTTCGATTCTTCCTCCCATTTTGCTTTTGCAGATTCAAGCTCTTCCTGTAACCTTTTTTCATTATCACGCAAACTTGCTGCCTCTTCAAAACGCTGGCTCTTTACAACCTTGTTCTTTTCAAGCTTGATATCCTCAATTTTCTTTTCCAGGTCTATGATCTCTTCAGGAACATTGATGTTCTTAAGATGAACCCTTGCACCAACTTCATCCAACACATCAATAGCCTTATCAGGGAGCAACCTATCGGTCATGTATCGATCACTCAACTTTACACAAGAGTCAATTGCATCCGCTGCATAATCAACGTTGTGATATTCTTCATAACGTGATTTGATATTGTTCAATATTTGAATTGTCTCATCCACAGAAGGTGGTTCAACCATCACTTTTTGGAATCTTCTATCTAGTGCACCATCTTTTTCAATGTGCATTCTATATTCATCTAATGTTGAAGCACCAATACACTGCAGTTCTCCCCTTGATAAAGCTGGCTTGAAAATATTTGAGGCATCTAAAGATCCGCTCGCTCCACCAGCACCAACAATGGTATGAATTTCATCAATGAAAAGGATGACGTCCCTGTTTTTTTCAAGTTCAGTCATGATAGCTTTCATGCGCTCTTCGAATTGTCCGCGGTATTTTGTACCGGCAACCAATGCGGCAAGGTCAAGTGAAACAACACGCTTATCAAATAATACACGTGAAACCTTTCTTTGCACGATCCTCAATGCCAAACCTTCAACAATAGCTGTTTTACCAACTCCTGGTTCACCAATGAGAATAGGATTGTTCTTTTTTCTTCTTGAAAGAATTTGTGAAACACGCTCGATTTCCTTTTCCCTTCCAACTATTGGGTCAAGAGATCCAGATTCAGCAAGCTTTGTGATATCCCTTCCAAAATTATCCAATACTGGGGTTTTACTTTTTCCGCCAGTTTGTGTTTGCTTCGGTTTTTGCTGACCGGACTTTCTTTCCTCGTCAAATTCTTCTTCAGGTTCATCAGAGAATTCACTTTTAACATCGTTGCTTTTTACTGAACCTAATTCATTTCTAAATAGGTCGTAATCAACATCAAATTGATTTAAAATTTGAGTAGCAATATTTTCTTTGTTTTTTAGAATAGATAGTAACAAATGCTCTGTTTCAACGGTCGGACTTTTTAGTGTTTTTGCTTCAAGTACTGTTACCCGAATTACTTTTTCTGCCTGACGCGTTAAAGGAAGGCTGTTGATATTTTGGATATTTTTTCCTGATTTATCTTTAACAGCCATTTCAACTTCTTTTCTCAATTCATATAAGTCAACATTCAAAGCCTGTAAAACTTTTAGAGCAGTATTCTCCCCTTCACGAATTACGCCGAGTAAAAGGTGTTCTGTTCCGATGAAATCATTACCCAATCTCAGGGCTTCTTCACGGCTGTATGAAATGATTTCTTTTACTTGAGCTGAAAAATTATTATCCATAGAAGCTGAGTTTTAATGGTGTGTAGCTTTACAATGATAACGAATAATTCTGATTCTAAATTCTGATATTCCTCATGTTTATCGACAATAATCGGAGAATTAACCAGTCTTAAACAAATTGGTATCTTTGTAACTTAAATACAGGATTATTTTAAAACAATTGACAAGAGATGAAGTTCAAAATTGATACCAAGGATGCCTTTTATGTCATTTACCTCAATACATCCGAATTTACTGCAAAATTGGCAGAAGAACTGTTAACAGAAGTTACAAAAAGTCAACTTGCAATGACTAAAAGCCTTGTATTGAATTTGGAGAAGGTAACTGCTATAGAAAAGGATGCCATTGAAGCATTAGACAGGCTTTTTGAAGAAACAGTAGCTAGTAAAAAATCATTTGTCCTTTGTTGTATGGCTCCAACTATCAAAGAGTCTTTTTCAACTGCCAATCTTCTTGAAAAAATAAACCACACTCCTACTGAATCTGAGGCCTGGGATATTGTACAGATGGAGGAAATAGAACGTGAACTGGACATCGACTTTGAATAAAGACACCAAATAAATATGCTGGCCTTAACCATTCTTGGAAACAACTCTGCATTGTCGATCAAAAACAGGCATCAAACAGCCCAAATACTGACTACTGATGATCAACTTTTTCTAATTGATTGTGGAGAATCCACACAGATTCAGATGCAACGTTACCAGATCAAAAAAAGCAGGATCAATCATATTTTTATTTCACAC
>Ga0078894_10002799_pt1 | contig 13212 bp, 9 predicted proteins | sample LauGreSu1BDMLBSD_2_FD_67506 | JGI IMG/M metagenome (GOLD analysis project Ga0078894, IMG submission 67506) | Freshwater lake microbial communities from Lake Michigan, USA - Su13.BD.MLB.SD (version 4) (version 4) | ecosystem: Environmental > Aquatic > Freshwater > Lake | place: Lake Michigan, USA...
GATGGTGTCTACATCAATGACCATCACAAGACGTTATTGTGCGACCGAATGACTTGCACCACTCCGATGACGTCCATCTTCCGCCACGGCGTGAACAAGGATGACATTGGACCTATCGCCAAGGCCTCCTTTGAAGAAACACCAGAAATGTTCCTCCAGGCGGCGCGCCATGCGGAAATGGACAACATGCGCGGTGTTTCGGCGAACGTCATGTGTGGACAGGAGGGATACTACGGGACGAGTTCATTTGACGTGCTGCTTGACTTGGAGAAAATGAATGGTATGGAAGTATTGGTTCCTGCCGAAGAGGAAGTGGACATGGAGATGATTGCCAACAAATGCGACAGCATCAAAATCCACAACAACATTAGTCATTTGCAGTCTACAGAAACAGCGGAAGTGGACTATCTCATGCCGTTTTAGTTTAAATACAAATAGTTATACTTAACATAGAATGTGGACCAAATTGTGTCAACATGTCGTTCGTTTACGAGATTTAGAGTATACTACAAAGTGCAATGAACTAGGCATTTATGCATCTGCAGGAATGCCTTGTATGATTCTTCAGGGTCTCTGTAAAAATAGACGCAATCACATTGAATTCATGAACAATCCTTTTTTACATCCAGAGATGAAGGTATGGATACAACACTTGTACGGAATCTGTACGCGCCATCATTTGTCTATCCAACGATTCTTTGTACGACTTATCTACCGTCGTAGAAAATCATGCAATGCCTGTGATTTATCGTATACTCCCTTTAGCGAGTATACACCTTCCCTGTGCTTGTCCATCATGGACCATGGAAAAAAGTACACGTTTACGCATAGCGAATTGTACAATATTATTGAAAAATCTCTTACGAATGCAGATGTCTACATGATTGCCAATCCGCTACCCATCAAGAACCCGTATACAGGACTTCATTTCTCCAAAGAACAATTGTATTATTTGTTTTTGAACATGAAACACCTTCCTCTGGTATTTAGACATTTTATCGTCAACAAGTTTGATATTGATGCATTTTTATTAGACAACGAATGCCTCTTGCGACAACATCATATTCGGAAACGCATTCAAGACATTCCTAAAGAATCGTTAAAACAAGAAATGCAGGACATGGTGATTGAAATGTGTTTGTATTTAGCATTTACCCTCAACATTGATACACAAGTCATTACCATTTCTCAAAACGAAAAAGAATGCCGTGAAATGTTAACCCATTATTATAATTATTTGTATTCTTTAAACCCCTATCAACGGCAATGCGAATGTAAAACATTAATAGGCAAACTCAAAAAAATGTACGTTAAACCAATATAATTTTATAGACACATACTATGGGTATTTTATGGATGATTGTATTATTCATTCTCGTTCTTTACGCCATTACATGGATGTTTACCAAAACAAAAACGTTAAGCAATTATAACGTATCCACGGAATCCAAACTGTTTGAGGCGACCGCGTTATCTAGTCCAGATAGCAGCAACTACAGCTACAGTGTATGGGTCTATATTACGGCATGGGACACTACCGCGACCAAGAACATATTCAAGCGTTCGTATACTTCTGGTGACAACACCATTTACTTCCCTCATGTATACTTGGATTCTCAAGACAATAAACTCATGGTCAAGGTATCGGATAGCTCCTCGGCTGGGTATACAGAGTGCAGTGTCATGAACGTCCCAATTCAAACCTGGACCAACATCATTGTATCCATGAACACCAAAGTCGTAGACATTTACGTCAATGGAAAGCTCATCAAGACCTGCATAACAGCAGGTGTTCCCTCGTTCAACAAGGATGGGACGGTAGAGTTAACACCGTCTCCTACCTTTGTTGGATACACCGCCCGTTTCATTTACAATCCTTCCCCTACAGGCCCTGAGGATGCATGGAGCATTTACAAAAGCGGACCTGGTGGAAACATGTTGACCAGCTTCTTGAACCGATACCGATTGAAGTTAAGCTTCTTGAAGGGAAACGAGGAATCTGCTTCCATTACGATTTAAGATTAAACCCTCAAAATAATATGTCGGAGAATCCTATGTTTAAATTACCTATTCAGTATGTAGACCATGACAAGTTGTCTGAAACGGTTTGTCAAGACCTTGAACTTACTCCAGCCCACGGTCTTGAACCTATTTGTCATAAAGTATTTCAGCCCACTACCGAAGAAGCTAAAAAAGTTTCTATAGATTGGATTCAACAGTATACTACGAATACCACCTTTTTAAAAGAGAGTGTACAGTTATTTCAACAATCGTTCTTGCCGGTCAAGACGACACCCTTTTTAGAAAAATGGAAGGATATCAAATCCAATTCCGAGTTCAAGACAAAGTATCACTACATTGAATCTACCTGGTTGTCGGCAATGAATTACTCTTCCACGTTTTTGTTTTGGGTCAGTGTATACTTTATTTCTTCGCCGCTGATTTGTTTGTTAACCCCCATCATCTTGATGTTGATGCCGTTTGCTATGCTTCATGCCAAACAAATGCCGGTTACATGGGATACGTATTATGTGTTTTTCAAAGAATTTGCCATGCATCATTCCATCGGACGTATGTTTTTTAAATTCGGAACATCTACTCCCGACCAGCGAGTTTATCTCGTGTTGGGCGTTGTCTTTTTTGGCATTCAAGTCTATGCCAACATTTACAATTTCTACACGTTTTACACGAACATTCGTCATATCCTGGATGTCTTGCAAGAGACCCAATCCTATCTGAAAAATACCATTGCTTCCATGGAAGAGATGGAGCGTTCCATGGCTCTTTTGACCACGTATACAGGATTTGTTCAAGACATGGTCCATCACAAAACCAAGTTGCAAGCCTTTTTGAACAAACTGCATGTCCACTTTGACCCTCGCAACATTGGTATACTTCGCGCTCACTTTTATGAACTCTATGACAATGAGGTATTGAACGAAAGTTTAGACTATTCCGTAAACTATCATGGATTTTTACAAAACGTTCAGCAAATGAACCTCAACTTAAAAGAGCGAATGAACGTGTGTAAGTTTGGAAGTAAGACATCCTTCAAACGCGCTTATTATCCTATCCCTTCTCCTGTTAAAAATTCTTATTCTATGAAAAATACTATCCTTACAGGTCCAAATGCCTCTGGAAAAACAACGTTCATCAAAACCCTCATGATTAACACCATTCTTTCACAGCAAATAGGATGCGGATTCTACAAATCAGCTACCGTTCATCCTTACGAGACCTTTTTCAGTTACATTAACATTCCGGATACGTCGGGCAGAGACAGTTTGTTTCAGGCAGAAGCGAGGCGATGCAAAGAAATCATTGATTACGTAGCCAGTCAAAAACGAATCTTGTGCATCTTTGACGAACTCTTTTCAGGAACCAATCCGAAAGAAGCGACCGCCAGCACCATTTCTCTGTTGTCGCATTTAGCCGAGTATACTCACTTTACCTTTTTGTTAACGACGCATTTTACGGATGTATGTGAACAGTTGAAGCATCCTACCATTTCCATGTATAAAATGAAAACTGACGTCAGTCCATTGAAATATCACTACAAGATTGAACGCGGTATTTCCTATGTAAGGGGAGGCCATCTTGTCTTGAAACAAATGGGGTTTCCGGAATCCATTTTAACAAACTCGGTCATGTGCGGAGAATTATCAAAATAAAAATATGTTATAAAATCATGTCGTTGGTATGCTTTGTTATCACCATGGTGCTATGGGTAAGTTTATTTTTATATGTACGCCAACGAATCAATGCCTTAGAAGACAAGATTACGTTATTGTCCCAATTGACGACGACCGTAGCCGGAATTACAAGAACTTTAAGCGAACCCCATGAACCAGAGTGTTCTGAGTGTCATGAGACGAACGAATCAGACGAGTCGGATGACGAGTCGGACCAATCTACCAAGTCTGATAAATCTGATACATCAGACGTTCCTCCCTTAGAGGAACTTACTCCCTTGGACGAAGCACCTCTTCATTTAATGATGTCGCATTTCCCTCGCATGAATGAAATGTCTTCTATGGAATTCAAATGTGTCATGATAGGTGAAGGTGGAATGAACATGGTATTTCCTGAACAGGTTCAGTCGGCAAATGCTGTAGAAATTGAAGAGATTCTTGATACAGAACCTCTTCCCGTAGAGTCGGTAGACCTGACAGACCTTGTAGAACATGTGCAACATGTGCAACATGTACAACATGTACAACATGTAGAAGACCTCCCTAAACGTGTGGTTTCGGTAGATGATGTTCACGAGGTAAAAACACTGAATGTGGAGCTGAACTATGATTCTCTTTCGGTAAAAGAATTAAAGGATAAGGTGGCTGAAATGAATGGTCCAAAGCTAAAGACAAAGAAAGAACTCTTGGAATTTCTTAAAAATAAAATGTAGGTATGATACATGAATAACGTGTATCCTAAGCTACCTGCCCGTATGGATGACGGGAGAGCCCTTTCTTTATGGGACCCAACCGCCGTCATCAATGAAAAGATACGCCGTCAAGAAGGTATCAAGACCAATCGTGAATACAGAGAATACTTGCAAAAAAATGGCCTTCACATCATGAAAATCAATCAGAACATGGCCTATCAAAATATAGGCATTTCCATGCCGTATAAAGAGCCTGTTCCATCCATTCAAAGTAATTTACAGGATACCTACGAGTCTTCTCTCCAAAAGTTGGGCAACTTATTCTCTTTTTAATTTGTTTCTCGTATGATACACGAATGTAAATATTGAAAACATTATAAAAATTAATGTTTTCACATTGTATGGACTGTATACATAAGTTATTGAATGATCCTGCAGTCTTAGTAAAACATCATATTACGTCCTTCAATCAGTTCCTAGAGAGGATTCCGTCCATCATCAAACAGCAAAACCCCCTCATCATTTTTAAAAAAATGGTAGGCGACGAATTCAAACATGAATGCAACATGTACGTGGGTGGAAAGCAAGGCAATGAATTCATCATGGGACGTCCGTTTTTTTATGAAAACACCAATAAAAAGGTCATGTATCCCAACGACGCTCGTTTGCGAAACCTAACCTATGCTTTTAGTTTATCGGCCAAACTGACGTTTGTCATTAAAATAGAAGGAATCCAAACGGAAGAATTTACGACCGACTACGTCTTTTTAGGGAATTTTCCCATCATGTTGCAATCCAACATGTGTGTACTTCAAAACATGCCGGACCCGGTAAGGTTCAACATGGGAGAATGTTCTCGTGACCCTGGAGGCTATTTCATTGTAGATGGAAGTGAAAAGGTCATTGTATGTCAAGAGAACCGCGCCAACAATACCATTTGTGTTCTTAAAAAGTTCAATGACAATTTTTATTATCGTGCTGAAATAAAGTCCGAATCGGAGGACGATTCCAAATTGGCACGTATTACCGCCGTTCAAATAGCAACCCGGGAAGACGCTTTGGCTGTCAAAGACAGCGATGGAATTTCCCTTCATGAAATCGTTGTGGATTTGCCCGATGTACGCGTCCCTATCCCTCTCTTTATTGTCATGAGGGCGTTCGGTATACTGTCCGACAAACGCATCATTGACATGTGTCTCTTGGGGGAGTGTTTGCATTTGACAGAGCATTTTCGTGAGAGCATTTACGATGCAGGAAGCGTGTATACTCAAGAGTCTGCTCTTCAATACATTGGGTATTTTACCAAGTATCAAACCGTAGATTATGCCCTTCGTATTTTGGCCGAGTTGACCCTACCTCATATTGGAGAAACCAATTTCATTGACAAGGCCTACTTTTTAGGTCTCATGGTCTACAAGTTGCTCCGTGTAGCGACGCACATTGATGCACCGACAGACCGCGACTCGTTCATGTATAAACGCATCAATACCACGGGGATGTTGCTGACCAATTTGTTCAAAGATTTTTATGCCAAACAACTCAAACATGTCAATTTGACCATGGACCGTACGTACGCCCAAAACATTCAATTGTACGATGACCCCTTGGTATTCTCCCAGTTGTTTAAAATGAATTACGAATCTTTTTTTCAAGAGCGTATTACGGAAGAAGGGTTCATCAAAGCGTTCAAAGGAGACTGGGGAGCGACCGAATACTCCAAACGAGAAGGAGTGTCTCAAAAGTTAAATCGTCTCAGCTATAGTTCGGCCATTACTCATTTGAGAAAATGTGTCATGCAGTTAGACGATAGTGCCAAGGTGGTTGCGCCTCACTTGTTGAATCCGTCTCAATGGGGTGTCTTTGACCCTGTAGATACACCGGATGGAGGCGACATTGGAACTCACAAACATCTTTCCATCTGTGCTCAGATTACCGAAGGATGTTCTAAACAAGTTATCCTAGAGGTATTGACTACGTTGGACATTCCCGTGTATACACTGGAGTATACACCCATGGTCAACCTGGGACTCTTTGTCAAATTGTTCATCAATGGACATTGGATAGGTAGTGTAGATAAACCCAATGATTTAGTACACACGTTGGTACACTATCGTCGACGGGGGAAACTTCCTGCATCGGTCAGCATCAGCTGGAACATTCAACAGAACTCCATTTACATTTATACGGATGCAGGTCGTGTACAGCGCCCTCTCTTTTACGTGGACAAAGGGACGGTTTCCTATGTTCCCAATGACCTAACCTGGGAGGAAATGGTATCCGGTTCCGAACGACGAGCCTGTATACTTGAATACATTGATACGGATGAACTCAATACATCCCATGTTGCTTTCAACAAAGACATGGATTTTAAAAAGACCACGTATACTCATGCAGAGCTTCACGGCTCCACCATGTTTGGGTTCATGGGAAATCATATTATTTTTCCTCAGCATAGTCCCCTTCCCCGAAACTGTTTCTCGTGCAGTCAATCCAAACAGGCTGTCTCCGTCTACAATACAAATTATCAGAATCGGATGGATACGATGGGCGTCGTATTGAACTACGGCCAAATGCCTCTTGTCCACAGCAGTTATTTACCGGCATTCAAGACCCTTCCTTACGGTGTCAATGCCATCGTAGCCATCATGTGTTATACCGGATATAACACGGAAGACGCTATTTTAATCAACAAGGCCTCTTTGGAACGAGGTATGTTCAATACGAGTTATTTCAAAACCTACGAAGAAGAAGAAACAACCTCCATGTCCTCGGACAGTATACTTGCCTTTGAAGGCGGAAACAATACGGATGAATACGGGGTGGTTCGTGTCAATACACAAGTCACTGCGGATACAGTGTTGATGCGTATGGTTCAAAACGGTAGAGTAAAGAACATTTATCCCAATGCCGACCAAGTCGGTCGGGTAGACAAGACGTTTATCAGTGAAGGTGAACCCGGGCGCCGTGTCGCCAAAGTTAGAATTTGTACGGAACGTATACCGAATCTCGGCGACAAATTTGCTTCACGTGCGGGTCAAAAAGGGACCTGTGGACTCATCATCAATGAACAAGACATGCCGTTTACAGATTCCGGTATACGGCCGGACCTCATCATCAATCCACACGCTATGCCCTCTCGTATGACCCTGGGTCAATTGATTGAATGTATCATGGGAAAAATTCATACGGAGAATGGTGGATTTGGAGATTGCACCGTGTTCAACCGAAAAATTACCGAGGAATACCGCTCCGATTTGGTAGAGGTGCTACAATCCATGGGATACCATAGCAGCGGATGTGAACTCTTGTACAATGGAATGACCGGAGACCAATTGGCCAGCGACATTTTTATTGGTCCGACGTATTACATGCGACTGAAACACATGGTCAGCGATAAAATTAATTTCCGACCTCGTGGTCCGAACGCAACCTTGACACGTCAGCCGTTACAAGGCCGTTCCAATGAAGGTGGTCTGCGTATTGGTGAAATGGAACGTGATGGATTGATTGGAAACGGCATGTCCCAATTCGTCAAAGAGTCCATGATGACTCGTGGTGATGGAACGGTCATGATTCACAATTCACGTCGACCGTATCAGATTTATGTAGATGACTCTAGTGGTCTTCTTGCCGCCTACAATGAAGACTCTAAAATTGCTATCAGTCCCAGCATTGACGGAGTTGAATTTGACAATGATACGTTGTCTACCATTCCTAAAACATCCAAAACCTTCAGTCGTGTCAATGTTCCGTATTGTTTCAAATTGTTGATGCAAGAATTAGCAACCATGAACGTTCAAATGCGACTCATTACGTCCTCTCAAATGGACCATTTGGCCACTATGAAAATGGAGGGTATGGTCAAGAAGTTGGCATCGTTGTTCGCCGCGTTGAAGTTAGAAACGTATGCCAAGGTATCCAACTTTTTATACAAGTCTATTGTTCCAAACGGGACATTGGATGTCTCTTTCAAACATACCAATTTACTTCCGACCATCTTTCCCTTTTTGTCGGAACCTCGTGAATTTGAAAAGCTACGGCTGGCCTGTAGAACCATTGTTCCTCAGCCTTACCAAAGCAAATACCACAAGGAACGGTGTTCGTTGCCCATTTATAAACCATCTCCGGATGGACTGGATAGAACTCTCTCGTATTTGTTGAACCGTATGAAGACGGGGATTTTTGTCCGTATACGCAACAACAAAGTGTTTAACTTTAATCCCCTGTACAACGTGGAGTATACCAATGACTTTCATACAAAAATTTCCAAAGAATCCATGGAGGACATGTTCAAGAACTTGAAAAAGGGAAATCCTGGCAAGTTTCGCGATTCTACTAAAGACGCATCGCATTGGCATGCCACCGATTGTTTGATTCGTACGGAAAAGGTGGACAATGCACCCACCGACGCTTACCTCGCAGACATGTACGACATGTTGGTGGAAACGTGTAGTCATAGACAAGTGAATGATTGTATATTTTTCATCACGAGAAAGGACTTTCCTCATTTACGAAACGACTGGAAAGAAGCCTTTACTTCGCTTTATGGCATGGATACTCCTTTGGGGAGTGACTACGAAAACAAGCCATTCATTCCAGTTGTATCGCAGAGTACGACCGTCAACCATGCTGATTTACCTATGCCGACGGGTGATGACTGGAAAACAATTTGCCAGGACCAACTCTTTGCCTCTACCAAGTACAATTATGTAAAAAATACAGCTGAAGTCCAATTCAAAAACGAAAGCACTCCCCGAAAAGATTTGCCTCCTTGGGAAAAACGAAAACCGGTTTTCTTTTGGAGAGGACAAGGAACAGGATGTGGGAATGATGCTACGACCAATCCTCGTATGCACTTGAATGAATTGACGGATACCATTACAAATTTAGATGCTAGAATCATGCGGTATACCGAACGTATACGTGCCCGGTACGAAGACGGGGTTATCCTGTTGGATTACAAACCCACGGTAGACGTCTCCAAGTACAAAGTCCCCATGTCCGAACAGTTGAAGAACAAGTTCATCATCAATGTGGAGGGAAATTCAGCAGCCTATCGGTACGGGTCTTTGTTGGGACTAGGGTTCTGTATACTCAATGTGCAATCCAAGTATACACTTTGGTTTGAGCCCATGATAAAGTGTTACCCAGTTGACCATGTCAACATTGAACAAGCTCACTGTATACAGGTTCAGCATGACTTGTCGGATTTGGAAAAAACCATTCAATGGTGTTTGGCCAACGATACCCTCTGCGAACGCATCAAGAACAATGCCATGGCTTTTTATGATGCTCATTTTACCAAGGAATTCATTTATGATTACATGGCGGACTTATGCAATTCTATTTCCAATCAACTCACGGAACAGACGGATAAATACAAGGAAGTACAAGCATTTGTTCCTAAAAAGACTCTGAAGATGGACAAGTTCAAAGAAACCAACAACGTGTCCCGAACCAACAGTGTCATTGTGGTTCCTTATCGCGATGGAGGCAATCAAAACCGAGCAGAACAATTGACCGCCTTTTTGCGACACTACGAGGATGAAAACGTATTGATTGTAGAACAGACCAACGGTGAAAAGTTCAACCGCGGTATACTCTTGAACATTGGATATGATTACTTAGTGAAACTCTTGCCTCAGGCAACGACCTTTTTATTCCATGATGTGGACATTGTCATGGACAAGGAAATGATTCAAAAATACTATGGATACGATGATAAAATCGTTCACTTGGGAACCATGATGAAAAAGGATAAGTATACAGGCTCTACCAATTTCTTGGGACGCATCTTGAAAATGTCCAAGGAAATGTATCAAAAATTAAACGGATTCCCCAATACGTTTTACGGTTGGGGAGGAGAAGATGATGCTTTTGCAAATCGTATTTACGACGCAGGGGAAACGGTATACCGACCTGCTGAGAAGAATGTAGGGTATGAAATGGAAACCACCAATGATATCTTTTTGAACAAGGACAGCGAAGACCGTGAAAAACACAAGATAGAAGAACTTGTCTCCGACACCCTCATGTGGAAAATCAATGGATTGAATTCGCTTCAGTATACCGTCGTGAGTACTACGACACTCGGTAAAAATGCAGTCAAAATCACGGTTCAAATTTCTCCTCATTCCACCGAGACCAAAGTCAAGGTGCTTGAACCGGTTGCTCCTCCTGCTCCCGAGACAGAGGAATTGGAAGTGTTGGTGGCTCCCGAGGAAGAAGAGGCAAAGAGTGACGTCAAGACCATTCAAGTAGATACGAAATTGCTTGAACCTAAATTGTAAAATCATCGCAAATGTCCAATACATAACGAATGTAATCATGCAGCAATAAATTTCGTTCTTTCCATCGATACGATTGAATAAAGAGGTCGTGATGAAGGGTCAGATAGTTCCGACGTATATACGAACCATGGCACCAATCTACTCTACAGACCGGCTTAGAAAATGCTCTAATGAGCGTAAGTACATCTTCAGGCAGTTCCATATCTTTTTGTAGTATTTTACCAGGTTCAGAATAAACTTGGTAAAATTGACCTAAAGTAAATTATACCGTATACTTACATGGCGGACGAGGGTGTATCCGTAGAAGAAGTCTTCAAATCACGAAATACTCTTTTGGCGATTTTAAAGGAGCGTGGCTACCCGACAGCGGACTACGAGCATTATGACATCTTTCATGTGGCCTCTATGGTAGATACGGACCAGTTGAACATGATGATTACGGGGCCCTACAACAAGGTGTTTGTTCATTATCAGTTAACAACCAAGCTCAGCATGACCAAAGTGGTAAGCTCCTTGTACGATGAGGAGAATGCCCCGTTAACTCCGGAAGACGACCTCATTGTTGTCTACAAAGCCGAACCAAACGATACCCTCCGTGCTGAATTGGACGAGTTATGGAATCGGTCCGGCATTTATGCTACCATTCTGAACATTAAGCGTCTCCAGTTCAACATTCTGCAGCATGTCGCCGTTCCCAAACATAGGGTTCTCCTGGAAAAGGAGCGCGAGGCCTTTGTAGAAAAATACAACATTAAATCCAATCACGACATACCTACCATTAGTAGGTATGACCCGGTAGCAAGTGTTCATTGTATGCGTCCTGGTCAGGTGTGTTGTATTGAACGGAAGAGTAAAACTGCAGGAACAACCTTGTATTACAGAGTCTGTGTCAAGTAATGCTCCAACGTTCGTGCACTACAATCTTGTGTAGCGGAATATTTGGGCATCCAATAATACGAATGTAAATCAACGGAGAACAAGGCATCATACAATGTTTTATAGTAGAACTGTTCTTGAGTACAAGACGGTTGTTCTGCCTGATATTTATCTTGAATGTAGGCAGGAATGGATTCTTGGATGATACTAAACCATGACCGTTGGAGAGAGCTCACTCCATCACTGAACGCTTCTTTTTTTCTCCATAGAATGACTTCAGGAAGCATACCAACAAAGGCATCCCGTAAAAACTTTTTCTCACAGGAGGTAAATCGCAACCTAGCAGGGAGAGACAAATACAGTTCTACAAATTCTCTATCCAAAAAAGGAGTTCTAGATTCCAATCCATGACTGGAAATAGAACGGTCGCTTCTCTGAGCATCAAACAAATGAATGTCGCTGACCAATCTCCGACATTCTTTATCAAATTCCAATTCATTGGGCGCTCGTTTCAAATACAAGTATCCTCCACAGACTTCATCGGCTCCATCGCCATTGAAGATGATTTTCGCGTCACTGTGTTTTCGGATATAATCGCAGACTAAATAATTGCCTACACTAGCTCGGACCGTGGTAGTATCCCGACTTTCAATAGCATAAATGACGTTGGGGATAGCACTTAAAAAATCCTGTTCTGAGACTACAATAGAGGTATGTTTGGACTGCAGATGGTCGGCCATGATTTGGGCATAGCGAAGGTCTTCGGCTCCTTCTAGACCAATGCTATAGGTCTCTAACGGTTCCGTTATACCGAGTTCGCGGCGACATACATTCACCAAATACGCAATGAGACTGCTGTCCAATCCGCCCGATAAAAGGCATGCCATGGGTCGTTCCGTAGATTCTACTCGTTTTTTTACACACTGGTACAAGACCGAGTATACATGGCAAGGAGGAACTGCAATGGATTGAAGTGAGGGTAAACTACAATAAGGGCGCCACGTGGTCTTTCCAGCATGAAGGGTTGTTATGGTTCCCGGACGCACCTGTTCTACCGTGTCCAGGCGAGGCATCATTTTCAGTTCCGAGGCAACATACACCATACGAGAAGTGGTCGTTCCCATGTACAAAGGTCGTACGCCATACGGGTCACGCACCACAAACATCGTTTCTATCCGTTTGTCGTAAAGAACAAACGCAAATTCGGATGCTTGAATGGCATGGACCGTATACTCTATACCAAATTCCATGTAAAGATGAAGAATGATTTCGCAATCCGAATGAGAAAAAGGAATCTTGTCCATGGAGGTAAACAGGTCCCGATGGTTGTAGATTTCTCCGTTGCAAATCAAATAGACGCCATCGGAATGAAACGGCTGGTTGGATACATCATCCAATCCATTGATGGCAAGACGGTGAAACCCTAACCAGACGTGTCCCAAATGAACCGTAGACGTGCTATCAGGTCCACGGTGTTTTCCTCGTTCAAAACATTCAAGAATTTGCGTCTCTGGTATAGTAGGGTTCAATACCGCTACAATACCACACATGATATTTCTTACACGTGTGTATTTTATATACTTTAATATAATATAAAGAAATAGCGCTACATATGCGTATGTCGAAGCAAGTCGGACGTGTGAAGTGGTTTAACAACAAGAC
>Ga0078894_10002800_pt1 | contig 13212 bp, 13 predicted proteins | sample LauGreSu1BDMLBSD_2_FD_67506 | JGI IMG/M metagenome (GOLD analysis project Ga0078894, IMG submission 67506) | Freshwater lake microbial communities from Lake Michigan, USA - Su13.BD.MLB.SD (version 4) (version 4) | ecosystem: Environmental > Aquatic > Freshwater > Lake | place: Lake Michigan...
ACAACTATATAAACAAAAAGGTGGTGCATACACTGAACAATACTCTGACTTTGATGAACTTATCAGAAACATTTGCGCAATGGCAACAAATTATATTGAAAGTGTTTATCAAGAAGCTATTCCAACACGTTTTGCAGAATTACAAAGATTTATTTATGTTGCAAGGCAAATAGTAGCGACAGTAACTCCTAGATTACGTGCAGCAGAACAAGAAGAAAATGGTCTCAATGCACAGTTAACAGCAGTATCACGAGAAAAAGAAATTAATGAGAGGAATATTACATTAATACAAGGGGAAATAGGGGAAATAGGGCAATTACAGGCAGAAATAGGGCAATTACAGGCAGAATTAGCACAAATACAGGATCAATTAAGGTTTGTACATAGTATTACCCCGCAACAACAGTATTATATACAACAAAAACAATCTACTTTACAACAAAAACAATCTACTTTACAACAAAAACAATCTACTTTACAACAAAAACAACATGAATTAGAACAGAGACAGAATAATAGACCTATTATAGAAGGAAATCTACGCATTGCGAACTTTGCATATATTAGAGCAAAAAATATTAGACAAAATCTACAGAGAGAACGAACAGCCGCACAACATACATTAGACCAGGCAAACCCAGAACACACAGCTTTAGGGAATGTATTACTAACCATACCTGGCCTAAATACCCCTCCTGCTGGTATTACCCCACTATATGTTATTAAGGATATTCTACATAGCCCTTTATATATTAATAGTACAAGAAGTATGTGTGAATCTATTATTGCTGAATATGAGATTAGACTTCAAGAAATTAGGCAAACACCTGATTATACCCCTTCATCTGGCGAGTTAATACTTTCATATGTATTATCATTTATAAATAAGCCTGATAATGAAGACGGTGTAATACGCCCTATATCCAATAATACAACATTTTTAAATGTAATGAAACCAGAAGCCTTACTTGGAGAACCTGAAGGTGGACATGCAAATGAAGAAGAAGTGTTAGACTATGATCAAGGTGAGTATCATTATAATATTAAACGACGAGATCTTAAATTCTTAAAGAAAATTTTGAAGAGATTTGATGGTAAAAGCCAGCCACCAGCACATCCACACAACCCACTCTATCCAGTAACTCCTTCATTACCAAATGGTGTTGATGGCTTTCCAATACTAGAAGGGTTTCAATTAATGATATTACATTTTTTGCATCTTAGCTTCTCACCACCACCACCACCACCTGCATTTCCACCAGTTCCACCAATACCAGAGGCTGCATCATTATTTCGCTCTAACATAGTTCCAAGACTTAGAGTAGGAGATTATGCAACCGCTGCACAATGTAATACTTATATAATGGCAAATATGCAACAGATTATTAATCTGCTAGCTTTTGGTCCAGGTCCGCGTCCTGGATTTGCTGGGTGGCCTGGTGGAGATCCAGGAGATCGCCCTGGTGGAAATTTTGTTGTAGGCGGCGCCCGCAAACCTCGTCGCAATCGCACACGCAAATTCCATGTGAAACGCCGTCGCACAATCAAGCGTCGCCGGTCATAAACACGGTACTATGATTTCATGTCTGAACTGTTAAGAACATGTCAGATATGAATGCAGTGCTCTTTAGAATTTAGAACTTAGAGATTAAGGTTAGCCCGTAGCTCTTTAGAGCTTGGGGAACCGACTAGGCTCCGCCTAGTACGTCAGCCTTCATCTCTAAACTGTGTTTAGAGCTTAGGGAAATTCGCATTCTGCGCAGCAGAATAGCTCGTTAGCCCAAACTCTTTAGAGTTTGGGAAAACCCACCAGGTTGGCACCCAGGCCGAAACCGGCACCCTGACGAGCCGTCAGGCCGATAGAAGGCGCCAGGAGATCCAGCAGAGCGAAGGTCACGGCAGCCACGATGGACACAGCCAGGATCTCCTCCACATTCAGCTTCTTCTGGGGGATGATGAAGGTGGCCAGCGCTACGGCCAGACCCTCCAGGAAATACTTGATCGCGCGAGTCACGAGCTCAGTCACAGTGAAACCGTCCATCCTTATATTCAGGTCCGCGAAAATTAAAACGCGTGCGCGGTCAACAACGTCCGTTTAAAGCCCGGGATCCATTAGAAGTCAGAATGTCTGCAACAGAGGAGAAGCCAAAGGTGTTTCTTGAGGGTGACGATGAAGTCCGGGGTCAGAAGTATGTGTGTCTGAGTTTCCTGTCGCCTGACCGGGGTGTCCTTCGCGACAAGCGCCACTTCTTCTTCAACCGTTTCCTTGAGTTCTATGCCATGGATTACAAGATCCGGGCAACGGAGTCCTTCGTACTCGGCGAGCTCCGCAAGGTTCAGGACTCTCTCTCTAATATTGAGATGGCCATCGCCAATTCCGATATCACAGATGTCAGTGGTACTCTGCAGAAGCGTGATGATCTCGTGGAGCAGATCAGCAAGATGCGCGGCGAGATCACGCAGATGACCTCTGCCGATATTGAGAAGCACGTGAAGGAGAACCTCTCTGACTATCGTGAGTCCACTATTGTAGAGTCCTTTGAGAAGTACATGCAGGTAAACCGTCAGAAGCTGGAGGACGAGTTCCACAAGCAGAAGGAGTTCCAGACTACGATGCACGGCCTCAAGGTCCGCGGTGTCTACTCTACGCATGAGCAGGCAGTGGCACGCGCTAAGGCGCTGCACAAGAAGGACCCCTACTTCAACGTCTACGTGGCCGACATGGGTGAGTGGCTCCCTTGGGACCCTGAGCCTGAGGAGATCGCGGATCAGGAGTATGCGAATGATGACCTCAACAAGCTGATGAAGGCCTACCGTGACAATGCCGCCAAGAAGGATGCCTTCTTTGAGGAGGAGAAGCGTCAGAAGCTGGCTGATGCGGCCTCTGCGGCAACCGCCGCGAAGAAGGCGATCTCTGATGCAGGTGCCGGTGACATCTTTGATGGCCCCGCCGATCTGGCACTCCAGCGCAAGCAGGAGCGGGAGACTATCTCGCACGGCTAAAGTTGACGTCACCTAGGCCATGCAAGTGCATCATTATACGATGCTGCGCCTCTTCATTATTCCCACGTCAAATGCATTTGCCGAGCTCTACAGGAGCGCAGCAGACGCATACAATACAACTCCTGTGAAGGAACGGAATTCGGGATTTGATCTTTTCTGTGATGCCAGTGCTGTTGCACAGCTCCGTGATGACACGATTCTGGTGGATCAGGGTTGTCGTGCAGTTGCAGTAGACACCGATGGATCGCATCGCGCCTTCTGGCTCGCTCCACGATCTTCTATCTCGAAGACGCCATGGGCTCTCGCGAACTCGCTAGGCCTCATTGATGCGACCTATCGGGGGGTTCTAAAGGCGGCACTCAGGGGTCCTAGCCAGGACAAACCTGACATGCATCAGCGACTCGCGCAGGTAGCTGCAGGGGACTTGCGGCCTTGGTCAGAGGTGATTGTTGTGGATGAGCTACCTACTGCATTGGCGATCACCTCTCGTGGTGCGGGTGGCTTTGGCTCCACTGGGTGAACAACGCTAGTTGTGGATAGGTGAGCGATAGCGGACGAATGAACGGTAGTGGACAGGTGAGCGATAGCGGACGAATGAGTGATAGCGACGAATGGATCTGGTGCCTGAGTCCAGAACTCTGTTACCAGCACATCATCAAGAGAGCGCTTTGCCATGTAGACCTCCACATCTTTTTGGATTGAGGCAATGCGCTCCGTATCTGGATAGCGATAGTAGTGACCCTCAAAATAGAAGCCGGAGTTATCATCCACATGTGGCGTGGTCTCAATGGGTTTGTCTACTCGGTCAGGGGTCCAAGCCTGCTGCCACTTTGCCTCCTGGGCTTGCCGAGCAGCCATCATCTCCTTGAATGCCTTCTCCTGATCTTTTGCTAACTCTGTGTCGCGCGGCTTACAGTAACCGGACCCTTTCTGTTCAGCACCAGGGCAACGGCGACAGGCCATCCTATTAGTTCCGTGACACATTCAGCAGATATTTACGACGAGATCCAGGCTGGGAACCAGGGTCAAAGTCCTCATCACGATCTGCATCATCGCGACTGAAGTTAGCCGATTGTGCCCAGAACTCGGGGTTGCACAGGCGGAAGTCCTGTCGGGGTGCTGCCTTATACCAGAATACCTGATCCTCCAGCTTATTGGACTTCGCATTGTTATCAACCACCAGACACTCATAGTTCTCTGTGCACTGGTTCATCACCTGGCAGAACGAATCAAAATCCGGAAACATACCCGCAAACTGCTCATAGAGCTTGCGACGATTGGAGATATAGTTCTCACGGAGAATGAACACATAGTCAATGTTCGTACGCAGGTTCGGTGGAATACCAATGGCATACTGCATTGTGATGATGAACATGGTGTGCACGTGGCGCCCATTCATGAAGAGATAGCGAATGTTTGGATCACGGATCCATCGGGTATCATACAGACAGTCATCCAGGATCAGGAAGTTACGGGGATCTACCGATGTAGTTCCACGTGTATTCAGATCATTGGCGATCTTCTTCGCCAGCAGCTTCTGGCGCTTCAGCACGTTGGCAATGATGAGTGGCGAATACTCCTCATGGATAAACATCGGTGGCACGACCTTACTGTAGAACTGATTGGCACCCTCCGTACCGGATATCACTGTGCCACATGGTAGATTTTGATGATGCCAGAGCAGATCCTTCACCAAGAATGACTTGCCGGTTTCACGCTTACCAATTAGTACCACCACCTTGTCGTGTTTGATTTTGGTCATATCAAATTTCTTGAGCCGCAGGTTCAGGCGACGCGATGGTCCACCTCCTTGCTGTGGTGCTGACATAGTTCCTTGCTTCGGGGCGTGCATTTCTTTTTCTGCGTTAATACGATGTGACGGCACTCGTGTAGTCGTACTCCAGGGTTGGTAACATAGAGGCCATCATTTTGAGGAACGCCATCATATAGTTCTCCACCTTGGGGTTCTGTGCGGCACCAAGTAGTGTCTTCATAGTCTGGGCATGGCGACATGGGTGGATACTTACGGTGATGGTGTCTAGAAAATATGGATGACGTTCCAGTGTGGCAGTCTTGTTGACATAATCCTGCATGATATCTTCAAACATGGCATCAGGTGCGAGTGCCTGTCCCGCATGATCACGCCCTGTCAGATAGGTGCGAGGGCATGCATAATAGACATCATAGATGATCCACATATCATAGTAGCGCTCTTGTTTCTTTATGGCAGTTGCAGCAACAGACGACCCTGTATCAAGCCCCTCAACATAGTTGACCTGATGATCCACATAGTTGTCTATATCATCATAGTCATCAGTAGCCCCTCCTGTTGCAGCGGATCCAATGATCAGCCCCTCCTCTCCATCATTTACCTCGGCCGTCTCATTCTTGGCGGCATCTGCTAGGCGCTGCCGGGAAATCACATTCTTCATTACGATACACTGCTTATCGGCTGGTAGGCATGACTTCACCTGGTCTACATGTGCCCACTGAAAAGTAGGGAATGCCTTAATCAACGACTCGCACGCCACCACGAACTCATCTGGTGTTAGAAAGCCCTCAAGGAAGCGACTCTCCTTCATTGCGGGTGTCAACGCTTCGCGCAACGCAAAGAACGCTGATTTCATTCTTACATCGGGTGCGCAAAAGTGCTTGGGTGCGGTGACCCATGCCCCGGAGAATCACTACAACCAACAATGAGGAACATCCCGGCCGACCTACGACTGTATTACTTGCAGCGCTCACCACCCACTGTACCCGCTGGTATCCGAGTCCAGAGTTACTTCCCTAGCCTTGAGACACTCTTCCCCTCCATTGCCGAACAGACAGCCGGGTCCCCCACACTGGCTGCCAAAGAGCTTGTCTGCTCTATTGATCTCAGCACTGGGCTAGCAGAGGTAGAGGATCTTGTTACTCATGCCCGTCGTACCACACCTATCTGGATTCGTCAGGTGCATCTGATGGAACCCACTGAAGTGATGTCAGGTGAGTATGTAACGCCAGAGGATGGGGCGCTGCCTATATTCCGCAGTGCATGGCAGCGTAGTCTCCGCAAGATTAATGATCCCTATAATGAAGCGTATACGGATGCTGTATTTGCCTGCATGGCATCGCGCCTCGCAGAGACAGGGCGATCACCGCATTTCTGTCGTTTCTACGGTACATATAATGGGCGTGTTCCAGAGTACTGTTACAACATATCGGACTTCATGGGGGATATTGAGGGGGAGCCGTGGTTTGCCGAGGGACTTCGCACCGGTGCTTTCCGTATTATGGCAGTAGATCCGTATGATCCAGAGGTGATGGCTCCCCTCACAGAGCCATGGGAGGATGTTCGTCCCAAGCTGGATGCAGTGGCTGCTGCATTGGATGAAGGCGCATCAATCACCGGATCCGAGAAGACAGATGACTCTAGCAGGAGCAGCCGTGGAAGTGGTAGTCGTAGTTCACTGAGTGACCTGGAGGAGGTTGATGTAGAGGTAAGCGGGTCTGCTGAGGTGGTGCGTCCACGTGTGCGTCTGAATCGTGTTGGTTCAGATGAGTCAGGCGAAGAGGGAGGTTCAGACGGCGATGATGACAGTGATGCTAGTGACGAGGAAGATGACCTAGAATACAAGGTCTATCTCAAGAACTTTCCTGTACAGATGACTGTTCTTGAGAAATGCGACGGCACAATGGATGCTCTTATGGAGGATGAGATCAGCGATGAGGCAACGGCAGATATGAAGGATACAAAGGAGCAGCGCTGGACCGCCTGGATCTTCCAGGTGATTGCCGGTCTTGCCACCGCACAGCAGGCATATGAGTTCGTACACAATGATCTCCATACAAACAACATCATGTGGTGCGGAACTGGTGAGACACACTTGTATTATCAGGTGACTGGTGCACAGGGTGGAGATCGCTACTACAAGGTGCCAACATATGGGCGTATCATGAAGATTATTGACTTCGGGCGCGCCACATTCCGCCCTCCTGTGGTCGGCGGTGCTCCCATCTGGATCCCTGATGCATATGCACCAGGCGGTGATGCAGATAAACAGTATAACTTCGGCCAGTACTTTGATCAGAGTCGCCCAAAGCTGGAGCCAAACAAGTCGTTTGATTTGTCACGCCTTTCAGTTGCCATGTTGGAAACTCTGTGGCCTACCGCACCAGAACCAGTGGATGGAAAACGTGTGCTGACACGTGAGCCAGGGCGGATTACACATGAGACTGTTTCTCCACTGTGGAATCTGCTGTGGATCTGGCTAACTGACAAAAATGGTAAGAACATCTTGCGCGACCCCGCTGGCGAGGAACGCTATCCCAACTTTGATATGTATTGCGCCATTGCACGGGATGTCACGAATGCTGTCCCTGCACAACAGCTAACTCTACCACTCTTTGATTCTGCATTCCGTTGTCGACGCAAGGATATACCGGCAGATGCCACAATATGGAAGCTGAATGCGGTAAAATAATACAAACAAATGCCCGATCTCAAGTAAATGTTAATCCCATATCAACAAGTAAACCAGCTATTAAATGCACTAGGGGTTACTGTACGTGGAATTGTGCATATTGGTGCGCATGAATGTGAGGAACTTGATAGTTATGAAAAACTTGGTGTTCCATCTAATAAGATTGACTGGGTTGAGGCAAACCCAGAAATTGTAAAACGTATGAGGGCGCGTGGTATGTATATTCATAATGCCGCAATTTCAGACGTTGAAACAGAACTACCTTTTTATATTACTAATAATGGTCAGTCATCTAGCTTACTGCAATTTGGAACACATGAGAAGTCATATCCTTGGTGCAAAGTCGTCGAGACAATTACTGTAAAGACACAGACTTTTGCACATCTTATTGAAGAGAAAAAAATTCCAATTAAGGATCGTAACTTCTGGGCTCTTGATATCCAAGGTGTTGAGTTAAGTGCTATTAAATCGGCTGGCGATTACATTAATAATGCAGATGTAATCTATTCAGAAGTTAACACACAGGAAGTATATAAGGGAGGCTGTTTGCTCTCAGATATTGATACATATTTAAGCGAGAAGGGATTAACACGAGTTGCATTAACAATGACTAATGAAGGATGGGGGGATGCATTGTATGTACGTATCCCCAAAAGGGTATAATAGCCTATTTAAAACAATAGTATATGACATAGTAATCATGGATGATATACGTCATATACTAAAACCAATTAGTGTATATTTTATAGGAGGACTTGGTAACCAATTATTTCAAGCTGCAGCTGGATATGCTTATGCTAAAAAAAATAATAGAAAACTTATATTGCAAGAGTTATCACACGGGCCGCGTCCAGATACATATTATAATACAATATTGTATAATACCAAACAATATATTGGGACACTAAATAATGGGTTAGTATGGAAAGAACCATCGTTTGCATATTCTCCTATCCCCCCTGAATATGATAGTATATACGGTTACTTTCAATCATCAAAATATTTTAATGATGTGAGTGGTGAAATACGATCATTATTTGATCCAAATCCTATTGTTAAAAATGTTGTAGCACAAAAATATAAAGAATTACTCGCTTCAGTTGAAAATAAAGTGATTGTTCATGTCAGGCGTACAGATTATTTAGTAGGAGCTAATATGCCAATACACGCTGTTACAACAGACAATTACTACAGCTCATCTGTAGCCCTGATGAAACAAAAATTTAAGAACCCAGAGTTTATTATTTTTTCTGATGATCTTGCATGGTGCGAAAAACAAGATCTCTTTGCAGGGGCAACATTTATTGATGAGAAGACTGATTATCTAGCACTGCATCTTATGAGTCAGTTTAAACATTATATTATTCCAAATTCTACATTTGCATGGTGGGCTGTTTGGCTCGGTACTCCAGCAGAAACAGTGATCGTACCAGATCGCTGGTTTGGTCCAAATGGGCCAAAGGATTATCAAGATATTTATGAACCAGGGTGGACCAGGCTTCCTTGCAATTAAAGTAGAAAAGAACGCAGTTTTACACGAAGCTCTGCAAGAGTACCATCATTTATGATCTCATGATCAACTGTATGATTATCAAGGTCATGTTCTGAAGAGTCATGACTTGGTGTGATACCAGGGCGCGTTATCCGAATTGTTAGCAGCGGCATAGTCTCATACAGTTCACGATAGATATGTGCATGTTCGCGACGATAGCGCCAATCAGAGATAACGGCTTTTTTGACAGAAGAGGCCTTTATCTCATTAATTACCATTCCACTATATGTATCTGGATTATGCGCGCGTTGCACTCGTGCATGCTGCAACAGTAGGTCACGTGGTGTCTTAGCAGTTGGATAGGTCTTACAGAGAATTTCGAGTGGCTGATCTTTTGCTGCGGTGTGAAATGTTATAAGAGGGATCCCTGAAACCTGTGCAACATCTTCCTTAAGTGCATCGGCAAAGGCGAAACGGCGGAACCCCATCTCTTCCACGAGTATTGCAGCGGCGGCGTCCTTACCAGACCCCGCCCAACCAGATAGTAGAACAACACAGGATTGCATCGTACTCATGTATGTACGCCAGCGCTACTGGTATCAAGTTTTGTCTATATCCATTACAGAACAATGTTCATGAAGAAGATTCACATGATCGCCATGCTTCTTCTTGTTATTGGTGGGCTGAACTGGGGTGCCATCGGCCTCTACCGTGTTGATCTGGTGCAGTGGCTCTTCGGTCGCGGCCCCATTGCATCGGCTATCTATATCCTAGTCGGTATTGCGGCCCTCCTGGTAGTAGGTCGGCGCGACACCTATCTCCCCTTCCTAGGCGAGACAGTGATGCCGTGCTCACTCGTGGCAGATCGTACGCCCGAACATGCCGACACAGAGGTGCGCCTAAGTGGCCTGGAGCCCGGTGCAAAACTGCTATTCTGGGCAACAGAACCGGCAACAGAGGGTCTCGGTCGTATCAAGGACTGGCGCCAGGCATATCTTGACTTCGCCAATGCTGGTGTAACAACTGCAGATGCTGCCGGTCATGCCGTCCTGCGTATTCGGAAGCCACAGCCATACACTGTCCCTATGAAGGGTGAGCTGCAGCCGCACGTGCACTGGCGTGTCTGCGGTGGTGATGGGCTCCTGGGCCCCGTGCGCACCACGACCATCACGGGTGGCCCCATTGTGGCTTAGAACCAAAAACGGATATAGAGTGTCTCGGCTGCAGGGATACATGGCCAACAGCGACAGCAGAGGTTGCCCCACCAGTTCACACGTGAAGATCTGGCACCCACTGTTGTAGTGAAGTCTGGATAGACCTTCTGGAGTCGGGCTGTCAAATCTCCCTGCAGATCACGCAGCGGATAGGTGCTGTACGGCCACCACTTATCTGTGATAATCGCAGTCATGGAGCCACTATCGGGGTGGCGCCGCCTGTAAGTACCGACCTGTGTCTGAATGTCCGTCAAAAGACGCTGGATCATCTGTTCACGCTGCTCCTGCTCCACCACATAGATTGACTGGGAGTGCAGCGGTACCGTATCCAGATCCATTCTATAGGTTATCAGTAAATCTATATGGTGGAGCTAAACAAGGCCTTCTTCGTAAGTTCATCCAGTTGGGTGGCCAACTCGCGGCTGCGCTCTTGGATCTCTGCATCAGCGAATGTCACATAGCGACTTGCTATCGCACGAGTCATTGCGATATTAGAAGACGCATAGGAGTCACGCTTCTCAACATATGGCTTGTTGCCAAAGCCGCGATTTCCGCGCAGGGTTGCAGAGTTCTTGCCGATGAAGGGTGTGAAGTTGCCAATGCAATGACCTAGCTCTCCATTCTGGAGTGGTGGGTCACCCTTGCGCGGATGTTTCGGTGACACATGATCAATGTCAATGAGCGAATGATCCAGAGTGGCCTCGTGTTTATCAGTCATTTCTGCAATATACAGAAGTGCAACACGCGCCTTGTTAAATGCCATACCAGACTTATAGCTATCGCTCGCAACCCGCACTGCAAAGTCTGCTTCTTCACCCAGCCACCCAAGCAGCAACTGATCCAGATTCTTAATGGCGTCTTTGAGACTCATACGACCGGCTGCCAGTGCCGTAATAATACCATCCTTTCCAATCAATAACTCGCAACGCGCTAGCTGGTTGAAAGAGAACCGCCCTGGCAGGCGCAGTCCATATGCCAGCAGGCGCCGCAGAAAGGGCATGACCTGGGATGGTGAATCCGCTAGTGTAAGAAGTGGCAGAACGCAGAAGTCAATCACCTCGTGGCCTGCTGCCAATGCAGCTATCATGGCCGAACAACGATCTGTCTGCATCCAGGTTCTTGCTGTGAGTCCACGTTCAATAAATTCATTGAATGTGCTGAAACCACACTTTTTCTCTGCAAGATAGTTTGTTAATGCATGAACATACTTGTCCTGCTTATTCCAGCTGCCGATAAATAGATTTGTCATAACATGGACAAACTGATCAAACGTGGCTCCGCGGCCAACCGCCTGTTCCCATCGCTGGAAAGCCATGTGAATAACCCCACTGGTCGTTTTCCCGCCCTGGCGGACGAACGTGTTCTTAAGGAGATAGATCGGCGGCACAGTGACCTTGATGTTGTTCAGGACATCAAACACCTCCAACGTAAACTCCCAATCTGTAATGCGAACACGTGACACCTTGGTGGTCTTCATGATATGGCTAAGGAATGGGCCCAGGTCTTCTGCTGGCATTACACTAGGGTTTGATAGTAGGTCATACACAGTGTTGTATGCATCGTAGATGCGTGATGCAGTCGTATCTGTCAGATAAATACCGTTCAGCACATTGCCGAGTGCCTCAAAGTCATGTGTATAGACAGATCGTATATTTGGAATATGCTGCCAACCGTACTCCTCCAGGATAGCTGCATCGGCATCAGTAACAGAATCATCCAGCAGCTCATCATGGCCGTATTTGCTGATGCGGCCCAGATGGCGCTTCTCCTTACCAAGTATGCGACAGCAGACCAAGAATAGCAGAAAGTAGACTGTGAGTCGGTGCTGTGCATCTGTGATGGAGGGCAGAGGACCACCATAGTATACAATCAAGAACCCCAACCAATGCTGCTTCCCATCACGATATTTGTCAATCGCCTGTCGCACAATGTGCTCAATATAGTTCTCACGCGTCCACATGAAAGGCCGGCTGTGATACGGAATCTCATGTGGACTTTCAAGAACAGCAAAGAGGTCATGCTTTGCGTCAATCTCATAGGGAAGTTCGGACATTGTCTTTGTGTCGCGGTACCCTTAGTGACAGCTGTGGCACCGGTGTCACCTTTAGGTGGCTGCACAGTCAAAAACTGTCTGTACTCTGCACTTACCCTCTCTAAACGGCACTCATCTCCAGACAGGCCATACACATCGCTGACAAGAAGAGCGGGAGACTATCGTTGTTCTTGTCATCCATTATAGACGTAATAGAGTGTGCAATAGAGTATGCACGCTTTCCCGTTGAGTTCATCAGCACCGACTTCAGATAGCCGCTGACCGCATATTTGATCGGTACAATGTCCGTCTTAGAGATCGGTTTGAGGAGTTGTGCTGCGGCCGGCCATGCACCCTTACACACAGCCCGACATATCCCCATCGTATCAATGCCTGTCACATCCGTGTTGAGTACTGCCTCCTCTGCAGGTACTCCATTGAAGTACTTCTCTGCCGCCTGCAGCACCAGTCCAGGGCTCGTGACCCCATTGTCGGCCAGTGCCTTGACGAGTGGCTCAGTTGGCTCCTCTGCGGAAACGGCCTTCTTTGCGCGCTCAATCAGAGCCATAATGTCTGGCGTAGTGAGAGGGCTCGTGTTGATGATGTAGGCACGGCGCTGGAGTGCCGGAATGATCTTGGTCAGATTACTGGTACAGAAGATGTAGTAGACATGGTTTGCTACATCCTCAGTCTCAGTTAGCAGGGTGTTCTGTGCCGGTGCTGTGATCTGGTGCGCCTCGTCCATGATAACAATACGTGCACGGGAGGGCGCCATCGGCTTGTAGCGCATTCCCTCAATGATGGCACGGATATCATCAATACCATTAGTGTTTGCTGCATTCACCTCGCGGATCTCGTAGCGCTTGTAGTTTGTCCAGGTCTCCTCTGAGAGATGGAGGCGCTTCTCGCCCTCCGCAGGATCCATCTGCAGGGCAAGGCCCAGAATGCGTGCAAGAGTCGTCTTGCCAGAGCCGATGGGCCCGTGAATAATGAAGAAGTGTGGGATGC
>Ga0078894_10002801_pt1 | contig 13211 bp, 15 predicted proteins | sample LauGreSu1BDMLBSD_2_FD_67506 | JGI IMG/M metagenome (GOLD analysis project Ga0078894, IMG submission 67506) | Freshwater lake microbial communities from Lake Michigan, USA - Su13.BD.MLB.SD (version 4) (version 4) | ecosystem: Environmental > Aquatic > Freshwater > Lake | place: Lake Michigan...
TAAAATCATCTGATTTAAATGTATATATTGTAGGTTATTCAAAATATAATATTGATTTGAAAATGAAAAATTTTACATGTAATCAAAAAAACCATAGAGCTGTGAATCAAAATGAACACAACTCATGTCTTGGCTGCCGGTGTATATACCAACAAAGAATACAACTTGACTCAACTTCAACAATTGCCGTTACAATTGGATCAGCAAGGTAATCTTAGAGTGACAATGTCCAATTCCGAACCGACAGTGTCGTCGTTTGTGCAAATAACAGATGGTACTAATACACAACCGACGTTGGATGTTCCGGCGAGAGCGGGTTATGTAGAACTCACAGACGGTACCAACACAGTTAGTGTTAATAGCGCCAGTGCACTAAAGGTTTACCAATCACCTACGACGCAGCCGATGACGCCTTTGGCAATCGAGGCGGATGCAGGCCGTCTGTTTATCGTCAACAATAATGTTACACTAATACATAAAAATACGGTGTATGTATTGATGCTTATTCGAAATCCTTTAGGCTCGGGAAAAAAGTGTTTTGTTCATTCCATTACGATGAACAATTTGACATCTGCCAATATGCTCACCGTTACTGTATCCGCAATGCCTACAGTGACGACTGTGGGGGAAAATGTACCTATTATTACATCCAATATTGGCAGTGGTAATGTGGCCGTAGCTAATTGCCATAACAATGGCACGATAGTAAGTAGTCTCGGGAGTACGATTGCAATTTTATCGTGTTCCGGTGAAGAAAAAACATTGTCGTTTGATTTTGGCCTTATTTTACAAGCCAACGCGTCATTATTGGTTTCGGGGCAGGCGTATGATAATAGTCAAATTGTTTCAACAAGAGTTGTGTACTCGGAAGTTTAAGTAGACATAAAAGTTGTTATATAACATAATAAAATGGCCCAGTACGTTCGCATTACAGATGATACACACGACAACTTTTTCCCTACCTTGGATTCCGTGGACAGAGCTGGCTATGTACGCTTAACAGACGGCATCAACACGCAGCCTACCTTGGATGCCGTGGACCGCGCTGGCTACGTATATGTAACAGACGGCACGAATACGCAGCCTACCTTGGATGTGGCTGGCCGCGCTGGCTACGTATATGTAACAGACGGCACCAACACACAGCCTACCTTGGATGCCGTGGACAGAGCTGGCTATGTACGCTTAACAGACGGCACCAACACGCAGCCTACCTTGGATTCCGTGGACAGAGCTGGCTATGTACGCTTAACAGACGGCACCAACACGCAGCCTACCTTGGATTCCGTGGACCGCGCTGGCTATGTACGCTTAACAGACGGCACTTATACCACGCCAGCCATGGATGTGGCTGGCCGCGCCGGCTTTGTACGCTTAACAGACGGCACGAATACGCAGCCTACCTTGGATGTGGCTGGCCGCGCCGGCTACGTATATGTAACAGACGGCACCAACACGCAGCCTACCATGGATGCCGTAAACCGCGCTGGATATGTCCGCATAACGGACGGTACCCATGTCAATGTGATTTTTGACACGGGTGCACAAAAAGTAACAGATACGGCCAATGGTTCAGTAGCCCCGGGTACCGCAGCGGCTCATTCGCAGCTGGCGGGTGGTGTTTACAATTCCAGCGATGTAAGCCTGACCACCGGCCAACAAACTGCGTTGCAGCTCGATGCGCGCGGCTTTCTCAAAACGACGTTGGCCGACAGTGCATTGCGACCTTATACAATAGAAGCAACCGAATCGGTTTTTAAACGCACTTATCAAATTACAGCCAATATTTTTATACCAACTACAAATATGCACTCGTTGGTTCTATTAAGCAATCCACTGGGGTCTGGAAAAACGCTGTATATTCGCAACATTACGCTGGCTAATACGACTGGCAATTCTAAAACAGTCACCTTATCAATTAATTCTAATCCTACTGTGTCTGTTGCGGGAACACCGCTTACTCCGACATCATTAAATATAGGCGGTGGCGCAAATGCATCAGTAGCTTCCGCGACCTATAATAATATTGCAACTGGGGGCGGTCATGCCGAGACTATGACAGTCACCAATACTGGCACCGTGTTGAGTTCTATAGTTGCAACCAACGAAACCAATACTATGGATTATAATTATGGTCTTATTTTTAATGCTAACAATCGTATACTACTAACGGGGGTTGCATCAGCGATACATCAAACTGTAAGTATCAATATTACTTGGTCAGAAGTATAAATTGCATATTTTCAATAAATATTTTATTTCTAATTACATCATGTAGCCGCTTTAAAACGTTATGACTTTATTTGTAAAAAAACAACACAATTAAAACATTATGTAAAATATGCATAATTTACATGTTATAGATATAGCCAAAGTGATTACTAAATAAACTTTAAATGTAACTTGTCATATAAATGGATTGGATTTTTAATCGGCTTTTGCGTTCGCACCTTTTTCCCAGTCCAGATCCACCAACCTATTCTTTGCATAGTATACCGTCGCCGCCCTTGTACATGATTCATGGCACACCATGCTTGTGGTTTGAACATAAACACGCCACCTACACTATCTTGTACATGCACGACAATGCGGTTGATTTAGGCATGATTCGCAATGTATGTTATCAAATGGCGCGGCAGACAGAATGCAACGTGTTGGCCATCGAATATCCTGGATATGGAATTAACTACGGCACGCCATCACCGCAAAACTGCGTGCGCGCTGCCTTGTTGGCGTACAATTACATTAGTGCGCGTATGCCCGTTGTGCTCATGGGTCGCAGCTTGGGCGCTGCGGTAGCCGCCATGACAGCCTACGAGATTCGCAAACGCAACCAACCTGTACACGGGTTAATACTATTAAGTGGATTTTATTCTTTAGAACGGATGATTGCTCATTTGCTGGGCAACAGCATAGCGCGCGCCGCCAACCATATATTTAATACTGCTGTTATTTTACAGCATTTGCGGTCCATTCCGCTCTTGATTATGCATGGCGACGAAGATGCGCTGATTCCCGTACAGCACGCTTTGGATTTATATCAACAAGCAGGCGCTGTCAATAAAAAGTTGGTTATTTTAAACAAAGATAATCACACCAAATTGACTTGGATTCGCATATACAACGAAATCAAGCAATTTTTTACACTGAATACGCCGTTGCATTCCGAAACGCGGTTTCCGCAAACGTATTTAAATTCGGCGGAAAGGTAATGTTGTGTTGTATACGCAGGGGCCTGGCAAACAACAACATGGCACTTATCAAGCCAAAATGATCTTGCGCCGTATCGCATAGTCGCCGCTGATCCAAGACGTTTGTATCCAGCTCTACTGGTTCAGTTTCAACGACGTGTGACATTTCGGTAGCCAATAACAACTCGTTTAGAGGCAACGATGATAGCAAAGTCACATGCCGAGTCCACGATGCTATGCTGCCGGGCCTGTTTGAAAAAGCAGTCTTTAAATCTTGCTGCAAGGCTTGATGTACTTGTGGATGCGTGCTTAATAAAAAACCAATTTCGCGCACTTCCAATGGTAATAAAAAATGATGGCCAATCAAAAGCATGGCCAAATCATTGACTGTTATAACTAATTTGTGTAATGCCTTGTATGTATCAAGTAAAATGTTTAAAGGATTGTAAAGTTCCGGGACTTCTTTGAGGGTATCATCAGAGCATTTATACAGATAACTGGTACCCGTGTCATCGGTAATGGCGTCGACCAGTTGTGCCAAATCAACAGACGCATTATTTGCCCCTTTGTAATTGTTTTGAAAAGTCGTAAAATTGGCATGAAACCTGGAAAATATAAATGGCATCCCGGACATGACGACTTTTACATCCAGCAGTTTTCCCTGCTCAAATCGTATGGCAGCAAACATGGCAGATGATTTTTAAACAATAAAAATTTATTAGGCACATAAAAAAGTTTTGTACGGCTTTCAAGACAGCGTTTCAAGTTATTCGGACGCCGCCGAAGAAATTAAAGCATCCAATGCAGCTTTTACAGCAGAATCGGTATTGATTATAGACGCAACCGGTACAGTCGGTGTCGGATTGACTACTGCATCTACCACCGAATCCACAACCGCATGCACGATATTTTCAACGGGCGTGTTTTTTTGATCATCGCTTGTATCCGCGGTGGCAGGCACCGCGGCGTTGCTTGCCGCCGCAGGTTCCGACTCTACATCTGTGCGTGCATTAGGAATGGGTACCTTTTCGACGGCGATGGATGCCGATTCCGCCAGGGACAGCGCTGCAGCCTTTTGCGCTCGATCCAACAGCACTTGACGTTGCTGGTAATACATGGCTTGTTGCGCCAAAACATGTTCCAACTGCGCCTGTGTGTATACTGGTTCTGCCGCTGGGGGAGCTAAGCTGGCCGTATTACTGACATTGATATAGATAAGCACACCGGCAGCCACCATAAGAACAACACTAATGGTTCGCATAATGGTAAAAATATGATTCAAGTTCAAAACATCGCCGCTATTGCCCATAAAGCGTATAAAAAAGAACACCATCAGGCCAACCAATAACAAACCCCGGACACTATCTTGCTTTTGCGGCTTTGCCGGCCGCGGAAAAGCAGTCTGCCGCGAAGACTCCAAAGGTATAATCCGAAGCATTGATTTCAAACTATACCATTACGGTTTTTTTCCCAACAACAAAATGCCGAATGCAAGGATGGCTTGTGGGTAATTCCGCTTGTAATATAAATAACGTTGTTGACAAGTCGCCCCTGTCATCTATATTCTGCAAATCTTGCGCTCTGCGCTCTTGTAAATGTTTTTCGACACGAGCGCGAAAATGCCGCATGTCTTCAATAATTCCGTCTTCATTAATTTCATACACGCGCGAATTATCACTAAACCGCGCAGTCCAATGTGGCCGCCGCACATGTGGCTGCAATGCATTGTACAATAACCGGTCTTCACCGCCCCAAGATGCCAGCTGATTTGTAAATCCGTTGGCACCGATAAAAAGATGCGCTGGGACCGCAACGATACCACCCAAGGTGTGCGTGTGGCCATATAAATGCTGTACCGAGTGACAAGACTCTTTGTATCCAACAAACTTTGGCCCTGGAATCGTGTCCACGTCATGGAAATAGACGGTATCAAACCCGGCGGCCCCGGACAATATAAAGCCAACGTTTTTCAGCCATCCGCGATTAAAAGATTCACCGGCTTCTTGCTCGCATATAATAATTTTCAAGTTTGAATAGCGCAGTAGCTGTTGCAGCAATGTTTTGAGTGCAACAGGTCGATCACGGTATGGTATCACTACAAAAATACTCGACATTTTCCGTAGGCGTGGTTAGGTATTCCAGCAACAGCGCAAACGGAAACGTAAATCCTTTACGCCACGGCGGCGGTGCGTTGATGAGATCCGATACTGTAAAAATGTTTAAATTTTCTTTTTCCAAAAAATCTTTTCGGACCATAGGCAGCCACGTGTTTTCTAAAATAGTGTGCGATTTTATGTTGTCCGGCACATGCGCAATCTGTTTATCAAGCCAATTTTTTAGATAGATCAAGCGCACATAATCGTCAGCAACATCCGGCGGTATCTCTATTTCAAACAACTCGACAATGCCCTGACACGTCACAAAAACAACAAACGTACCTTGTGTCGTTTGCTCGATGCGCTCCAGATCGGTGATAAGGCGGAAGCGCTGCTGGACGAAATATGGAAAATCTGGCACCGGCACGTTTTTAGTGCTCAATCGATGTTGAATGATACGCACCCGGGATATGGTCGTGGCGATTTGCTTTAGTTGCTGGCGGCGAATATAAAATTGCAGGCAAACGTCGGGCTGATATGGCACTTCCAATAAATAATATGTTTTTTGTGTACGGCGCCGGCCGTTTTGTCGAATGGTCAAACACGCAGCATATTGCTGCTCTGCCAATTGATATTGTATGCTACCAAACACGCCCATGCTTTCTTCAAAAAACTCGCGCGCTGCTGTTTGCCAAACGTAATGGTTATCGCACGCTTTACTTTGCCCGCCAAACTCGCACCATTTCAAGGATTCATCCCAGCCGCGCGAAAACTCTTCTTGTCCTAAAACAAAATACACTTCATTTTCGTGGACCATAAAACATATTACCCCAGCACTGCAACTATGTTCCTCCATTATGAAAACCAGTTTCCGTTGTAAGTTTTATAAGTTTTTATTAACCAAAGATGTATGGTGGAACTCTTGTGATTTTCATATTGGGAATCACCATTTGTGCCATCATATATTCCAAACTAAAAAAACCATATACACACACCGACGCGGTTGTTTTTATGACGTTGGCCCTTTTGGAAATTAAGCAACAAGGACTGGCCATGACAGGTACCATAACGTACATGCCATCCCTGCATAGATTATCTGATTTGCAAACATGGCTTGGGAAAACGTACCGAGGTATTGATTTTTGGACACCAACATGGACATGTGCCCTGATTGCATTTATGCAGGTATGTGATCGACGGGTGCCTGTGCCAAAACAATTGGGTGATATCTTATTACTGGCCGAATATATCAGTACAATAACGCCCCAAGAAACCGAAGAGGCTGTTCGACGCACATACTTGCAGCAACTGTACGACGATTATTACTAAAAGATAACGCTAATATTTAAAAAATCTCTTATTATAAAATGGCCATGTCAGGTAAACAAATGTCGAATTCGTGGTTTGACCAACTACCAGAGTGGGCTTTGCGTTCACCACTGCCGTCGTCTGCAGGGCAACAATTACCTAATCATGCGGAACCAAATCCATATTGGTCACTGGACCCGCCGCCCGCTCAAAACATTGACAACGCTGCACGGGGACCGGCTTCGGGTTTATCGCCGCCAACCGCTGATGCGCCGGGGGGTTTAGTTCAACGAGTGATGCATCCGTGTTTTGGTGCAAGACCTCGCGGCGAATTTAATACGGCACATGTTTTACCGCTGCCAACCGCTGATGCGCCGGGGGGTTTAGTTCAACGAGTGATGCATCCGTGTTTCGAGGCAAGACCTCGCGGCGAATTTAATGCGGCACAGGGCTCACCGCCGCCAACCGAGGCTGCATTGGGGTTTTGGCCTGATTTTCCTGATCTTGCGCCAACACCTGCACCGGGAGATGCGACAGAAAATGCCGCGGCGCCGCAGACGGCTGCTACGGCGGAACCCAAAGCAAAACGCCAGCGTGGTACTCCTCGACGCGATACTAAGCGCGACCCTAACGACCCACTTACTCCTTTTAGATTGGAAAATAAGGTTTTAAATCAGCAGCGTATTGATCCCGCAACGTTACGTTTGGTACCCAACGATTTTGCTCAACAGGAAGGGGTTAAGCCGGAAGGTTTCATGTCATTACCGGCGCGCAATAGACAAATGAGCCCCACCGACATCAATGTTTCGGAAATAGATCGCGGCAATTATATTTATTTAGATTACCGTTATGTGCCTAAGCGAAAAGAAGAGTTTTGGATGGAAACAGTTCGCATACCATACACGGCCAGATTGCCTGTCAAGCCTCCCAAGAAAAAGTATGAATCGGAAACCAAGCAATGGTTTTTGGATTTATCTCGCGGTGAACAAATGAGTTTATTAATTCAGTGGTCCGACTGTTTGACGCGGGCAGCACAGGCGGCATATGATGTTCGCGAACAATATTTTAATAACCAAGACTTTATTAATCAATACAATGGACGTGATATCATGCGTATTGATTGCATCATAAATGAATTGGTTTTTATGGTAAACCAGTATTATGATGGCGTAAAGCGTTTGCGCATACAGACGCCAACAAACCCTATGTGGATGAAACATACCATATTGGTATTATCTTTGTCGACCAGAGCCAACAACGCTCTTGGTAAACTGGTATCATACATAAATACCATGGACAACTTATTACCGTTTTTTGCGCCTTTGTTTGCTGTAATACAAGGTAATACGTGTGGGTTTTTCCCAGACGGGTATGCGCAGCATGAAACGGCCTGTGATAATTTGTAATGTATGGTTTACATTTTCCGTACCAACACACCGGCCACCGTAGTAGCAACGGCTTTGATATCGATAGGAACATTAGATAGCCAATCTTCTATGATTGATAAATCAATATAATCAAATAAACCTTGTAAATCCTTAAAAAACCAATTACCTTTCATGCCAGTTAATAGCATACTTAAAACAAACATGCGTCCGGCGTGTTGATTGTTCAAGACTTGCCATAAAATAACACGACCGCTGGAGTACAGTGTTAAATATAACCACCATGGGGCATTCATGACCAATGCAGCCGATGTCAAATTTAACAGAGCAATCAAGTTTTGAAGCGTAGATGGATCTACAATACGTTGCAGTTTTTGCGGCAACATATTTATAGTTATCAAATCTTCAGGGCCTAATAACAAGGCCGCGACACTGGTAGCTTGCTTGTGCGGCGCCACCGCTTGATGTTTCTTGATTAATTCGCATTTCTGGTCGAATGTAAGTACTTTTAAGTTGGCGCGCACTTTTTGTTTTAAACGACGCGATACTTCGACGTTACGCGCGTCCATAAATCGCAAAAACAAATCCATGATAATGTTATCCTGGTCCATCAACTCGGTGCATGTTTTAGCTTGTTCGCTTGATTGAACTTGACAATCAGAACCGTAACCCAACCAACGCTCCCAAAAGTTGGGTGTGGTATATTCACATTGCGAATTCTCTTGACAAAACTGCCGACTGCCTCGACGCTCAAAACAAGACGCGTTTGATTCCCGGCGCATATTATTTAATTTACGCATTTGTTTAGGACCCAATTGTAGCCGCACGTAAGGATTTTGCGCCACTTCTGTTAACAACTCTTGGCGAGTGTAGCATTGCGGCGCGTCTTGTCCACACTGCAACACAATAGTATCGGCCGTTGCACCGGGACATGTGCTTTCGGCTTGATCATTGGATACACGGCAGGTGTGAGTGCGTATGATATCACATACTTGGTCCACGGTATCCGCGGGTCTATCTGCCAGACGCTCAGCCAATCGTTGCGCATCGCGGAATAAAACTCGAGGTGGAGCCAACTGCGTACAGTATTCGTCGTATAAAAACTCATTCATGTTTTGCTTACTTAAAATTTATTATAAATAAAATATAACATTTCGTGACATTTTTATAAAAGTCAATAATATAATCTATAATACCTAATCTATAATACCTAATCTATAATAACATAATCTATAATACCATAGTGTACTCTGTTTGGCGACACGAGTTTTGCCTGCAAGAAGACAAATCAATCGTGTACACGTTGCGCGCGTCACTATACATCAACTTGTCGATAACAAACTGCAAACTGGTAAAATGTTTCAAAACTCCAAATCTGTCATAGTATATCAGCTGAAACGTTCCCTTAACAAGCTTGAATATAGATAATCGATTTTTAAACGTGATGCATGCCAAATAGTGCTCGCTAATTGCCAGCAATGACACGGGCGACTGATCTTGTGCGTTGATAGTTAAAACTTGTTTCAATTTTAAATCAGTCGTGTAAATGTATACATCGCCGTCATAAGCAGCGCACGCAATCATGTTGTTGCAAACCGCCAAAATAGTGTCTGCGCTGTAATCCTCTGTGCTGGTATCCGTGCTGGCATCAGTGCTTGTATCATTATTGATTTGGGTCATTGTAGATTCACCATTATCTAAAGTTACAGAAATAAATTTGCGCTGCCCCCAACCTAACAACAAAACGTTGTTTAAATACGTGACGTTGATAAAGGTTGAGCGCCACAAAAAACAAGGATCAATAGTGTTGGAGATTGTATACACCGTCGCACCATTGAACATGTCAAATATAAAGACGTTGTTGTTGTTGGTCCCGCATGCAAGTAAAGATGATGATGTTAACGATAATGTCTTTTGAAATGCCAATGTTTCAGCGCATAAAGGCTCGTACATTATCACATCCCGTGTGTTACACGCCGGTAAATATATATCAACGCTGTGCTCATAGTCATTCCATATGCGCAACGTGCCGTCGTTGTTAGCATTTACCAACCATTTGCCATCTTCGCTAAACTTTAAACAACGCGTGTCCGCTGCACACGACAAACGTACTCCCATCGGCTCGATGCGTATATGCTGAACTTCGTTGTCGATTTCATCATCAAACACAACCGTGGCAACAACAGGTTGCATATATAGCCTGATTGCGTCGTTCAGATCATCTGGCAATCCGCAAATGTTTGGCCGCGGCCAACACACAGCTTTGATCATATAAGTTTGTGATACAATTGTAATATTGTAATTTTTATATGTTAGAATTACAATACTTACTACAATACTTATTACAATACTTATTACAATACTTATTACAATACTTATTACAATACTTATTACAATACTTATTACAATACTTATTACAATACTTGCTACAATACTTGATAGATTTTAAATTATATTTTATTTAAAACGCACAATTCAAACATTATGATTGACATATTCACTCACCTGAATCAACAGCATCAAGCGGCCCTGGCGCCTGCGTTTCAGGAACGCGTGCCCTTGCAGTGTCCCAGCTGCAACTTTACACATGACCTTCGCGATGAAGTGCAGCTGCACATTAACACGCATCATGGACAAACCACTACTATTTTTGACGAGCCAGTAGAACGCGAGCCGCACATCAACACTGCATTGACAACATCGCGCACTTCGTAGGTGTTTGTTTTTTGCTTTGTCGTTGGTTTGTTCTTTAGTATCACCATCAGCAATACATTATAAAATACGTATATTAAAAGCGTTGTAAATGTTACAAAAACATATTTGAAGGCATCACACTGTATTTATTTGCTACGTGTGTGCGCTGCAATACGGCTGCAATACGGCAATATGTTTCCTTAAAATATGCAGCTGTAATCAAAAATCGTATTTTGCGGACGTTGACTATTTTGCAGAGGTTAAAAACTTTTGCGGACGTTTAAAACTTTTGCGGACGTTTGATAAATTTGCTACAATACTTACTACAATACTTACTACAATACTTACTACAATACTTACTACAATACTTATTTGATATTTAAAGAATGTTTTTGTAAACGCACGTCACAAATCAACATCTTGATTCAACACGATGATCCACCGCTGCTGCGAATCCAACTGCGGCTTTCAGAGCCACAACGCCATGGAGGTGACTATCCACGAGCTGGAGCACTTGGATCTTTCGGAGCAACGTTGCCGCGACTGCAGCTTTGTTAGCGCCTCGTACAATGCATGGAGCGTGCACTTGCTCGAAACGGAACACGAAGTTCTGGGCGACGATGAGGTCATGGCTTCTTTGCCGACCGACGAAGACATTTACCAACAAGCGCTGGCGGCTGGCGATGTGTCCTCGGTCAACTTTGTGTGCACGAACTGCACATTTTCACACTACTCGCGCGCCGAGGTGCGGGCGCACATTGACAACATCCACAACAACACCAACAACAACGCCATCAACAACAACAACACCAACAACAACGCCATCAACAACAACGCCATCAACAACAACACCATCAACAACAACACCATCAACAACAACACCATCAACAACAACGTGTTTGCTTAGTCGGATATGTGTTTGTCAACATGTGTAGTCGAAAATGTGTGGCGCGATTAACGTTTTTGTGTTGTTAGCAAACTATTGTCTGAGCATGTTGTTTTAAGAATAAAACTAAAATGTTTTCAAAATTGCAAATGTATTTAATGCCATAAAACACAGACAATAAGCATCGCACAACAATCAGGCTTGAATATCAATCGCAAGAAAGTAAATTTATCGTTGATAGTATATGTGGCGCGCCCAGGGTAATGTAAAGGTGTTAAACCACACAGCGTTTGAAGTTTAATGCAGTGTTTAAATAAACCTAAAAAAATGTTATAATGTAATATATAAAATGCCGCGATACCAATTTACACTCCCATGGAAGACGGGGCCTGAAATTATATTTACGCCGGAAATGATGTTTAATGCCGTAAATGATATAATGATAGATCATTTAATTGCAATACGTTGGCCGATAGAGAGTCTACAACATCTTATTGATAATGAAATGGGCAAAATGCCGTTGGCTGACCAGATGGAAGTCATCGATAGAATCGCAAAGAGTTGGGCTTCGTTGAAAGATAATAAGAAAAAACAAGGGCTTCGCCCTATTCTTTGGAAAATGTGGAACCAGTCATTAGAGAAGCCACTGGAACAGCAATTGGCCGAGGAGCTGCAGCATGCTCAGGCTGCCAGGCAACTTATGATGCTGAGAATGCCAGCGGAACAGCCAGTGGAGCAGCAATTGGCGGAAGAGCTCGAGCAGGCTCAGGCTGCCAGACAACTCATGATGTTAAGAATGCCAGTGGGGCAGCCAGTGGAGCAGCCAGTGCAGCAGCCAGTAGCTCTTAGAAAGCCAACTATGCCGCCGACCCGCGTACCTTTGACAGCCCAAAACATTTTTAAACTGCTACGACTGGACCCTGGTTTTGAATATATCAATCAAGAAGTTTACCGGGCGATCTTGGATTCTCGGTACTATAGATATTATTCGCAGTCTGATTGGGACGCCATGACCAAAGCTGAGAGAATTTGGACGGCCATTAACAACTATTTGAACATTCCGGGCAGCCCGCGTGAGCTTAGATACCTTAATTTTTTTATTAAGCCGCAAATTGGTGACATACTTAAGATGTTTGAGAATGACACCGCCCGGGTTTTGAGTGTCCCTAACGTTCCTATACCTGGTAAATTTGAAGATCCTGCAGAAGACATGTGTAATCCGCAATGAATCATGTAAGTTTGTGCTGCAAAACAGTCGTTCTAAGTCGGGTCGCGATGTCTTATATCGCCAAGCACTTATAAAAACCAGTCGATTTGCTGCCACGTACAAACACATAAATGTGACAGTGGTCGTGTTTTATATTGAAAACTCAATTTGCGACTTTACGAGAACAGCGAAAATTGCATTTATTTTTCAGAGACACCCCGCTATCATGCGACACGACAATCCAGTGTGTTGTTGTATTAAGTGCTATATTAGCTTCTGTATTAGTTGATGTATACGTTGCCGAGTAGCTGATGCATTAGTTGATATATTAGCTGCTGCACATGACGCAGTATTATATTAGCTGCTGCACATGACGCAGTATTATATTAGCTGCTGCACATGACGCAGTATTATATTAGCTGCTGCACATGACGCAGTATTATA
>Ga0078894_10002802_pt1 | contig 13208 bp, 20 predicted proteins | sample LauGreSu1BDMLBSD_2_FD_67506 | JGI IMG/M metagenome (GOLD analysis project Ga0078894, IMG submission 67506) | Freshwater lake microbial communities from Lake Michigan, USA - Su13.BD.MLB.SD (version 4) (version 4) | ecosystem: Environmental > Aquatic > Freshwater > Lake | place: Lake Michigan...
CGTTGGGAAAGAGTGATATATAAATTAAATTTGAATATGAAGACATTTAATATAAAGAATAAAAGTTTTAGCTATTAATGAGTCTAATACCAGGCTATCAAACATGGAGATTGCCGTATGTTGTGAGAAAGTAGAACGCCAGGCTTGTAGCGGCCGCCTACAGTGAATAGATAAGCGTTATAGAATATTAGTTAGCAACTCACTAGAAGTTCGTTCTTGTGGGGGCGACTCAGTCGTTCAGCATGCAGAGCATAGCTGCGGCTTTGAGCACCCACACGCGCGGGAGCTCGATTGTTGGCATTTCGACTGCTATAATGAAGTTGGTCGACTGTCCCGTCGTGCTTAGCATGCCCGCGCGAACCGAGGTCTTATACATCGGACAGCTATACTGCTCAGGGTCCGGCTTGTAATCTTCCTGCGGTTTGAACCAGATGAGTGGCATTTTGTTATACATCTCAGATGGGTGCTGGTCTGCGACCACCATGTTCTCGCGGTCCCAGCGGGCGCCGTCCATATAGAGGCCGTAGATGTATACACCGTCCTCTGGAGGCTCTTCTACTTCTGAGGGTTCCTCTTCGGTCATTATCTAGAAAGAGAAGGCCAGTTTGTCGATTGCAATCTTGTAGTTTCTCGCATGTGTCTGCAGACATCCTGTCATAAATCCTTGCGGGAAGAAGAAGCCGCTCATCCAGAAAGAGATCGGCTGCCCGTTGACAAGCCAGTCGTTCATGAAGGTGACACGCTCGATTAAGTCAGCATACCAGGATGTCAGCGGCTTAAGGGATGGATAGGCAACTTTCTCCCAGTTGCGGGGCACTTTTCCATTTAGGAAGCTGCTGTACATCGAGTCGAGCTCCTCACTCATGACAATGAATCCGCGGATGGCTTTCTTAAGTAAGATGAGCGAGTTGCGCATGACTGTGAGCAGCCTGTTGAATCTGGTATACTCCTGCACGAGCACGGTTGACAACGAGGGGATGAGTCCTTGCTTGTCCTGCTTGAACAGCTCCTTCTTTCCGTTGCCTCTGTCGATTAGTGGCGGGAGACCCTTTTTAAGTAGCTTCGCTCTTTCCATGACAATTTCGTCAGGGGATTTTCCGCCTGAAGATCCGCCTACTCGAGGTTAAATCGAGAGAATCGTGTCGATGATCATCAGACTCTGCTAGTTCTGGAAGGTGATGTTCGCGTTCTCATGCAGTCCGAAGACCTCTGGGTTCTCTACGAGAGGCAGTCCTTCAATGTACTGGAGATATGCATCTTAAGTTCCATTTGTTGGAGCATAGTAAATCCCGGAGTCCGAGAACTTATATCCGTCCTCAAGGATCTCGATGTTCGAGTACTTCTTAAGCATGGTCATCAAACAACGTCTGTCCCAGTCGTCTGTAACTCTACCTCCATAGTTAATCTGACCTGTCATGTAGAGCATTGCGTCCCATGGAATTTCTTCCTGTTCGTCGAGGAATATCTTGAGCATTGTGGTTGAGGTGTCGAGGTCAGCATCGTTGAAGTCGTACCTGATGTTCCAGCCGAGTGGTCCAAACTTTCTTCGTTCCTACAAGATGGCATGGAAGAATGATAGACCGAATACAAGTTTCTTCCAGGCTTCGGCCTTTTTGCATTCGGTTAAGAAGGTGTCGGTCATTCCCTGATATGTTCTCTTAAGGTTTGCACGTAGCCCTCGAGGTGGCTCTGTTGTAAGCTTGACACCATTCTGAAGAACTGATACGGGGAAGTAGTCAGCTGGCATGGATGTCAAATAAAGACGGAAGTCTGGGTGGATCTCATTTTCTTCAGCTGCGAAGTTGATGACAATAGTTTCGAGAGTCGTCATCCATGACTTTGCAAGATGGCAGTTCTATAGCATTACCCATTCGCCGTTCTTCTTCGATGACTTGATTAAAGCGTCTGCCTTCGGACCCTGACCCTGTCCAAGGGAGATTACGTTAAGCTTCTCCACGAAGTTTCGATCTTTAGCAAACTTGAAGAGAGAAGAAGTAGGATCAGCACCAGCAGAGAGCACGAAGATGAGAGGTGTCTTCACATCGGTGTCTGCATAAATTACCTCCATTGTTGCTGTTGGGCTCTCCACGAAGAACTTGCCGATTTCGTTGATCACATAGTTCTAGAAGGCAAATAGCAGCTTCTCCGGTCTAAAAGCCTTTAAGACGATTAATCGCTGGAAGTTATCTAATTTTTCGTTCCATTCGAGAGGCAGAGCAGTTGATTAAGGATCAGCGCATGTTCCCCACTCGAGCCAAGCATCCCATTCCTTTGAAATCGACTAAGCTATTCCACCGAACACTTCAGGATCGTTGATGTCGCAGTAGTAGAGCAAATCCCAAGCGAGGGGTAGAAGGATCTTTGCATCGGGTACTTGGGGTCTAACCTTCTCTTCCTCAGGGGTAATAGGCCCTGCACCTCTAAGCAGCAAGTTCCAGTGAGTTTCTTTGACCTTCTTGCTGTTTCTATTAATGCTTGTAATGATGAGGAACGAGAAAATGATCTTATGAGCTTCGAACAGACCACGAGATACGTTCGTGTAAATTGTACGTGTGATGTTGTCGATCAAGATATCTAGCCGCTGTTCTACTGTCTTAGCTTTCGGGCTCTTCTCAATGGCGGTGTTAAAGAGGCGCTTTATGTACCCAAGGGAGTATTGGTACATAGGATCGATGCCTGCCAAGTCGGCAATAACGAAGTACAAAATGCTACCACGGATTGCCACCGATCTATACTAGTTACGCGTTGTGTTGATTTCCTCCTCTACAATAAGCGCCTAAGCGATACGCTCATTAATTTCCTTCGAAGTCTTCTTGGAGTTCTCAAGCACTGTGATAAGAGTGTCCTCGTCGAGAATTTGTTCTTCTGTGGACTCGGAAAGAAGCTTAAGGATCATGTTCTCAATGTTCTTTAACGTCTTCTGGTCAGTGTCCATGCTAACCACAATCTCATCACGCTTCTGTTCGATCTCAGGCTTCTCTTGGATAACGACATCTCCCAACAACTGCTCTTCGAGCCCGCTGAAGGTGACAGTGAAGTTGATGAGAGTGACCTTGATGCAAACCTCAGGCAAATAATGCGGATTGGGCATCTTCGTGGTCATGAAGAAGCGGAAATTGTCGTCGTAGTCCACATTCGAGTCTCCTAGTCTCATTTGCTTGATGCCGCCCTCAGTCTTGAACGCCTGCTTAAGCAGGATAGGATCGATGGCAGGGTCAATGTACTCCTCCATGTCCTCTACGAGCACGGGGCGCCCGTTACGGACTCCACCGATCATCTCTCTCAAGAAGTTGTTCATGCCGAACTTCATCAACAAGATGTTGTTGCTCTTCTCCATGTTCTTAATCCATCTGTTGGCCTGCTGTTAAGGGTCAATGCACAGAGCCCATCGCTCAGCCTTTGTAGCTAGGATACCGTTCTCAAGAGAGACCTAATCTGTGGGCAAGCTCGCAATGTTCCAGCCTCTCATGATGACAGGGTCTCCCATAATCTTGATCAGAGAGAAGTCCTGGGAGGTTGGGATGTTTTTAGCAAGGCACTGCTCAACCCACTTGCTAACCATGCGCTGTCGGTACAAGCCTGTGAAGGCACCAGTATAGGAGATGCAAGCGCAAGAAAGGAACACATTGCCGACTAGCTGCTCGATCTCCAGCTGAATATTCTCTACTGTTTCCTTCCACCTGACTCCTTCATCGGCCAGCAAGACGACGAGCTTCTCTGCTCTTCCCATGCGCTTACTAGATTTCTCCATTTCAGCCTCGAGACGCTCCTTCTCGTTCTACATGGCCTGGCAGTCGGCCTCGAGCTTGGCGACTGCATCTGTAACCTTCTTGACCTCTGCCATTTTCTGGGCGAGCTCACGCTGGGCAGTCGCTAGGACGCTTTAGACCTCCTCAAACTTCTTCTTCTTTGGCTCAACCTTCTTAATGACGATCTAGAACTTAGATACGGACAGGCACCAGATGCAAAGAGTCTTAGCGGCCATAGACTTCTTGCCAACATCAGCTGGATCGAACTCGGGCAAGGCAAGGTAATTCTTGCGAACCTTGGCAAGAACACTCTCAGGAGTCTTAGATACATCGTAGGTAAGAAGTCTCGTGATGAAGCCACCAACATCGCTTAGCACACCTTGCACAATCTTCCACTCTATCTTCTCACCAAGCAGGATCATCACTGCTTCCATAACCATTACGACGGCCTTCGGTGGGTTCGGGAAGGACTTGATTTCCACAATAGCTGACTTCTCCAAAGACTTCAGAGCTGCCTCTGCCTGCTCCAGTTCAGGCTTAGCAGCGTTCAGATCAGCCTCAGCATCATCAGAGATAGCCTTGGCCTCTGCAGCCTTTTTGTTAACGATCTCAGCTTCAGCGGAGACGACTCTCTCTTTTTCATTTGCGATGGCTTTGTCGGCGTTCACCCTAACGAGTGCGACCTTAAGCTCCTCATTCTTTTGGGCAATCTTTGGAAGCAAGTCTGTTAGGATAACCTTGAGCTCGGCGATACGCTGGTTAGTGTTGTTAAGCTTCTTCAGACCGATGGCCAGGCGATTCTTGTTAACGTTGTATTCAGCCCTCTTCAAATCTAGTGTATTCAGATACAGTTTGATTAGATCCAAGTAGCTCTTTGGAGTTGTGTACACTCTGCGACGCAATTCAGAGAAGAACTAGTCTGAAGTATCCTCTACACTGGTATGAATTGACATGCACATCTCGGCAAGAGCTTGGCGAACGTTGTCGTTAGGCAGCTCCAACTCCTTTAAGAACTCTGAGGACACGTAAAGCAGAGCCTGCTCGGGCCACCGAGAGAACCAGTCAAGTGTGCAGCAGTTGACAAGTGATGGGAACATGCGGCAACGTACACGCAATGTGTCTCCCACAGGAGACATGCAAAGAGTGACGTGAAGATTGTCGCGGATGCGATTAATGAACGTCTGGTTTATGATTTCAATGGTATCTGGTTTCTTCATCTCAACTACAACGGGGCGCACGCCGTTAACGATCTTGTCTCGGTCCTCAGGCAACCATAAGTTCGGGATCTCACCAGTGTTCAGAAGGTTATTTATGTCTTCAATGAATGACTCGCTAATGATCTGGGTATCTGTCATTAAGAAGCATATCGGCTTTCCGTCGATACCTGATGTGAACATTAGGTCTTTCATGAATTCCTTGAACTGATCAGGTCCAAAGTTCTTAGTGATCTCAATCTATCGGAACTGGATGTCACGCATGAAAGAGGACAGCTTAGTCAGTGATTGCTTTCCAGAGCCACCAACACCGATAAGCATGATGTTGCCGCGAGGCTGCTTGAGGCTTCTTGATATTCTAAGGATGTGCTCGATGGCGTCCTCGAAGAAGACCAGGTTCATTTTATTGCTGTTTGTAACGTTGTATTCATCCAGAAGACCGTTAAGAGTTTTCATAAGCTTGTTGTGATCACGGATCTCTTCATACAGTCTGATTGGTGCATCAAGCTTCAGCAGATCGCCGAATTTGATCTTCTCCGAACCGAATATAACATCGTGCTCCATGTTCATCCGGAAGTTGCGGTTCAGTAATTCAATGACTAGAGTTGTAAACCACTTGCGGTCCTCATTATTGATAAGTCGATCAAAGAAAACGCGCTGTGACTCGTTCACCCAGAGTCGGGCCATTGTCTCAGGGTTTTAGACACTAATGGGTTTCGTCATTAAAACTCCCTGGAAGACCTTTGATACATCACGAAGGTTGAATAGGTAATGGAACTTAGCAGGAGTCGGACGCAGCTCTTCAGCGATGCGTGAATAAATTTCGATCGTTGAGTCAACTAAGCACTGCTCCAGCTTTTGCACAGTGTCCTGGAAGCCTACTTTAAGGAAGCCTTGAAGAATAGAGCCGAAGATTTTTGAGAGTGTAGCGCGGTCAGCAACAGGAACACAGAACATGTTGAAGTGGCGTGTGAAACGCATTGTGAGTGGGCTTCTGCCACCACCTGGAGGGGCAGCTGCTGCAACAAGAGTTGTGTCCTCAACATCTTGCCAGAGCCACTCATCTCTATCATAAAGACCTTTAAGATCGATGAATAAGCGAAGGAGCTCAATTGGAGGCTGAGCACCGTAAGTCTCTGTAGCTGGCATGTTTATATCATCGACAAAGATGGCAATTTTCTTTCCTGGTTGAGCACCGTAGAGCGTCCTCTTCTTCTTTTCAAGCTTATCCTTGATGGCCTGTTGGGTACGAAGAGAGGAGGTCTAGGCAGAAAAGTTAATGAAGATGGGAACGATGTCTTTCTCATCCTGGAAGCGGGCAAGGGAGTTGTTAATAACAACAGACTTTCCGACACCAGAGAGTCCAGTGAAGAAAGAGGGTTTCTCCCTTCCAAGAAGCAGCTCTAAGCAGTAACTGTGTTTGTAGCTGTCATTGGTAGGCACGAGAAGCTCGAAGTAAGGAACATCCTTGTCGTAGACGAACTAAGGAACTTTCGTGTTCCAGTGCTTGAAGCCCTTCTCCTTGCCCTTAAGGTCATAGAAATAGTCGAACGCCGAGCCTGTCTGGGGAATCTATGCTCCCTTAAACAGCTCACGCACTGTGTCGTCAAAGCGCTCTTTGCTACGCTCATCTAGAGAGGCACCCATACCCCAGGTGTAGCACCAAGCGTAGATGCAGATGAAGAGCTTCTTCTTCTCCTCGTCTGTTCCCTTGAAGCCAGCGTTCTCATTAAGGAACACTTCGAGGAAATTGCAGATAGAGATAACCTACTGGATGTCGGCTGTCTTAACTGGCTCAGAGAGCGACTCCCTCATCTTCTCTAAGCCGATGTCAATGGTTGCGTCGAAGTTAGAATAAACGAAGTCCTTCATACCATCTGAGAGGATATCCTCGGAGAAGAATGTCTTAAGCCATGTTTGCACGAAAGGCCTCCACCCGAGTTCTTCGTATGTCAAGTAGACCATGCCACAACGAGACACTGTAGCTGGTGAGGCCACAGCCAAGTCTTGCACCTCGAACAGGATTCTCATTTGGGAGCGTAGCTTAATTCTCTGTCCATTAGCAAGACACAGAGTCATATTGTCATCAAGCACGGTGTTCATGTTCTCAATCCACAGTGCATCAACAGGCCCATCGAAGACAATCCAAGCTTTGTCCTCACCTTGCTCAAGAGCAGCAGATCTCATCAACTTAGAAGCAAGACCATCGTGCCACTCTTGTGAAATTGGGTTAACTTCACCATAGAGCTCTCCCATACTAATAGACTTAGGGTTGAAGATGACCTTCCTAACGTTCTGGAATCTGTCATCTTTGGAGTCTTGTGCCCTCAAAGTGGTCATTGTATGCTGAAGCACCTTGTAGCAAGTTGACTTACCAGCTCCAGTCTGGCCGACAAGCATTACACCGAAGCGCACATTGAATGTTTCGAAAAGCTGGATTGTCTTCAGAATGAATACACTGTGGCGTTGAAGGGAGAAGTGGTCAATACTCAGCTCTATTTGTTGGAGTAGCTCACCGTAGTCAGGATCTGTGATCTCAACTGTAGGGAATAGGTCCTGAATAATAGCTGCGAACAAAGGCAGATCGTCCTTAAGGAACTTTGGCACGTTAGAGTCTCTCATAGCTCTAATGAACACTGCATCCTCGTTCAAGGCAGGATTGGCTCTCTTAAGGGTACCGGCCATTACTAGCACTGATTTGACTGCACGCATGCCGAAGTCGTAGTGATCCTACTGAGAGAGCTGCTCTGAGGCAAGTTTGTAAAGCATGACCATTTTCTTTGAGAGGGTCTTGGTGTTGCCGAAGCCCTCTGCAAAAAGCATAATTTCTGCAATCAGACCGTAAGATGGAATCATCATTGCCACAGGTCTAAAGAGCACCTTGAGGTTGTCGGGCAACTCAGTTCTTCCTGCATAACCAGGGTTCATTGTGATGTGGACACCGATAGCTGGGTGAAGTGGAATTTCTTTGCCTTCGAAAAGGAAGTTAGACTGACCACGAAGGAGTCCCTCTCTAATGGTAAGCATCTGCTGAGCAATAACAGATAGCACTTCAATATCGATTCTGTTGAACTCATCAAGGCAACTCCAGGCTCCTTGTTGGCAAAGACCTGAGAACAGACGACCCATCATCTTGTAGTCAACTTGATCTGAGCAGTTGAATACGATACACAGTATGCCAATAGCCTTAGCCAGATCCTTAGTAGACTCAGTCTTTCCTGTACCGGCAGGCCCAGCAGGATTAGCTCCAAGCTTGATATGAAGAGCACCTGTAATGGTAATCCAGCATCTGTCAGTCAGAGGAGTGATAACAAGACGAGAAGTTGCACCCATGTACTCGTATCCATACTTAAGAGTGGCGCTAACCTGCTTAACTCTGCAATCGTCGGCTTCCTCTTCCCAGTAGTATCGGAGCTGCTGTTACCAAGCAAAGTCGTATATCGATGTAACATTATCCTTCTAAAGTCCTTCGATGATATCACGAGCGTGGACATCAGTTGTTACAAGTGCGACAATGATCTTCCTTTGTAGAGAAGTCAGCTTTCCTCTAACAAGCTCGGTGAGCTAAGCGAGTTGGCTCTCGTTGAGATCATACCATTCTTGGAGAGCGAATGGATTATTAGACATCTCGTTTATGTAATATTCAGAGGTAGAGCACCAAGAGATCTGAGCAATTGTGGCGACAACTTGGCCAAAGTGAGTAAGTACCCACTGCTTACGTTCAGTATTGGCATAATCATTGAGACCTTGCTTTAGGAGTTTCTAAAGTGTGTTTCTCATCTCAGCCTAGACTGAGTCGAGCCACTATTCTACTTAGCCTCGAGCCTTCTGGACCTTGTTAAAAGGCACTCGCTCTCCTTCGTTAGAGAACATAGCTACAATATCGAGCTCATTGATCTCCAATTTGACTAGGTTATCAAAGCAAGTCTTCAAGTGTTGCTAAATCACGTCAAGGTTCTGAGAGTTCGCAAGAATCTCAAGTAGCTCATCATTGGATAAGAAGTAGAAGCGAGGGAACGCGGCTCTTTTATTCTCAAGATAGTCTTCAAGCTTCTTCTAAATATCATCAAGGATGTCGTTGTTGGTTCTCAAGTTGTCAAGCAGGGTGGCATTCTGCTTTACAGTCCTCATGGCATTGGGTGACTTGCTTGTTTTGGTCATCAGTTGCTTGAAGAACTTATCAACTTGCTCGAAGCGCTGCGATTCGGTTGGTAGTTGTTTTTTAATGTCAGCAGCGCCGAAAATGTTCTCGAGATAGATCCATTGCTTCTGGCAAACGACCCATTCTTCAACAATCTAGTTGAGAGTGAACAAGTACTTTTTGAACTGCTCGGCCTGCTCACGAAGTGGCTTTACATATCTGCTACCAAGAACCATGTTGATAGTAGCGAGGCCTTCGTCAAGGGCCTGGAAGATTACATCAACTTCATCAATAATCAGGGCATCCTTGTCTTTGTACTACTTGACGACGAAATCGATCTTCTTCCAGTTTTCATCTAGAGTATTAATCTGGGTTCTAAGGGAAGCTTCTTGCGTTGCCTGGACTGAAATGCTCGTGATGTCCTCTTAGAACTAAACAGCATTGAGATCGATTAGTGATTGCAGGGTGAATTCAGGGTCAGCTATGTTGAAGTCGGCATTGATAAGGTCTTTTATTTCTTTCCAATGTGAATCTTTGAGGTTGTCGTTTCTAAGTGCAACGACGATGGGCATGGCTCCCTTGAAAGTATCGACTAGGTCCTTAAGCTTCTTTTGGATTGGGTTGTCATCCAGGTTTTTCTCCAGACGCATGCAGATCTTAGAGAAGTAATCGGCCTTTTGAGCGATTTCCTTAGCTTGAATGGCATTGAACTGAGTCTTGATCCACATCTCTTGGAGTTCTTGCCACTCTTGCAGAGAGCGCCACATCAAGCAGCGAAGAGTCAGGTCTTCACGTAGACTGTCGAGCTCTTCAAAAATAGTAGGCTGGGTTTGCAGAACCTCTTGCCACTGGTTATACTTAAGAGAGCGAGTCTCAAGCTCCTTAAAGCGAGCCTCCTTTTCATCAAGGACCTTAAGAACCTCGAACATATTTGCCTCGCCAGAGAGGAAGATAGGGTCAATACTTTCTTCATGAAGGTTATGAATCTAGCTGTTAAGCTGAGGAATTAGTTCGTTGAGAGTCTTCTTAAAAGTCTCGGTGTTGCTCTCCTGAGTGCTCTCCACAGACTGGATGATGGTAGCAAGCTAGCTAACTTGCTGGACGCACTCAGTGAAGTTGTCCTTGTCCTCCTTCTTGACCTTGAGTTAGAACTCAGCGAGAGTGTTGTATATCTGGCCGAACAAGTCAACTCTATCTCTAACGTTTTAGAAGTTTTCATTCGTATAAACCAAATGACCGTTTTATTCAACGAACTCCTCAACATTGCCAACGGGCTTGGAGAGGTTCGAGAGGGCTTTTCGAAGCCACTTCTTTGACTCATCTGTTCTCTCCCTGATGATCTTCGGGACCATCTCTTCGATTTTAGCAATGAAGTCTTTGGGGGTAGGAAGAAGGGTAGACCTACATCCCTTGCTATCGACCTAGAGTAGGCCGATCTCAGTCATGGAAGGCAAGTTCGAGTTGAACAGAGTGTGGTAGAATGTGAAGAGCTTCACAGTGTTTGAAAGGGACTCCACTGGGTTTCTGAGACGCTCATGCACAAGAATCGACAGGTCTACCTGCTTGTTGCGCCAGTAGATCTCCAGCAGTGGCTGGAACCTAGTCAGGAACCGCTTAACCTTATCGAAGGCGCCTTCGACAATGTCTCTGACCATGTCCTTTTGCTCAAGGTAGATCTTATTCTCGTTGATCCATGAGAAGGGATTCAGGTTTTCTTCGTCATGTTCTTCCCAAACATCTCCAACGATGTCATCCCACTCTTCAAGAGCATCGGCATAGGGCTGAAGGTCAGCATGCTTGCTCCAACGCTTGAAGTTCGTGATCGAGTCAAGCCCCTCCTAGAAGCAAATGACAACGGCGTTGATGTAGTCCTTGGAGCTGGGAGTCATCTGAAGCCAGTGATCTGAAATGTGAGGAACAATCTGCTTGTACTTGACCTCCACAGTCTTAGATTGCTCAGCCTCAGCTTCCTCTGCTTCTCCTTTCTCCTCCTTTTCAGGTTCAAGCTCAAGGTGGCAAAGGAGGTCGAAGTCTTGGTCCTTTGACTAACCTCGAGGAGGAAGCACGAAGTCTTCACAGACTACCTTCTTAATCTCGTTTGCAGGGATGGCTCTTGCATCGTTAAGCGTAACCGAGATATTAAATAGAGGCTCATGACCTCTTTGAGGAGGCGCTGGCTATCTCATGGCTTCATCGAAGTCCATAGTCATGATCTTCTCCATGTCGCAGAAGGCATCAAGCTCTCTTAAGCGCTCGATCATCTCTCCCACTGAGTTGATGTAGATCCCCGAGAGAGCCTCAAGGGACAGGAAATCAACGAGGTAAGCAAACCTCAGGAAGCGGGAGCACTCCTTGCGAAGGGAAGATCTGTGGCCATAAGTCATTCCCTCTGGGAAGCCAAGCTTTTCAAAGACGTTGTTTGAAGCCTTTCTCTTCATAACGATCGTGTTGGAGCTTTGAATCGGATTGTTCTTCTTACGCTCCTCGTCAAGGGCGATTTCACTAACGATGCGCTCCCTGAGCTCATCCATAACTTTAGCAATGCATTCGAACACGTTGTCACGAGACTTCTCGGAGCAGCGAATTATATCCTCTGAGACATGTTTGCGTTTGACCTTCTGGTCCTCAGAGAAGGTAACGATGTCTTTGGTGTCCTAGTTGCGGCAAGGGTCAACGAACCGAAGAGCCTACATGTCAAGCATCTGCTGTCTGTGCTTCATAAGATGGACGGAGAAGTGGTCCTGGAGCATAAAGAGCTTCTCTTCAAGTGAGTTCTGGGCCTTCATGCGGTTTTGATGTTTAATAGTTTTTTTCCACATGCGCATGAACTTCCATCTTTTGAATTTCTTGAAAAATGGCAGCTCCTTGATATGATTATATGAATCTCTCTCAATCAGCCATTAGCCTAGAGAGAGGAACTCGATCGGAGTGTCGTTTTCATAGAGAGTAAGACCCTTTCCTGACAGAGTGTAGTACTTCTACTCGTTTCTGCCCTAGTAGGAGGTAACCAGAAGGTCGTAAGGGTCCTGGTTGGGATTAGGGTTTAGATATACGAAAACGGTCTCTTCTTCGCTCTTGCTATCAAGAAGAAGCTCGATATATTTGTCTAGGTCGCTCCACTTCTAGCCGTGAGCTCCTTTCTTAGGGCTCTTTTCCTCTGTGCCAGTCGCAAACTTAACCTCCTTCTCTTCATCAGCACGGCTCTTACTTGAGACGGAAACTGGACCCTTTGATTTACCTTTGGTAGGCGTATCTTTTTAAAAGTTAATAGGAGGCAAAAGCTGTGCAGCTCCACCTTTAAGCTCAGCAGGTAACTTGCCCGTTAGCTTGTCAAGTAGGAACTTAGTTCTAGCTTGCTCAAGGTTCTTCTGAGAAAGAGACATGCCTCCTTCAAACCCAGCGTAGATCATGGCTGGAGGCCCGGAGATAACCTTGGGTCCATCAGGAAGTGCATGGCTTATACGCAAGCGGGTCTCAGCATCAAGCGGAGGAATCTGATTGTTAGGCTTCATTGGCTTGCTCATAAGCAGTTACTTGTTAGCTTGCGATGCCATCATCTCCGCGCTTGTTGAAGCCATGCGTGGAGGCAGTACAAAGCCAGCCTTGCCGGAAGTCTGGAACTGCTGTTACTACTGGCGGTTAAACTCAGCCGTCCCCTCACCGAGGTTACGAGCTTCAATCATCGCTGCCTCCTGATAACTCTCATTCATTGTCTTAATGAGGTTGGTGTTGAGATCCTGGATCTTCTTCTTTAAGGGGGACTGACTCTGGATCCTTCAATCTTGATTAGACATCATTTCTTACTTGTTAGAGTTCATTCGGGCTGAGAATGGTCTGGCCGAGATGTTGTCTTCAATCGGCCGTTTAACTGACGGCATGGGTATGTTAGAAATGCCGCTGTCGTAGAGACGCCTCTTCAAGTCGTTTTTCTTGGACTTGTCAGGAACGAAGTTGTTAAGGTCGATCTAAGGGATGAGTTAGAGGGGCTTACCCTGCCTTGTGCGTCTTGCGAGCCGACTCTCTGGTTCTATGAGAAATTTAAATTCTGCATATTAGAAGGTCTTCTCTTCTTAGTATTCTTTGAAGAATAAAATTATTTATTAT
>Ga0078894_10002804_pt1 | contig 13205 bp, 7 predicted proteins | sample LauGreSu1BDMLBSD_2_FD_67506 | JGI IMG/M metagenome (GOLD analysis project Ga0078894, IMG submission 67506) | Freshwater lake microbial communities from Lake Michigan, USA - Su13.BD.MLB.SD (version 4) (version 4) | ecosystem: Environmental > Aquatic > Freshwater > Lake | place: Lake Michigan, USA...
GTGAAACAGACTGGGTGGACGGCTTCGGAACAACTGCATGGTCATCGACAAAAGGCATCAATCTGTTGTCGCTCGGGTCGTCTCCATGGTCCTCATCGGCACGCTCTGTTCTGCCGAGGTTGGAGCCAACCGAATACCAACGTCGGGATTGTCGTCTGTTGCTGTCGGTCACGATGACACGGCCTGGTGTCCCGAGCGGAGCACGAGAGAGGTCTGCAGTGGCGTCATAGACGAAAGTGCCGAGTGAATCTCTGCCGAGTGCGGTGACGGCATCGATGACGCCGTCACCGCTGCCAACGAGTCGAGTGTGGTCAGACACAGGGGACACAGAAACGAGGGGTTGGGGGGTCGCTTGCAGCACGGCAGTCGCAGGGAACGACGTTGCTCGCGGGTGGGCGAGAAAGGTTGCATCCGCGATGGAGGTGGCGTCGTTGGTTGAGATGTGTGGCGACTCGTGGCGGACATCGAGCCCTGTCATCGACAACTCGCGCCACAATCGACCTGGGTTCGGTGTTCGGTAAGCGTCGTAGCGCACGTCGCCACGGAAAGTGACGGTGTTGGCGCCGAACAGCGATACGACGTCCGGTAGGGAAGATGGTTCGAATCGACCTTCTTGGAGTCGAGATTCGAATGCATTGAGAAGGTCTGCTGTCGCATCGCTTCCGTAGGGAACCAACTCTCGTGCGAGGTATTGAGAGTCGATGAGACCAGGCGTGACCGGGTCGATGGTGCCGCCCCACGTGTATGTGGCGAAGTCAACCCCGGGCAGTTCGTAGGTGCGTCGCACAGTGGATTCACTGTGTGGGACATCGTCGATGGCACGGGCGGTGTCGGTCCAGTACGCAGGAAGCGTTTCATCACGAGAAATTGCCGGGGTGAGCAAATGTCCCGTCATCCATGGATAGTTCTGTGCGGTTAGCAAGAGAACGATGAGTCCGAGCAGTACTGGTCTGGCGACACGAAGACGGATCTTCGTGATGAGCGGCGAGTAGCGGTCCCACGTGAAACCCAGTGACACCGCCAGCGCGACGAGCACCACCGGCGTTGCACGTGGGCTCGAGCGAAGTGCGAACCCGGATTCATTGTTGACCACGGATTCGAAGAGACGACCGTAGAGGGAGGTCGCCCCCTGCGGATTCGAGCCAACGGCCACTGCGAGGCCAACCACCAATAGGGCGGCACAGTGTCGTGAATGTCTGTGGCGGGCGAGACCCACAGCAATGAGGGCCGCTGCCGAGACGAGCATCCCCAATGCGAGAAGAGGCGTGGTGCCGATGAGTCGTGTGCTGGCGTCCACCCAGGCGCCGCTGTAGTCATTTCCGTAGAAAAACCAGTATCCGAGTCCGCGGAGTATCTCTTGGGGAGTCGATGCCTTTGCCACTGTCTCGTAGGTTTCGGTGTATCGCAGGATCGGCAAGCCGTAGCGTCCTTGCACCACCAACGCCGCAATCCACCACGCCCCGCAGGCCAACGATGTCGCGAGAGAGCCAGCGAGAAGTGCTGCATGTCGCCGTAGGAGAACTACCCCGGTGGCGACGTCGACCACCATCCAGGTGATCACTCCAAGAAACACCATGGCGAGGGCCGTCACGTTCACAGATCCGGCAGTGGCTATGAGCGCTCCCATTGCGAGACTCCAGCGAAGCGTGTTCCCTGCTCGCGCGTGTACGACACACAACAACATCCATGGAAGAAGTGCCCATGGTGTGAGTAGGCCAGATAGTCGTGCCAAGTACTGCAGCGAATACGGACTGAACGCATACGCGATGGCAGCAATACACGCAGCAGTCTCGGACAGGCCGAGAACGCGAGCCAGTCGCAGCATTCCGAACGATGCAAAGAGAGCCAAGAGTGACCACCACAGCCGCTGAGCCACCCAATCGGCACACCCGAGTTGTTCCATCAACCAGAAGTAGGGACCCATCGGCCACAAGTAGCCAGCAACTTGATGGGCCACGGTGCCTGCACCGACGGAGGGATCCCAGAGCGATGTCGCGCGGGAGAGAAGGCGACCGGGGTCAAGGTAGAGGTAGCTCTTGGTGTCTGCACTGACACGCCCTGGCGAGCTCCATAGTGGAAGCAGCACGCACAGTGCGGCGATCAACATGTTGATGCGCCATCGAAGTGATACGACAGACGTTGACCCAAGCGAAGTCTTGGTCTCAGTCACTAGTCGCCTGTGCCTTCCATTGGCGTTGAACAAATTCAAACGATGACGTAATCGCAACTGCGGCGAGCATAACGAGAATGGGATCTGCGCTGGCGCGATAGCGGGTGATGCCAGCAGATATCGCCACTGCAGTCAGTGCAGTCGCAATCGGTGCCACGCAGATGAGCGCCAGTATTCGCTGGTGTCTGATGGTCATAAAGAGACCAGCAACGGAGAGTGGAATTATTGCGTAATAGTTCATCCAGCTCAGAACCGCGAACGACCGATCTTTCCCCTCTGGAAAGTGATCGAGGCGCATCTGCTGGAGCGGTTTGTAGATGCCGAGAACCCGTAGTTCCCTGAGCACTGCAACTTCGGCAGCACGACGCTTGTTGTCTTTGATGAAGTCGACGCCGATGCGCCTGATCTCGGCGTTCACGACAGATTCGTCGGCGTCCGGGAATCGCTGCTCAGCTTTGTCAATCGCATCTTGGGCGCATTCGATGTCCCAGTATGCGACCAAGGGTCCTTGGTAAGTGCTCGCACAGTTGTCCGTTGGAATCACGATGTCGAGGCCATTTGAAAGAATCACCGTCTCGTCGAATCTCGAGAGATTGAAGAGCACCCACGGTGACAGGACAGCGAGCATGCACAGGCCGGCTACCAATGCCCTGGTGACGGAGCGGTGATGAACGAGAAGAACCACGCCGATGCACAACAGGCCACAGAGCAAGAGCTCGGCGCGTGACAATGTGGCCAAACCTGAGACGACACCCAACAGAACGACATTTCGACGACTTGGGTCGCGCAAGACACTCGCTGAGACCAGAACCATGAGAACCACGAAGAGCATGGCAAGTGGCTCAGACCACAACATCTTGTCCCAGCTCCACAGAAGCGGACTCATGGTCGCAAGCCAGAGGGCGACCTTGCCGACGCGCTCACCGAATACAGATCGTGAGAGGTGAGCGATGGCAACCACCAGAACTACCCCGATCAGGCCAGTCGCAAGCTGATGGGCGACGATCGATTGCATGCCGAGAAGTGAGAACAGCGCCAGATAGACGATGAAGAGCGGAGGGTGATCGGCTGCTTGCGTGACGATGCCGAACTTGTTGTACTTCAATGGATTGACGAATCCGACACCATCGGCGACGAGGTTCGCGCTGTGATGATAAAAGTAGGCGTCACCCCAAATCTGTAGTTTGCCGTCGGCGACGATGCGTATGTCTTTGGTGGCAAACACCATCCACAACCTCAGGACGACTGATGCTGCGATTGCAATGGCTAGGTGCTTTCTCCAGTTCGTCATGGGTGTGGCGTCGATCCTGCATCTTTGCGGGAAAGGGCGTCCTTGAAGAATGGCGTGGTGAAGGTGCGAAGAAGCGGTGACTCGAAGAGGTAATAACTGACCGCGGCAATCGCCACGGTCAATGAGATGGTGATGAGCAGTCGGTCTGCCATGCCCCCATCAAAAATCTCATAGGGCATCCGCTGCTCTGCGAAATTGCCGGAGATGAAGAGTTGATGCCACAGATAGATGCCATAAGAGATGACACCGAGCCAGGCGAGTGGACGCCAGCCCACCACGGCTGATGTTCGCGATCGTCGTTCTGTGAGTGCAAAGGGGGCCACACAGAAAAAACCGATGAGTCCGTACAACCCTTGTCGGATCGTCTCCCGTTCGAATGTGGACGTCTCAAGACCAACCGCGAGTCCGAATTGTGTGCTGACCCACCAGAAAGTGAAGAGCGCGAAGAGCAAGAGCAACAACGGATGTGCGGACAGCGTGTGGCACAGTGAGCGAATGTCGTGATTGAAATGCGACCACTCCCTGAGCACCGCGATGGCGATGCCGAGCACAAATATGTCGATGAGTGAGGGGAGCCAGTAGGGAGTGACGTTTTCGAATGGTGGGTTCAGAAGATGAACGACGATACGGAAGACGACACTGAAGAGATAGAGGCATACGAGCGAGGCGAGCATCACGAGGGCGCGTTGATTCGCGGTCCAGTGTTTCGATAGTCGTCGCACGATGGCTGCATAAATGGGCATGAAGATGTAGAAGGAGATCTCGGTCGCGAGACTCCATGACTGTGTGATTCCTGAGATGGCGCGGTCTGGGTGATACACGTGAAGAAGAAAGAAAGAAAAAAAGAATCCGGAAGGTCCACGAACCGCCACTGCCCCGATGACGAGCATGACGACCAGCGCCAACCAATACGCCGGAAAGATCCGGATGAATCGCTTCCAGAGAAAGTCACTTGCCGAGGGAAGTTGCGTGCCGGTCAGGATGCCGCGGATGAATGGACGCGCAAGGAGATAGCCACTGAGAACGAAAAAGATCGGCACGCCTACGTCCATACGCCCTGTGAAGCGTCCATACGTCTCGTTCATCGTGGTTCCAGCCGCATAGGCGACATGATGAATGACGATGAGAACAGCCGCAGCTGCTCTGACGCCATCCAGGGGAAGATTGCGTGCGCCATGGCTGTTCGCCCGCTTGGGCAGTGTCCTCACATGGATGAGGCTAGTTCTGGCTCAGGCTCGGGGACCTGACTTCGCCCGCGTCGTGTAAGGCGAATTGGCGACGATCGTAATGATCGCAATCGATGCCACGAGATGCCAATGGACAAAGGCGCTCTCGTGTGGCCAATCAAAGCGAATGGGAGGTTCGGCGATGAGAATCTGGCCGAGTGCTGCGATGAGGCTGACAAGTACCCAGAGAGCAGAGAGCGAGCGAGACAATTGCGCGTGACGTTGCCATGCGGCCATTGCGAGCAAAGCAAGAGCCGGGAGAAAGTACACCGGTTGTGAAACAAGTGCGACGATGACGGCGCCTCCGATGATGAAAAAGAGACGCCGAACGAAACCAGATGACGATCGCGAGACATGCCGGTCGCGTGGCAGGTCAACGGTGACTTCATGTCGAATCGAGCGACGACGAATGGCTCGAATGATGACAAGGGTCAGTACGAGTACGGTCACGGCGGTGATGAGCAGCCCCGTAGTGAGCCAACGCTGGGGTCGGAATTCGAGTGAGATCGATCCTGCCTGGGTTCCGGCCGGCAAGGGCCAGCCGTTGAAGCCACCGTTCACCTGGCGAGGGGAACCGAGGTCGACGCCGTCGAGTCGTGCCGTCCAGCCAGGGTTGTGGCCTTCTCCAAACACGAACCAACAGTCACGTGCGCATCCGGGAAAAGCAATCCTGCGTGAAGTTGGCCCACCGGTCATCGAGAGTCCAGTCGCATCAGAAGATGGTCCTTCTTGCTGATCCCACGCCCTGTTTTTTAGAACAACATCATCAACCCCGATACCCGTCGACATCAGTGATGAAGATCGAAAAGTCGCAATCCCTTCGTTGACGTCAGAGCTCGGAAAGGCGGCCGAATACGTCGGCCGGTCCACAGTTCCGATCCATGTGGGTGTGAGTCGTATCTCTTTGTCATTGAGAAACACCGACAGTGTTCTCGGTCTGGTCGGCAGTCGTGGCGCAACGGCAGGAACACCATCAGTGCGTACTTCAGAGATGGCTACAGGTTGAGCGGTTGGAAGGTATGTGCGTCCATCTGTCGAGTATTCCGTGTCGACATCGGTGACAGTGAGTGTCCATCGGCCTGAGTCAAGGTCGTCGGACGTAAACCGACCAACACCTGTCTCGCGATCGAAAGTGACCACCTCCGAATGACGACCATCTGAAAGCACGGCTGTCTGAATCCGTGAGAGCCCATCGGTCATGGGCTGGGTGATGCTCCCTGGTGTCGCCGACGTAACGATGAAGCTGAGTTGGGCACCACGGGTGACGCCACCAGGCGACACCCACGCCGTCTCGGCTTTGCCGTCTGTGGCTTTCCAGCCTGCAGTGGAGAAGTCTCGTGTGAAGCGACCCGTCGCGTATGTGGACACTCCGAGCCATGGTGCAGTCACACGTTCATCGGCATCAAGTGCAAGTGAGCCCCGGACCTCACCTTGAAGAGCAGTCGTGTCTGGTATGCGAAAGTTTCGTGAGAGCGACACTTCGGGGTCAACTCTCCATAACGAGGTGGTGCGTGCTCGTGAACGACTGAACAGATATGCGATCGGCCTTCCGCCAGACGACGCCGAGAGTGCACGCGAGGGAAGTTCGGTGATCTCACGGGTGGCAGGAAAGCCGAGTTGCACTTCTGCAAAGCCCACACCATCGAGGCCTTCCTGTGGTCCATCGGTGGTCCAATCCACGAGTTCGATGCGGAGTGTGAGCTGCGTGGCTGGGGTCTCGAGTTGAAGGACCTGGCCCGAGGGACGACGAGAGGAGCTGTTCAAGTCAATGGTGGAGAAATTCTCACCATCGGTTGAATACGACACTTGAGTGATCCACCGATTGACGCTAGGCGCAAGCGGCTGGATCAGTCGTACCTGGGTGAAAGGATTCTTCGAGCTCAACATCAGCGTCTCACCCGTCGGGTTTGCGAATGCTGATGTTGTCCACGCAGTCGTCACATCGCCATCGATGGCCGCCGCAGGACGGTGCTCTGGCCAATAGAGAAGCGGTGTGCCGTAAGACGATGCCCGCGCGGTCACCACACCCTCTTGGCGCACGACCGTGTGCTCGCTGAGTGCACTGTTATCGGGAGGTGTGGGAAAGAGCGTGAGTCGACGGTCGGCGTAGTCATCTTCCAAGGGTCGGGTCCCGGCCGTGCCGTCTTCGCTGTATCCGACGGTGTCGTAACTCGTGCGCCAATGTCGCGCGCGAATGCGGTTCGAGTCGGTGACGACGAGTGGGATGTTCTCAGATGCAGCAGTTGTGATGCGCGAGATCTCCCGGCCGGCCGTGTATTCGACGAGTCGTCCCTTGAGCAGATCATGAGAATCCGCAGACACAAGTCCGTCACCTGATCCAGATACCTGGGTCAGGTCGAACAACACGTTCGCTACTTCTGCCTCGCGGTCCAGAAGCAACAGGTGGGCACCCTCAGATGCGGACACGGAGATGTCCGGGGACAAGTTGTTCTCGCGTATCACGACCCCTTGGGGTGTCGTTTGGAAGCGTCCATCGTCAAGATCGCTTGGGAGAAGAACTGCACCAGCACCGAGTCGACGAGCAGTGTTGCGGATTCCGTCGTTGCCAGTGGTCCCTTCCTGTACGGCGTCGTCGAGTGCGTACAGTTGGTCCATTGCTTGCACACCACCAAGCGGCAATAAATCGCGCGTCGCAAGAGGCCTCTCGGAGACGGTCGGCCACGCAGGATCGACAGTGAACCCCCAGTCGTAGGCACCGAATTCTTGACCAGGTATTTGAAGAACACGCGCAGTGGACGAAATGGACGAGTCCAGAACTGCGGCCGTCTGTTCCCAGGACACCGGAGCATTCGGTGGGCGCGCAAGTGACGAGTCAGCGACACCAGTGGAACGAAGAGATGGAAGTGAGAGAAAGAGAATCGCAATGGTCGATGCTGGTGCGAGCAAGCCGAGGTGACCCCCGAGAGTGCGCGATCTCGTGTGGCGGAGACGGTGGAGAATCGTCTCGGTAATGCCAGCCCACGCAAGTGCTACACCCAGCAACAAGACTGGAATTGCTCGAGTGCTGCTTCGTAGTGCAAGCGCCAAGCTTGATTCGGAGTTCGAGGACAGTGTGCGCATGAAGAGGGAAGACGACGACATGCCGTATGCACCAGTCGCAATCACCAGCCCCACAATCACGAGGGTGCTTGCAAGGGGCACATAACGGTGACGCGACAGCGCGAGCCAGGCAATGGCTGCTGCTGGAATGACGGTGCTAGCGATGAGTGCTGTCGGGGAGGAGAGGAGACTTATCGCAGCCGAAGTTCCGTAGTGCGGCCCCGAGACCACGTAATTCAGCCAGTAGCCCATGCCACGAACCACTTCGAAACTCGTCGACGTTGACGAGACGGCTTCGAGGGTTTCCGAGAATGACAAGACGTCTGCCCCGTAACGTGCCTGGATCGCGAGCATGGAGATCCACCACGCGGAGCACAGAAAGCTGAGCAATGCAGAACGCCAGAGAAATGAGATGACATGCGCACGTGATGCCCTTTGTCTTCGGTGCAGAGCCACGATGAGAACCACGGGTGCAACCATGATCAACGCGGTCGCATTGATGCCGCCGACTGAGAAGACAAGTAATGCAACGATCGACGGGTGCAACCACGAACGTGACCGTGCGCCGCTCGAGCTGACCAGTGCGAGCCAGCCCACCGCCGCCCATGGCAGCAGCATGACAGATGTTCGTGATTGATAACTCAACACGTAGGGCGTCACTTGGAAACACAAAGCACCAGCTGTCGCGCCGTCGACACGAAGTCCGAGGTGTCGAAGAAAGAAGTACGCACCGGTGCCGGCGGCAGTGAATATGAGGGTGAGCCAGAGCCGCTGCATCAGCCAGTCAGGGGCGCCCACGAGGTCTCCGAGCCAAAAGAACGGACCCATCGGCCAGAGGTACCCGACAGCTTGGTGCGGCACGTATCCGAGAAACTGACTCGAGTCCCACGCATGAGCTGCATTAGCGAGAAGACGTCCTGGGGTTGTCGACAAGTACAACTTGGTGTCGGCGTTTAGTTCGCCGACACGTAGTGCGAATGTCGGAAGTGCGGCGACGAGAGCGAGGAACAGCACTCGCCGCTTGTCACGGGATGATTCCGTAGACCCCATACAGACCTGACACACATACGAGACCGGCAGAGAAGATCGCCACGGTGACGAGCCAGCGATCGCCGTCCTCGTCGCGCATCAGTGCTCCGCAGGAAAGCAAGAGCGGGAATGCAGTGAAGAGGAATCGAGGCCGTGCCGTGACCGTCTCGGGTATGAGCATCAACGCAAGGACAACGACGCTGTAGGCAACATGATGCGCAGGTAGTCGGTGTCTCTTGGCAGCCCAGATCATGATGCCCATGAGTACAAGTGAAAAGACTGTCATCATGCTGGTCGGCGATGACACTGGATGAACGACGAAGTCGGCGACTCGTTGAATGGCGGTCAGACCGAAACTCGTGCCTTCGTCCCAAGCTTCGTTCTGCACCCTGAACCACGCCCATGGCTCGCCGGTGTGGTGTCGGAGGAACAACATGAAGCCGATGAATCCGGTAGGTGCGAGCAAGGGTGCGATAAGAGAAGACCATTCTCGTCTCTCACGAATGGCAAGTATCGAAGCAACTCCACATGCGACAGCAAGAGCAAGTCCATTAGGGCGTGCAAGACCTCCCAGGCCTGCAAAGACTCCTGCCCATAGCCACGCACGTTCGCTCAGAGCTATGAGGCAAAGGCAAGCTAGGACGAGAAGTGTCGCCTCTGAATAAGCAAACGACAGAACGAAGCTGCCGGGGAACAGGCACAGAACGATCATTGCCTTCTCGGCCACCTTCGCATCAAAGAGCCTGAGTGCTATGCGGCCAGCCAGATAGACGAAAAATGCACCAAGCACGAAATTGACGAGCAGGGCTGTAGGAACTGGACCTCCAGGGAGCACCTTGTCGATGTAGTGCACGATGCGTGGATAGAGCGGAAAGAATGCTGCTCGGGCATCTGAGACGAAGTAGGTGACATTGTCTTGGATGTCTCGTGGGTAACCCATGCGGACGACGTCCATGTACCAGTGCCCATCCCACATATCGAGGTACTTCGCAATGTTCGAAATTCCTGTCTCTGGTTGCCGACCTTTTTCCTTTTCTTGTACCGCCCACGAAGTGATGGCAACTCCTCCACCGAGCAGTACGAATACCCTCGTGAGTACATAGGCAAATATTCCCCGCCGAAGCGCACGAGCCCACAAAGGGTCACGAGTTGCCAGGTCATCGCGGAGATGAAGAGAGGCGAGAAGAGGCATAGACGCCCTAGAAGCGGGCGATAGACAGATTACGCCTGCGAGGGCCATGCTTTGGGGCACTCCATCCGTCGAGAGACAGCCATCGGATGACGCGGCCACGTTGAGGTCGATAAGGCTCGAGCAACTCGAGCATGTCTGCATCGGTACCGCGGTGTCGACCTGTCAACGCAAACGTCACCATGTTCTTCAGATGGAAATCACCGACTGCAACTGCGTCAGTGTCACCGAAGGCCACGAACCCGGCGACCGCCGCGGTCCAAGGACCAACACCTGGCAATGCGGTGAGGTGACTGGTGGCATCACTGGGGCCGCCTTCGCCATCATGTAGCACCGAGATGTACTCGAAGTGACGAGCCACCACGCGCAGTGATTCCGCACGGCGCCTTTCGATGCCGAACTGGTGTAGTTCGTGGTATGGCAGATGCGCAAGAACCTGTGGGTCTGGCGGGCTCCACACTTCGTTGTCATGTGCCGTGATCTTCGTTCCGTACGTCACGCAAAGTTGGCGCCACTGTCGTGCAGCCTCCGCTGTGGTCACTCGCTGTCCGAGAACGGCTGGTATCAACTCGTGGTACGCAGTTCCGCTGCGGACGACCCTGATGTCACGGTGACGACGTTGGGCGTTGCGAATCGCTTCATGGCTACTTTCAATGTGCGGCGGCTGGTCGTGGTCGCCAAGGAGAAAGGGCGCTTGACGCAGAAGCCAGTCACCCCCGGGTCCGGAAACGTCTATGTCGACACTGGCACCGAGTCGTCTCACGTGAATTGTTCCGAGTCCCTCGGGCGTGTGTGTTGCTCGGTAGAGGTGATCTTGACCAATGACGGTAGTGGGATCGTGTCGACCATTGCGAAGTACTGCCAATGTCGCCAGGCCCGGATACTTCACGGTGTTCACGGTACATCGGGGGTGTGAACAGAGAGGGCCGGCGTGACACGATGTTGACATGGCTGAATCTGAAACATCCGATCCGTCTCCGCTAATGCTCTCTCGACCGCGCGAGGAAGTACTTCAGATCACGATGAATCGTCCATCGCGATTGAACGCCATGACTGCCGAGTTGGTCGAGGGATTGCACGAGGTGCTGGACCAGTTGTCCATGAACCGTGACGTCCGTGTCGTGGTGTTGACCGGTGCCGGCCGTGGCTTCTGTGCAGGTCTCGACCTCGGCGGATATGGCGATGCGCCAGGATCACATGGCTCGGGGCAGATGGAGCGCTCTTTTGCGACACAGAAACACATCGCTTCTCTCATCCCTCATCTACGGTCTATCCCACAACCGGTGATCGCAGCCGTGAACGGTCCCGCCGCGGGGGGAGGGTTTGCGCTCGTTCTCGGCTCAGATGTGCGGTTGGCAGCTGAATCTGCGTCTTTTAGTGCTGCATTCATCCGAATCGGGCTGTCCGCGTGCGACATCGGAACTAGTTGGCTCCTGCCTCGACTAGTCGGTGCAGCACGCGCTCAAGAACTGATGCTCACAGGGCGTATTTTCGATGCTGCAGAAGGATCAAGAATTGGTTTGGTGGTCGATGTCGTTCCAGACGACTCTCTTCTCGAAGCGGCATACAGAAAAGCCGACGAGATCATCGCCAACACTGCAGTAGGTGTGGGACTGACAAAGGAAGCCATGTGGACGGCACTTGAGATCCCAGGGATGCAGGCGGCTATCGACCTGGAAAACCGACAACAGGTGATGGCGTCGTACTCGACAGAGGTGCGCGAGAAGATGGAGACGTCGATGCGCGCCCGCACTCGACAATCGTCAGCGGGACACTGACACTGGAGTATCGCCACCCCACGCTGGGTGGTGGCATGCAACAAAGTGGTTGTCTCCCACATCCCGCATCTGGGGCTCTTCAGTACGACAGCGATCTGTTGCGGCGGGACACCTGGTGTGGAAACGGCAACCTGCGGGTGGAAGAACCGGCGACGGCGGTTCTCCCTCGATGCGACCATGAGTGACAGCACGAGTGGGGTCTGGAACAGGAATGCTGTCGAGCAAGACCCGTGTGTAGTGGTGCGCGGGTCGTCGGTACAAGTCATCAGACGTAGCCACTTCGCACAACTTGCCCAAGTACATGACCGCGACTCTGTCGCTGATGTTCTTCACGACGGCGAGGTCGTGGGCAATGAAGATGAGAGTGAGCCCGTACGTCGCCTTCAGGTCTTCGAGCAAATTGAGAACTTGAGCCTGAACGCTCACGTCAAGCGCTGAGACGGGCTCGTCGCAGATGATGAGAGACGGGTCGAGCACCAGCGAACGCGCGATGGAGATTCGTTGACATTGGCCGCCGCTGAACTGGTGAGGTTGGCTCTCGGCTGCGCGCTGGGGGTCGATGCCGACGTCTTCGAGAACACGGTCGACCCGTGTGTCTTGTTCGGCAGTCGTGCCCCTTTTCCAGATGTCGAGCGGCTCCTTGACGATGTCGCGGACTTTGCGCCGTGGGTTGAGACTCGAGATCGGGTCTTGGAAGATCATTTGAATCTTGGTTCGTGCCTCTCGCATGTCTGAACCAGACAGCTGTGTGAGGTCTTGCCCGTTGAAGACGACTGACCCAGAATTCGGGGAGGGAAGTTGCATGATTGCGCGACCGGTCGTGCTCTTGCCGCATCCACTCTCACCGACGATGCCGAGCGTCTCACCCCGCATCACATCGAAGCTGATGCCCGACACGGCGTTCACTTTGAGTCCGGTACGACCGACGGGAAACTCGACGACCAAATCTTCGACGCGCAGGAGCGCTTCACCGTCGCGTAGATGGGCTTTACCGGTGCCGGCCATCAGATCTTTTCCTTTGTTCGACGTTCGATGGCATCTCGGTACACAGGCGATCCCACCGGATACCAGCACGCATACACATGGTCAGGAGAGCCAGCTGGTGTCAAAGGCGGTTCTTCAGAGTGACAACGATCTTGTGCGGCAGGACAGCGTGGCGCAAATCGACAACCTGCAGGAGGCGACACTAAGTCGGGTGGTCGACCAGGAATCGTGGTCAAGCGGGTGTGACTCGGCAGATCCATCTTCGGAATACTCTCGAGCAGTGCCGCTGTGTACGGCATCTGCATGTTCGAGAAGAGCGCTCCAGTAGGAGCTTTCTCCACGATCTTTCCTCCGTACATGACGGCAATTTCGTCGGTGTGCCCAGCGACAACGCCGAGATCATGGGTGACGAGGATCATCGACATGTTGCGGTCTTGGCGTTGTTCCCGCAACAAGTCGAGAATCTGCGCCTGAACAG
>Ga0078894_10002805_pt1 | contig 13203 bp, 9 predicted proteins | sample LauGreSu1BDMLBSD_2_FD_67506 | JGI IMG/M metagenome (GOLD analysis project Ga0078894, IMG submission 67506) | Freshwater lake microbial communities from Lake Michigan, USA - Su13.BD.MLB.SD (version 4) (version 4) | ecosystem: Environmental > Aquatic > Freshwater > Lake | place: Lake Michigan, USA...
ATTTCGTTAGAACAAATTAACGGATCCGAAATTAGGGACCTTCAGGATAATTTCTTGTTTTCAATCGTTCCAGACGAAGCGCAAAACAATTCAGAATTAGCAGAACAAGTTTATCTCATTCTGTATATTTCTACCTTTTGTCTGTGGCTCTTTTTCATATTTATAGTCTACCAAATTGTCAAAAGCAAACTGCGTTTTTTGATCCCCATTGCTTTGATTGGCGCCAAAGCCACCTTAATTTATTTTTCAATTATTCATTTTAATGTAGGTACTTCAGCATTGGACCCTTCACTTTATGGCACAAATAAATGGTTCCCCAATTATTTCGAATACCTCACCAATACTGCGCTTATAGTATTCCTGTTTTCCGTTTTAAACGAAGAAATTAAAAAAACCCTGCTGGGAAGCAAAACAGTATGGATCCTACTTTTACTGCTCTTACCCTTTTGGGTATTCATACGAACGATGACGCAAGGGGTAGCTGAAAACTCTTCCATTCCCTTGTCGATTAACAAAGTTTTTTCGGTTAATCTCTACTCCCTGCTTGCATTATTGAGTATTGGCGGTTTGATGTATTGCTACTTCCTTCTTTTAAAAACCCTTACACAAAAACTATTCGCTGCCAATATAAAACTTGCACTGGTATTTATTGTCCTAATTTCCTTTCATGCTATTTCAATATTCTTTTTAGGTCTTACGGTTGAATCTGTGGTCATACATTTAATTGTTGCTTGCTTTTCACTTCTAACAGCATTTCAAAGCTTCAATGTCAACAAAAAACTTGATCTTGGTATAGCAATAGCTACTCTCTTTTTCGCTGTCGTATTTATTTCATCGATGCTTTATTTATTCAACATTGACCATGAACAAGCGGATCGTGAATTGTATGCGAACCAACTTTCGACAGAGCAAAATGTTGTAACTGAATTAGAATATAGTAAAGTTGCTGAAAATGTGCAGCAAGATCCAATCCTAACACGATTCATTTCTAACGGAACAAACCTGCCCCATTCTGAATTCGAAGAAGGTCTTGAAAGAAGAATTTTCAATGGGTTTTGGGAGCGGTATGAAATGAATTTTTACCTCTACGATAATCTTGGAGAAAGTCTATTGGGTGGAGAAAAAAGTTCGTTAGAAGATTTTGCAGAATTAAACGAAATCATTTTAGAACATGGACGTCCTTCAGAAATAGACAAAAATATCTACTACATCAAGGATAACATAGAACAGTATAGCTATGTGATTCGTCAGGAGATTGTAACAGCAGACAGCCTAAAAAATGTGTTGTTTGTTACACTTCGTTCTAAAAAAATCCCTGAAGAAATTGGATTCCCGCGTCTTCTGATTTCGTCAAAAGCCGATGTACTCGAACCATTGGAAAATTATTCTATTGCTAAATACCACAATGGAAAACTAGTTGTCAATTATGGTAGTTTTACCTATCCTTCAACATTTAGCCCAATAAAAACATGGAAAAATAGTGGCTTGCACTTTAAGAATTACGCTGACTTTAACCATTATGTGCAATATTCAACCAATGGTGATGTAATCGTCTTATCTTCCATAAAGACTGGATTTTTAGGTCTTGTTACATCCTTTTCCTATCTCTTTATATTTTTTGGAGCCTTGTTATTACCCCGATTCTTTCGATTTCACTATGGGCCTATTTTCAAAAAAACCTTAAGCCTTGCGATTCGGATTCAAGTTATTTTAATTGGTCTTGTCTTTCTCTCCCTGTTTACATTTAGCTGGGGAAGTGGAGTTTTTGTGCGCAATCAATACAATCAATTTTCAAACAATGCCATTACTGAAAAATTACATTCGATTGAACTAGAATTAAAAGTTAAAATTGGCAATAGAAAGCACCTTTCGATTGAGCAAAATGGAAATTCACTTGAGACGGCATTGGAAAAACTTTCAAAAGTTTTTAAAACAGATATTAATTTTTACGATGACCGAGGCTTTTTAATTGCCACTTCGCGTTCAAAATTATTTAACATCGGATTGATCAGCGAACAAATGAATCCTAAAGCACTCTACGCATTGAAAGTGCAGAACCGAAGTCGCTTTATTCAAGATGAAAATATTGGTGAATTATCTTATGCCTCTGCTTATCTACCCTATTTTAATCAAAATAACAGGCTCATTGGATTTCTCAACTTGCAACATTTTGGCCAACAAAAAGAATTTGAAGACCAGATACAACAGTTCCTCGTTTCTATCATCAATGTTTTCATGCTGCTTCTTGTCTTATCCGTTATTGCAGCGCTTTTAATCTCAAATTGGCTCACAGCACCTTTGAGAATCATACAAGATAATTTCGCAAAATTGCGTTTCGGTAAGGAAAATGCGCCAATTGTTTATGAAAAGGAAGATGAAATTGGCGCATTGGTGAAAGCGTACAATTCTAAACTGCAAGAACTTGAATTCACTGCGGGACAATTAGCGAAAAGTGAGAGAGAAAGCGCTTGGAGAGAAATGGCCAAGCAAGTTGCGCATGAAATTAAAAATCCTTTGACACCCATGAAATTGAGCGTTCAGCAAATGATGCGTGTTTTTGACCCGGCTGATCCAAGTTCTGTGGAAAAACTTAAAAAGGTAACAGCATCCATAATAGAGCAGATTGATGCGCTAACGCTTATAGCAAACGAATTCTCCAACTTCGCTAAAATGCCTTTGCCGCAAGAGACAGCTTTCGATTTGATTCCACTGATTGCAAACGTCATTGAAGTTTTTGGGGAAGAATCAGGGTGTGTTTTGGAAATGAAATCAGCGCTTAGCAAAGCTGAAATCACGGCCGATAAAGACCAAATGATTCGCGTATTCAACAACCTTATTAAAAATGCTATTCAATCAATTCCATCCGAAAAATCGGGTAGAATCTTAATCAATTTATCTGAAACCGAGGACCATTGGTTCATCGAAATAGCAGACAATGGTATAGGAATACCAGAAACAGAACAGAACCGAATCTTTGTGCCTTATTTTACGACGAAATCCACTGGCACTGGCATAGGATTAGCAATGATAAAACAAATTATAGAGAATCATCACGGATCTATCTACTTCAAATCTAAGGTAAATAAAGGCACAACATTCTCAATTGAATTACCAAAGAAATTCTAATATCTATCTTATCCTGCAATAACGTAGTACACAATCAATGCGATATCAATAAACATACAAATCGCTGTACCAATCAGGATTTGTTTCATAGGTGCTACAGCCAATAAAAGACTCAATGTACCCATTGTGGGTATGATTACAGCTGTCAAGGCATAAGTGTTTTCAATTGCCCCTTGTCCAATGGCTATGCCTCCAAAGCATCCTATTAAAATAATTACTATACAAATTAACCCAAATCGATTGAACTCAATGTTTTTAACAAAATTGGTTAAAGGGTTTCGCGGTGCGGTTTGTGCTTTCATACTATTATCATTAATTGGTTACAACAAATTTTGTGAATCCTATCCCTTGATAAAATGATATTGATGCTACTAAAAACGTGATTGAAATCAGTATTTTGTATTGATCGAAAGGCTTGTTGGAAATTGGAATGGAAATCAAGTTTCCCTATAACATAGGCGCAGCATAATGACATCGGAAATATTTTGATACTTTTGCTTGCGAATTTGTATGAATCCAGAAAGAAAGATAGCTGTCATTGGAGGTGGAAGCTGGGCAACTGCCCTGGTTAAAATCTTGTGCAACAATCTTTCATCAATAAATTGGTGGATGAGAAGTGAAGGAGCCGTAGCCCATATTCTCAAATACAGGCACAATCCCAATTATTTGCAATCTGTAGAATTCGACCTCAACAAAATTAATGTAAGCACTGATTTACAGGAAATTATACGGCCTGCTGACATCGTGATTATTGCTACTCCATCGGCTTTTTTGAATCAGATTTTTGAAAACTTTCCAGTTGAATTACTGAAAGATAAAATTGTGTTCTCAGCTGTAAAAGGAATTATTCCGGAATACAATGCAATTCCTGCAAGATTCATTCATAAAACATTTGGCACACCTTACAACAATATAGGAATCATATGTGGTCCGTGTCATGCGGAAGAGGTAGCATTGGAACGCCTGTCTTATTTAACCATTGCAGGACATTCAGACAAGGTCGCTGAGGAAATGGCTGAAATATTGAGTTGCCGCTACATAAAAACGACCGTTTCAGACGATCTTTTCGGAACCGAATTGTCGGCAGTGCTTAAAAACGTTTATGCCCTTGCATCAGGAATTTGCTCTGGTTTGGGTTATGGTGACAATTTTCAATCAGTGCTGATCGCAAATGCCATTCAAGAAATTGAAAATTTCATCGACGAAGTAAGTCCAATTCATAGGGATGTTAAATCCAGTGCTTATTTGGGAGATCTTTTGGTGACTGCCTATTCCAAATTCTCTCGCAATAGAACATTTGGTTTTATGATTGGTAAAGGTTACTCCGTAAAAACCGCTCAATTGGAAATGGACATGATTGCAGAAGGGTATTATGCAACAAAATGTGTCATGGAAATCAACAAGAAGTTTCAAGTTGAAATGCCAATTGTTGAAGCTGTATACAACATTCTCTACGAAAAAATTTCCCCAGTAATAGAAATGCGTATTTTGACTGATAAGTTGAGTTAAACTGCCGATTTTATTTAGCACCTACTTTTTTATTTGATTAGCTTAAACAGTAATTCTCACTGTTTGTTATACCGTTATGGAAAATCAAAAAGATTTCATTCTAATAGCTGGCGGAACCGGGTTAATCGGTGATCGTCTAAAAAAAGTCTTTTTAGAAAATGGTTACCGCGTTGGTATTTTAACGCGTACACCAAAAGACAAAAACCACTATTCATGGGATCCTGCTCGGAAAACTATCGATAAGAAAATTCTTGGAGAAGTGACTGTTCTTATCAATCTCAGTGGAGCAGGAATTGCTGACAAACGCTGGACAAAAGAACGAAAAGAAGAACTCTACTCCTCACGAATTGGAACGAATGAATTCCTATTTTCTCAGTGTTCACACATGCCAAAATTAAAGCAATTTATCACCGCTTCAGGAATCAACTGTTATGGGTATGATCATCCTAATCGGGAACATCTTGAATCAGATTCATTCGGGAAAGATTTTCTTTCTGACTTGGTTGAAAAATGGGAAGAGAGTGCAGATTTATTTAATGAAAAGTACATCGTATCCAAAATACGAACTTCTGTTGTTTTGGATCAAAAAGGAGGTGCATTACAAAAAATGCTTTCACCTGTTCAATGGGGAATCGGTTCTGCACTTGGAACTGGAAAACAGTTTATGCCTTGGATTCATGCTGAAGACCTTGCTAACATTTATTTACACGTCGTATCTCATGAATTAAATGGCTCTTACAACGCACTTGCCGGGAGTGTGACAAATGAGTTTTTCACGAAATCGTTAGCGAGCACCCTACACAAACCATTTTTCTTTCCAAAAATTCCATCCATCGCGATGAAATTGCTCTTTGGCGATATGTCAAGTGTATTATTGGAAGGGTTGCAGGCCTCCAATCAAAAGCTAAAGGACACAGGTTTTGTGTTTCAGTATAAAAATTTAGACGACGCTTTATCGAACCTCTTACTTTCTAAATCCAAGTAATTACAAAAGATCGTTTGCTAAATTCGCTAGCTCAGAACGCTCTCCTTTTTCCAGTTTTACGTGCGAAAATAATTCCTGTCCTTTCAAACGGTCAATAAGGTATGCAAGTCCATTACTGTTTTCATCCAGGTAAGGCGTATCAATCTGATGCACGTCGCCCGTAAAGACAATTTTAGTGTTCTCTCCCGCGCGGGTAATGATTGTTTTTATTTCATGCGGCGTAAGGTTTTGAGCCTCGTCAATGATAAACATGATGTTCGAAAGGCTTCTTCCACGAATAAATGCGAGCGGAGTAATAACGATTTTTCCAGCTTGTTCCATTTCAAGAATTGCCTTGTGTTTTTTCTCATTCTCACCAAATTGCGCCTTTATGAACTTTAAATTATCCCACAAAGGCTCCATATAAGGTCCAATTTTATCATTGGCATCACCAGGAAGAAACCCAATATCTTTGTTCGAAAGTGGAACGATAGGTCGTGCCAAAATCACTTGATGAAACGATTTACTTTGCTCAAGGGCAGACGCTAAGGCAAGCAAGGTTTTTCCCGTTCCAGCAACACCTTGCAATGCTACCAACTTAACATTCGGATTCATCAGCGCATTGAATGCAAATGCTTGCTCAGCATTTTTTGGTTTAATACCATAGATGTATTCCTTCTCAATTCTTTCGAGCTGGTCTGTTAGGTGATTATAGCTTGCAAGAGAAGAACTTTTTCCATTTTTTAAGATATAGTAACCATTGGCTACTTTTTTATTCCCTAGAATACCATCTTCATCAATTTTTCCACTCGTGAAAATATGACGAATGATTTCTGAATCAACTCCTTCAATTGTATATGCCGATGATTGTTCAAGGTGATTATTGTCCACTTTACCAGTTTCATAATCCTCAGCTGCAATACCTAATGCTTTCGCCTTAATGCGCAAATTGATGTCCTTGGTAACGAGAATAACTTCTTTCTTTAATTCAGTTTCCTTCAGAAAAAGAGCAGCATTGATGATTTTATGGTCATTCTTACCTACAGAATAGACATACTCAGCATTGATTTCACGCGGGTTATTCTCTAGAATCACCCTGAAACTACCCATTCCTTTGCCCAGTGAAATCCATTCCTGTAAACTTCCGCTTACAGAAAGTTTATCGATAAAGCGAATCACCTCTCTTGCTGAAAAATTCTTGGTGTCATTTCCAATCTTGAACTTATCTAACTCTTCCAATACAGTAATTGGAATAGCAACATGAGCGGTTTTAAAATTGGTGATTGCTTGATGATCGTGGAGAAGCACGGAAGTATCAAGTACGAAAATCTTTTGCTTTTTTGACATGGCCTGAATTTTCAATGAATATAATTTTAATTATCACTCAAACAAGAAATACCAGGAAACATATTTATCTACATAGAGCTGTTAGTATTCTATTTATCATGAAAAATCAAAAGAAGCGATTCCTCCGAATAATGCGGTCGACAGGGATGTAAATAGACCCAAATGCTTCGTATTTACTGAGGGAGTCTATGCTGAATTGGATTTTCGTACCTTTTTGCGTCCAGATACCATTATTAGCTAAGTACTCCTCTGTTCTGGGAACATAATCACCACTATGGAAATAGTAGTAAGTGCCTCTTTTCTGCATTTTTAATGGCGGCGAAAACAAGAATCTAAAGCTTTCATTTTCTTGCGTTAAAATTCCTTTGGCAAATAATTTATTCATTAATCTCCTGTCGTTGCCATTCATTGAAAGCATCAAAGAAAATCCGGGCACCTTTACTTCTTTCTCTTTCTCGACTTCTGTGACGTTAAAATCCTCATCCAACACTGATTCTATATAAGTCTCCTTCACCAATTGGTATCCACCCTGCCTGAAGGACAAGTCTCCTTCCCAAGCATCCATAAATTCCTTTGTTGGGAAGCTGACTTTTTTACCCGCCTTTACGATCCATTTATACAGAGGATCTTCAGGTTCATCCCTAAGTTTACTGATGTCCAAATGTATGTTTAGCATTTTTGAAACAAATTCTCCTGCTCTAAAATTCAAACCAGTTGACTTCATTGAAATATTCAATGGCTTTTCATTTCTGACATACGCCTTCAAACTAAAACTAATAGAATCACTGTCATGGGCAAAAATGGCGGTTTTTATACCATTCTCTTTCAATTTTGACCAATTTGAAAAAATCACCAATTTCTCATCCTTGAATTGTTTTTCTGTGAGAAAAGCTTTCCACGTAGGAGAAAGATCGTTGCGTTTCGCTTTTGTAACTCTATCAAAAACTGTTTTAAATGAATCCCCCTTGTAGATTAGTAAATAATTACTGCTGTATGTTATAAATCCCTTTTCTTTTGGATAAGAATAGACTCTGTGGTCCTCGTACAAGGAATCTTCAATGTCAACAAACTTTCTTAGCCGCTCAATTCCCTCCATGATCTTGCTGCTATCGCTGACATGAACCAACGCTCCCCAATCGCCTGCTTCATTCGCGAAAAAGTAAACGGGATCCTGCAAATTCAAGCCATAAAGTTTTCCCTGTCCTAAAATAAATTCGTAAGAAAACAAATCACGGAAAGGAACTTTATTGAAGTAAAGCATGCCGCTTGTTTCTCTTGCAACATCTAAAATGTATGCTCTACCGATAAAATCTCCATCCGGCAGTCTGTCTTCCAATCTTGGAATATCTTTCTTTTTGAAAATATATGGCCGCAGAAATAAGAATGCGCCAAGAGCAGCAGCAAGAATAAAGATTATACTGAACTTTTTAAACATGGCCGAGGCTTATTTCGACATCACATAGATACTGTTTAACAAATCAAGTAAGTACTTACCTGAATTCTCATAACTGCCTTCAAAGCTATAGATGAGCTCGAATGTTGTTTTTTCTTTCGTTGTTTCAGATGTTGTCAAGTGCATGGCACCTGTTTTGCCTCTCATGGCATCAATGATTTCATTTTCTCGTTCATCAAAGAAGTCACGCGGGAATTTTTCGATGGCTTTGGCCCAATCGATGTAACCATACATAAAACCACTTTTCTTGCTTTTCTTGGCTTCAGTGCGCGAAAGTGCCTCCGCACCGTATCCATCAGAATGATTTACGGCAAGATCTTCATCATTTGTAAAGATGAACAAACCATTTTTATTCAACATATACAATGGTGCTGCCTCCAAAATAGCATCTTCGTACACCCAATAATTGCCTTTGTTTTTAAAGCGAGAAGTGAGTCTGGATAAATGATTCAATACTTTTTCAGGAATGTCTCCACGGTCAGTTGTAAAACCTAACGTAAAAATTGGCATATCTTCTTCAGCCTCGACCTCCTTTTCGATGTACTCAAACGTCTCTTCGTCGTAGCTGAATTCAATTTTAGTTGTTTTGATTTTTTTTATCCCGTTGAATGTTCCGAACATACTTCCTTTGTAGGTATTGAACAAAGCATCCTTGTTGATGAATTCATTTAATAACTCTATAGTCAACACATTGGTTGAAATTTGCAGATTTTTTTCGTCTGTAAGAATTGGCATTATTACTTTATAAGCCTGCTCATACGCTTCTCGCATATCAACGTTGTAAGTAAAATAAGCCGTATTGTTTTTATTAATGTATTTCAAAACATGCTTGTCGAACTTCGAATCATTCATTTTCTCATAAATAGAACCGAGTTCAGGTCCATACCGCGCCTCCATTTTGAATTCCACCGAACTTTCATGCAGAATCAGATCACCAAGCATCACATTTCCCGTATATAACTCCTTGATGTCTTCGTAAAGTGTTGGGAACATTGTTTCAAAATACCACAGTCCCTGCGCGTTTTGAAGACTGCGGGAATTATCCAAATAAAAGATTCCTTCGGACTCATGTGTCAATTGTTGTGCAAAACGGTTATCATAATTTACCAAATTGACTTTACGAATAAGCAATTCTGTGCACAATTTATCCAAAAAAGCAGCCTGCATTACCACTTGCACACTGTCGCGTAATTCGTAATAATTTTTTTGGTTTGGATCTTCTCCTAATGACGGAACATTGTAGGAATCTATCTCTGTTTCTTCCGGCATTTCCTCCTCAAAAACATCCTCTTTGTTCTCTTCCTCATCCAATCCATAGGTGTCAAATGGATTTTCATTTCCTCTTGCATACCATATCGAATCAGTTGTTGCATCAACCTTTTCCATCGTGGGTTCAACACGAATTAAAAGTGCTGAATTTCCTTTTATAATAAGGTTATTGAAATAAGAGCCGTAAAATTCAACTCCTTCATAAGGACTTTCAATTTGTTCAAAATCATCAAAAACTTGAAAAAGATCTGCCTTATTTTTTATTCCGAATGTAAATCCAGACACCTCATATTCATCACCTTTACCGTAAAAAACATTTAATTTTTGATCGAAATCAATCCCTGAATCTTTCATGGTTTTACCCGAAGTAGATCCATCAAAAAGTTCTTGTTGTACTTCCTCCATGAATTCGTATTTCACAAGGTCATCCAGTGAAATTTTCTGAAGAAGCGTGAAATTATTAATGCTGAAAACGGTTACAGCATCCTTTGGAATCAAATCCTCGGAACGTTGTGCGAAGGAAATACTTGAAACGAAAAGTATTATAAATAAAACGGCTGATCTCACGAAAGAAAAATTTAACGCTTTCAAATTCAACATACAGCTGCGAATTTAAGAAAATATAGCGTCTAATTCTTCAAAGGTGATAGATAGATGGTATTTTCCAATACATCTGCATTTTGAGAAAGCACGAAAGGGTTGGTTTTTATCATTACGGCTAACTTATTGCTCGAAAGTACCGCAGATGGATTGTCAAATTTTTCAACTGGTCTTTCAAAGCGCGAAATAGATGTATAATTCCCTTCTTTCAACCTATCGATTTCTTCCTGTTTCAATTCTTTTGTTTTTTTGATGGTAAATTCAGGTACCGAACGACCCATTTTTTGTCCATCCCAACTCAACCATGTATGCTCCAGTTCGGCAATATTTTTCTCTTTACTTTCCTCTTGAATTACTTCCTTTAGCGCATTTTGAAGCGCAGATATATTTGTAAAATCACATTTTAACTTGAATATATATTCATTATAATTACTTTCAAGGGTAACATTTGAAATTCCAGGTTTACCTTCTAATTTAGACTTAAAAGCTGCTACTTTTTGCTGTATTTCTTCTAAGCTAGGAACCCTTCTCCCCTCAAGACTGTCCAATGCAAGGATAGAGTTGATCTTTATTTTGCTTGAGCTAAGATTCACCGTGTATTTGAATGTTCCACTGCCGTCATTTTTGATTGCGATATCATCAATGATTTCAATACAGGAACTTAGTGTAAATGTTAAACTGATAAAAAGTAAATAAAAAACATTTTTCATACGTGTTATTTGTTTTTTAAAGGTCATACGGAATGGCCTTTTTCATACTGCGAATTTAGACAATTCACCATTGTCAAAAAGGATACCAAACTTATCACCAAAAAACAGACAGCTTTCCAGTTGTAACTCCCGATTCCAATGCGTCATGTGCTTTTGCTATTTCGGCTGCAGGAAAAATACCGCCTACTTGTGGCACAATAGCACCTTCTGAATGCAAGCGAACAACTTCTCGAAGGCAATGTGCTAATACATCAGGTTTATTGTCGGCAATTTTCAGCATATTGACTCCAAGAACATTTTTGGAGCGCATCATTAGTCCGACAGGTAAAATCAAACCCATTTTTTTCAAGAAGTTTAGTTGGGAGAAAATACCAAATTTAGCGCTGGTAAGTTCAGATCCTCCAAAAAGAACCAACCTTCCACCAGAACCAATGAGCGACATATCTTTTTTAAATGTTGAACCAGCAACAGGATTATAAGAAACATCTAATCGCTCATTTTTTAGAATCGATTTCAACTGCTGTGCATAGTCCGACTTTTTGTAATTGATAACATAATCCGCCCCTAATGATTTGACAAGAGTTGCCTTTTTTTCGTCACCAATTTTCGCATAAACTGTTGCGCCGCGCAATTTCGCCAATTGGATCAGAATCGTACCTACACCACCTGCCGCAGCATGAATCAAAACATTTTCTCCCGATCTAATCGGAGACAAATATTCAGCCATGTAATATGCTGTAACCGCCTGTGTGCACAGTGCCATCGCTTCCTGCGCCGGCAGTTCATTAATCACTGCTGTTGCTCGGTATTGCGTTACGACATGTTTGGCATATCCGCCAAAGCGACAAAATGCGACAACACGACTTCCTATTGCTTCTTTTGGAACATTATCGCCTACTTCAACTATCCTTCCAACAACTTCATACCCAACCACACATGGCATTGGCGGTGCTTCGCGATAGATACCACGTCGTGCCATGACATCCGCATAATTTAATCCAAATGCTTCGGTCTCGATTAAAACATCGTCACCCTCTGGCCGATCGATTGAAAGATTTCGTCGCTCAAAACTTTCTTCAGCGCCTCCTTTTTTGACCAAGAAAATGGCCTCCGAATTAATTTTTGTCATTTTTTCCCTCGATAATTATCACAATTTCACCTTTTGGCGGATGATTTTCGTAATATGCCTTTACTTCCAACGCACTCCCGCGTTTATATTCCTCATAAATCTTAGAAATTTCACGTACAACACAAACGTTTCGCTCCACACCAATAAATTCTGCAATCTGGTCTAAACATTTCACCAAACGGTGCGGCGATTCATAAAGAATAATCGTTCTATCCTCCTCAGCCAATCGCACTAATTTAGTTTGACGGCCTTTTTTATGTGGCAAAAAACCCTCAAAAACAAAACGATCACATGGAAATCCACTGGCAACAAGCGCAGGAACAAACGCAGTGGGGCCAGGCAAACATTCGATAGCAATCCCCTGCGCTGCGCATTCGCGAGCGAGCAAAAATCCTGGGTCTGAGATGCCGGGTGTACCAGCATCAGAAACCAATAAAGTCAATGTGTTTGATTTAATTTTTTCCATAGCACCTTGCAATGAACGATGTTCATTGTGAGCATGGAATGGAAATACAGGTTTAGAAATTTCAAAATGAGCTAGTAATTTCTTCGTTACTCGCGTGTCCTCGGCATAGATCATATCACATTCACGAAACATCCTCAATGCTCTTAAGGTAATGTCCTCCAAATTTCCAATTGGAGTGGGTACAATGCAAAGTTTAGCCATCTGTTTTATTTAACGCGTCAAAGTAACGTAATCTTGAAGCAAAGTTTGCAAAAATTCCAATCGTTTTGCAGGTGTTTCTTTCAAGTCGATCAAACGGGCCGACTCATCCGCCAATTGGGAGGCAAACAACTTTGTTTCAGAATTTGGATGTTTTTTCAATCGCTGAAGGGTATTTTTGATCAATAACATGTCTTCATCTGTAAAGCGAGTTACCTCCGGATAGGTTGGAACAGCATTAAAATTCTTAGGCAGGGCTAAAAGATCTTTAAGTTGAAGCTGTCTCACAGGGCGATTGCGAATCACAACAGTATTTGCCATCATATCACCCAAACGCTGTCTATACTGCGTCAACCCTGTAAAAACGGCACCTAAAAATCCAATTGCGAACCAGAAAATCAAAAAGAAATCAGCACTGATCCATAAAAAATC
>Ga0078894_10002806_pt1 | contig 13203 bp, 4 predicted proteins | sample LauGreSu1BDMLBSD_2_FD_67506 | JGI IMG/M metagenome (GOLD analysis project Ga0078894, IMG submission 67506) | Freshwater lake microbial communities from Lake Michigan, USA - Su13.BD.MLB.SD (version 4) (version 4) | ecosystem: Environmental > Aquatic > Freshwater > Lake | place: Lake Michigan, USA...
AGTTAATTTAAACGATCGGTATCAATAAGCTAGGTGATCATAAATGCAATAAAGAGGGGATTTATTGGGTTCCTTATATAATAATAGGTAATTTGGTATCCGGTACAATGCGATTTCATCAATCTGGTTAATTTAGGGTATATTATCATTAATAAATACCGTATTCAGGCATAACCGTTATTCTGCGACATACCCAATGGTGATTTATTACAATTGTAGCTAATTTGGCCATATTCACACCAGTCTTACCTATATGAGAATCATAAATCTAATACCTATATAACCGTAGGTGTCTAGTCTCCTGTTTATATTATTAGATATCGCGCATTTAGGGTTACTTAATACTATTTAGGACTAGTTGCGGTAATCGGATTACATTAGTCCCCTTAGTGTCTATATAGTCAAGATCACCTACTTTATATTATTGGTATATGCCATGACGGTGCGGAAATCATTCGTTTATTATGAAGGTTGATAACTGGTGAACACGGCAATTATAAGGATCTGACATTAACTATATTACTATATACCATTTATTTGTTAACTTGGGCCGAGTAAACTCTTTAGATACTATAATGGAATTCTCTATTAATCTGGGTTGAACAAGTTGTAAAAAAATAGTTTAAAGAGTCTCTAAAGAGCCGATACTACGTCTCCATTTCGGTCTATTGTTGTTAAATCATTAAATGCGTTGGTTGGTTATTGATAGTATCACCGCTCACATTGAAGTACTACTAAAGTGATCTTCGGGGAGTTAAATATTTAACTTGGAAGGAATTGAGAAATTTACGAATTTAACACAATCCGCTGAAAGGTCTACATCATAGCAAAGTACTTGCATAAAGGCTATAATGGTCTTCGCGAGTTTACTGAGTTTAACGCCCTTTTTACTTCTAACTGGGATCATCAAGTCTTCAATGGTATTAAGGACATTCCTTTCTATATGGAGATCAATACACATTTTTTCAAAGTCTTCCGGTTTAACGGGAGTTTGATTGGTTTGGATCAATAGTTCTTTGAGTTTGAGTATTGACTGCGAGGTGTACATTTCAATGCCGAACTTCATTTCATTATTGATGTATTTGATGTTAGCCAGCCAGTTATTGTTAAAGTCCCAGAAACGATGCGAATGGTGTTTATTGTCATAAGGTAATAGTTTGCTGATGAAAATAGTATTTTGTCTATATATATGTACGTATTTATTCTTCACGAGATATTTTAACTAAGGCTATTCTAGGGAATTAATCTGCTTAAACAGATTGTATAAGCGGGCTAGTTCGAACTTCTAGGCGGCAATTTACTGTTACTATAAGGGTAATTTCATGATTTCTCCGAAGTCTAAAGGCATTTTCATGTCGTATAGATACTTAGACAAGTCTTTACTGTCGGCAAATTTACTTCCTACGAATGAATCTGGTATTACTTAGGCATTGATTTTGTATCCCATACTTTTAGAATATTTGATCACTAGGTCTTGAATTCTATTTAGAGACATGCACTTTCTTAGTAATAGCCAACATTAAACCTGTTCGTGTGTGCCAATCGCTATATTAGGATTCGAGTTTTCTTCATGGAAGGAGTACTAGGCATTTGTGAATTCTATAGGTATATGCGTTCCTTATTTATTGGTTGGTTCGATGAAGGAGATTATATACTTGTCCTTTAGATGGCGGACCCTATGGCATCCCTGAATAAATGAAATAGCGGAGCAGGTATTAACATTCAAGACATTTATCTACATATCGAAGTAATCCTTGACGTCAAACGAGACACCCGCAGTTACAGTAGAACTATGTAATACTACATCATAATTGATCCAATTTGCATTGACATCTTTGAAGTGTTCGTCCTTTAGATCTTTATGGTTTTGAAGTCCATCTTGTTCTTATTTAAGGTTATCGCCGTGGTAGAATATACATTTCTTTCCAGTTTTAATCGTGATTTCCGTACATATGTATTCGCCAAGTGTTTTCTAGGTTATCATTCCATATATCTTCTTTCCTTCAGATAGGTTTCTAATAAACGTGTCAATTACGTATTGGAACTAGGTAGAGTGATATTAGTACAAATCTAGAGTGTAATCGGATCTAATAGCATTCGTATTGTGGAAAACGGAGAAGTTATCGGTCTTACGTATAATATTAAGGTATTTGATTGTCATTCGCTCCATTAGTCCATCCATAATAATAACATTCTTAGATTTGTTTATAAGATCAATAAAGGTAAAGATAACGGACCATACCTGGCTAGACGAGTCAATTTTCTCGAGAATGCTTTCTACTTCGTCTATGATTAGGAGATCGGGCATCAAAGCGGTATCTAGTCTGAAAAGCGAGTCTACTTAAATAATGACTTTTGGGTGCTGACTCAATTTGATACTACCGATAATATCCTTATAACTAACTAGATCGTACTTCTTGGCAAATTCGCTGGTGAATGTGATTCTAAACGAGAGACAGACAATAGTCTTGTATTAGTCATTTTATAGTAGTTCTATAAGTTGAGTCGATTTACCGGAGCCCATTCCAGATATAACGTAAGTAGTCGGTTTATTTAGATCATATTTGACATACGTATTGTCTTGCTTGATGACTAGGGGATCGTCGTACTTATCGGCTTAAATAGAATCAACCAGTTTCTTAAGTGTATTGTACATAAGTTGGCGTTTGGAGACTTCGTTTGCTACTTGATCGCCTTCGATTTCAATACAGTCTTATTGATCGGTTTCGGGTTGATCTGATGGCATTTTGAACAGTCTTTTGGTCATCGCGTTATTATATCTACTAGAGTTGGAATAGCAATTGAGATACATAGATTGGTCATTTCCGCTTCCATATAACCCGTCTGAATCATGGGTTCGTTCGCAAACCGGGCATTTGTAAGGATTGTTGCAACAGAAAGTAATAATACCTCCTTTATTGTTTTTGCGTATATACCATGATTGTCTGTTGGTTAATTCTTTGATTTGCGCGAGAACGTAATCTATTAGAGGTTGCTGGATATTACCGCTTGTTTTCAGAATTGTAATCGGCGGGACGCTATCAAACATGATATTTTCATCAAATACATAAGTGCAATTAGACACATCAGTAAGTATGAAATCATTGAAAGAGTAGTTTTCCGAGAAGACAAATGGCCGACGTTCAACAATGCCATGTTTGTCAATCTTTATAGTAGAAGGTAATCTAAGTGACTTTGACGCATATACTTTCTAATCAACAGCCTCTTTAAGGTGTTTATTGATTTGATTGGCAACGAATTTATTCACTTCCCTGCTACATGCCACGTTAACTATACAATGAAACGAATATTTAATCTTTTCTATCTAAGATGAATCATTAATCGAGTAAACGACTTTCTTTGCCGATGCGATGAACAACTAGGGATTGTGCATATATGGGTTTAGTATCCTTAAGAATCTAAGAACTTGTATACAAACTTATTCTTCCGTTATTTCGTATTCTTCAGTCTCGATGTCAAAGTACATCTTATTTATCTTATTGACTAGTATTTCGTGGAATGAGTAGTTTTAGTTTTTCAAGACGATAGACTGCAAGTCGCATATATTAAGTATTTAGAATGAACATTTCTTATATCCGTTTCCAGGTTATTCGATTCTTACTTAGCACTAATGTGGTTGAAGTCTAACAGCAGAAATTAAAGTATTACTAGTAGTATTTTGAATACCAAATAGATTAGTCTGGATTCCGAATAAATTGCGAATTGGATCCAATATAGATTTAAATCGCTCGAAGTCAACTGACTATATATTAAGGTCAAAACGTTAAACTTGAAGACGAAATAGCGTTTCCGTTGGTTTTTCTAGCAAATTGCCTTTATACCTTCTATACTGTTCTAAGTGAGCCTAAGTAAATGAAGGAGATTGAGTTAGAATTTTGAATGGAATATAACATTCGCTAATCTTTTTGCGGGAATTCAAGTCGGCGGGGATATATGGCAGAATCAAGCATTAAGACTTAATATTGTAAACCTATTAGAGATAACGAGATGTACCTTCTTTCTTTGAGAATTTAAGGAACTTAGTGTACTTTTCTAGAATCGCTTTTTTCTTCAAATATTATTTTTATATAGTTGCTTTCTAGTAATTGCCTTCAAAGACAATCGGTTTCCTGAGAAATTCAATATCTTCTTTGATCCGCGAAACTTAGTGGTCTATTTGTTTTTATGCTATATCAACGACTAGTTCTTATTCATTTAAAGCGGATTAGATGCAAATTTCGGCTAACATTGTTTTAAATATAGTTCTGATTTCAATATGGAATTTATCCCATTAAATAAGTCCTTTTACTTGAAGTCTGAACTAGTAAGGCGTAGACATATCTAGAAGTTTAGGGATTGAGATCTTTTTGACCGAGAACCCCTTCATTCCCTTTTCGTCTAAAGTACCTATAATAGAGACAGATGAACATATTTAGGCAAGATATATTTTGACTAATGCAACAGTCTTTTCTAGTTTGAAATTCAACTCAGGGGCTTCCATTTACTTCTAGATGCGTTACTGAATTACAGGCCATTCCTTTATGATTTTCGCGAACTAGGAAGTCATTTTCTTTGCTTCCGATGGGAGTAGGAATTAACAAGAATCAGTATATCTAGCAACAACGCATTCTTTGGATAGAACGGGCGACGAACGTAAGGTTTCCATTGCAACATCACACGTTTTACGAGCAATTGAGCAAACCGTCTTCATGCATTCGGCTTTATAGAATGGTGAGAGTTTCATACCAATAAACCCATAAATTTCAGCAAGTATCAGTTTTAACGATTTATACGTTGCGGATTACTTATCGCACTGTCTTCGCCTTTCAAGTAAGTTAATACATAATAGAGGGAATATTCCGACTTATTCGCTTCGTTTCAAGAAGTAAACATATCGTTCGTCTTGGACGCTCATTCCGCTTCTATAGTTAATTATATACTTATTGCATTTGGAGTATAAACTTTGGTCGGTTACGAGAGTCTCTGGTGAAATATTGCAAGAAATGATAATAGACGGGTATTCAGATTCAAAATCGCCTTCCATTACGTATTTCAGAGAAGCATATTTATGTTCGGGATAGATAACCTCAAATATACCTCCGTTTTTACCTTTCTCGTTGTCGTTTACTTCAATACAACTACCTTCATTAGATTGTTTAAATACGAACATCCAATTAGTGTTTTTGTATTACCTGCTTAGGAATTAAGTAATACAGGTTACAGGAGTCTAGTATAAAGCGTAACTAATAGGAACATTTAAAATATTAACTAGGTCTAGTTTTTGGTGCAGTGCCTTGGATCTCAAGAAGTTTAAATTGAAACATTTTAATTATTCTTCTATAATTACAAGTCTATTTTTTTAGTTCTTGATCATAAGGGGATCGGTATGATTAGCCTCATATTAGAAGTATTCGTCTACTTAGTCGGATTCAATTTCGTTTTCATTAACAAATTACGAAGAGAACTCAGGCTATAATATTAACAAATAAGAAAGCATGGAATGGCTGGATATTTATTATTTGTTATCCTTAGTCATACACTCAAACATGACTTAACAAGCGTCAATAAAGAATGTCTTAGACAAGTCAACACTAGAAGTATGTATCTAGTACAAGAGTATACCATTATTTGTAAACGGCTATTCAACTGAATATTTGATCATCGGTTTGAAGTAGTCTAAAGTTTCGTTAAATAGTATATATAGAGGTATTTAGTTGAGGGAGTCTTAAATATATCCATCGAGATGAATTCCTTATGACATCTAAAACCCGACTAAAAAGAGTATTTACTCGGAGTCGTTGAGTTTCTTAAGAATATCCATAAATTCCTTACTAGATGCCTAATAGACGCCGGACTATTAATCAACATCGTCGATGTCTACATTAGTATATATCTGATATTATACCGTAAGTACTTGTTTTTAGGTGGTAAGAATGATATTATAGAACAAATAGGTGATATTGTTCGGGATAGTGAAATTCACCGCATTATCTACTATATACTTGTTTATAACTTCATTGGATGCCAGATTTTCGGTGTCTTGGATATTTAAGTACGACCCGCCTTTTGGAAGAGCGTTAATGTTTACTTCTTTATATGGTAACTCCGACACCGATTTAATTAGATTTTCGTCTTGTTTTTAGGGCGTTTGGAACCATTTGAGAGTGGTTATTTTATCGCTCTATAAGGAGTTAAATACACTTAAGAAAGTGGTATTCTTGGTCTTAATCAGCGAAATATCAAAGTTTTGCGAGGATTGCATTGTCGAGGTAATTATTAATAGATATTTCTTTCACTTTTTTTCAATATGCTTGTTTTGCCTTTAAATACCATATTTTGAAGGGTAAATACAACTCTTCTTGTTCGTTGAATATACCAGCTCGCCCTTTAATTCCATATAGACGTATTTATCTTTATTATTGTACTTAGACACCCATAATAACAAATCTATTTGAACTATAGTAATATATTATAAGCATCATTGTTACCTACGGTATTATCTATACTGGCCAGCATTACTGGTATTATTCAAATAACAGACCATTATAACTTAATTAAAACTTCGTTGCGGGGTTCCGTTTAGTCTCCATTTAGGACGGCTTTTAGGATTACCTAATGATAGTATCAATATAAATATAAAAAAAGGTATATCACCGGAATATTGCTATATTCATCATTATTTGTGTTTAATTCCTATATGTATCTTGAGACCGCGGTCAGTTCCAAATGCCCCTTCACATTTATCACATTAGAAGGGATTTTACGGTGGCTTTGGCTTACTAGATAGTATCTAATTTAAACGTGATATTGGGACTTTATCATTATTTATTGCTTATTTTACCACTTGGGGGTTTTTGGGGTTTTATATCGGTATTGTGTCTATATTAGTCAATACGTCTTTGGGATTCGGCTTTTTGATATTAAGTTTATGTTTAATTCCTATATGTGTTTTAAGCCCGTGTCCAGTAGGGAATTCACGATCGCATTAACTGCACTTCATGAGTGTTTATTGATTGAGATTGTCTCCTAATGCCATAATCGCTTAATTGAGCTAATCTGGTGTTAATTTATGCTATTTACAATTGGTTATTATCTGTTTTATCTACTATTTGAGCTTGGCATCCTTTACAAATTTGACTATAAGTTTAAAACTAATGCCTAAAGAGTAAATATCATTGAGAATCGTGACAATTCCGCTTGCCTTTTACTCTGGGTCAAAGTAAGTAGGTGTACGACAAATCCATGGTTAATCTTATTTATTGGTAGATTCTAGGTCGGCGACAACTAGTAATGCATCCCTTAAAATATCATTTAAGTCATCAGAAGTACTTGTAGAGTCAACAAGAATATTATCGGGTTTTATGTCTCCGTGAACATAGCCTTTACTCCAAAATTGGTTAAATACTTAAAACATCTATATCATAACATATACACACACATCTTGAGTTAAATGTCCTGGACTATCTATTAATATAGTTAATAAGTCGCCTTTATTGTAGAATTTAGTATATATATACGATATATCAGTTTTCTCATTTATTTTTACTACTTGCGAACTAATCAATTAAACGGTGTATTCTGACTGAAACTGTCTTAGATTATCGATTTCCATTGTAGTGGGGTTATATTCTAGTTTCAAGCATATTTTATTGTTTTCGTCTTTTTCGTCCTTATATATGTAGATATTTTAGCATTTGCTTATTGTGTTTATAACATCGCAGACGGTGTATTCTTTGCCGTTTAGCGTTATTTCATCGTATACAAAAGACTCTATATTGAGTTTGATAGGTTCCATGTTTTATATAGGATTAATTTCACTTTTTTTTACGCACCATTAAAGCTTGTTTATCCACATATATACACTCATTTACCGCGGAACAAACGTATATGATATATGGCATTTGGGTTTAAATATTTGTAATAGAAAACGCCGTTTGGAGTCAAATTGAACAGGTATTAGGATATTCCCTATAGCAGTAAAGAGAATAGATTTTTCTTGCTTATATTGAATATATTGGGTTATTAGATTTTGGCTTAAGCTTGTTTAGATTCTATTTCTTTTAGATTATATTAAATAGAAAGAGATAAATGGAAAGTTTGTTATAGACGCATTAAGACGGCCAACACAGGGAGTAGTAGTAACCCCGTTAGAGAAGGGAATACAATATAGGCAATTCATATAAATAATATCTATAGGAGTAATTCAAAGAAAAGGAGCTGCTAGAGGTAAAGACTAATTCATTGTACGAATTTAGGATATTGAATTGTTTTGACCTGGAATATAAAATCGAAATAATGTCGCTTTTGCAATATATTAAAGCAAATAAATAATGCGCTACTCATGACAACCACTAAATGAGGGAATCTGATTCTATTATTATTTAAAAACTGGACTATAATTAGATTTTAAACTCTTCTGCAATTATGGTAGACAATTGTCTTATATAGAGGATTTAAACTTTGTGCATATAGATGGATTTAAGCTTCATGACTTGGGATTCTAAAATAAGCAACAAATATAAGAAAGGTTCTGGATATGAATTGATGTAGCGGTTAAATAGTGTTGATCTCGTTATTATGGACAATAAGGAGCAATTAAAGATACAGTAATTCCTTTAGAATAAAACCTAGATAATATAACTGGAAGACGAGTTTAACGCATTACGCTAACTGCTTACATTAATCGGTGAAGGCGCGTTTCTAACTAGGGATATCAACAATGAATTATAACAAATAGGCAATAATCTAAAATACGTGATAAACAAGGTTCGGTAGCCTTTACTGTCTTTATAAACAAATAATTATATATTTCAATCGCCTTCGATATTTAAGGTAAGTGGGCTATCCTTTTAGCGATTTATCTTGATTCCTGGTCATAAAAGAGTAACTACTCCTATATATAGTAAGTGTTCTTGGATTTTCTAGGCACTACGCGATAATCAAGGAATTTAGTTCCATATACAGAATTCATTTTTAAAAAAACTAGAACAACAAGGACTTAAGTATAATTAGCAGTTGATTTCAATTGATGCGTATAAATTCCTTTATTCGGTCATTTAAGCGAAGTCCGAGGTAAGTATCGAATGCTACGGATATAAAAGAAAAATAGAACTACTTACTATAAAGTATATGAATAAACCCTCTTTAATCTAGTTTCTGGATAATAATCCATTTGTGTCGCTACCCTTTAATCTTATATACATTGAATCCCAATAACCGTTTAGTTAGTTAGAACGAGAACAAATTAATCTACAAGGAGTTTAGAGCAAACTTGAACTGATACATATGAGTCTTGGAAAGGTTTATAACCCAAATACAATAGATATAATAAAAAATAATATAAGGGAAAATTGCTTTATTTGCTGTAATGATTAAGACACTACTAAATTTGTGTTTGGGTGTTGCGGGTCGGTTATTTCGGCGAATTGTCTAGTCAATCTGGTTAAGAATCTAAGTTACGTCAAATGTCCTTCATGTCGCACTACTATATCGGATGAAACCAGCGAATTGTGTTTCTTTGTTTCTACTAACTAGGAGACTTAGTAATAGGCTTCTTTATATAGAGATTTTATCCAATGTTACATCCATAAGCGAGTTTAAACCGCGGATTCATATGTTTATGGTGCGAATATCAAATAAGGAGTAATAAGTAGAATAGAGAAGTTAAACCCCGATTACTCAGCGACAACACCCTGTCATATTTATATATGTATCGACACTATTTCCCCAAATCTTAATTTCTTGTATTTAGACATCGATAGTGCTAAAGAACTCATTCTGTACAATATATATAAAATAGTCTTCAAGGAACTAGAAACTAAACATTATAGCGAAGTAAAGGTCTTCGTTTACTCTTCCAACTAAAGTGTTATCAATCGCGTTTAATCTATAATCAATAAGGATAATTGACGTCAGCCAAATACTAATCGTTTAAAAAGCAAAACAAACTATTCCCCTCTGTTTTTTTCGTATTTAAGTACTTATTGAACCTTGCTGTGATGTACCCCGAATAGCTAACAAGTAATGAATAGTAACGTATATACGCCGCAAATATTATTTATTTCCTATACAGAGTCCTCTAGTAAAATTAATTCGGTTTTCCTTGGATCTAGCTAATCCATTAGTTTCCTTAAATAGTTGCAGTATATCTTGACACTCTCCAGTTCTTTCTTATACTCGACTTGACCAACTGAATTGAAGAATAGTATTTATTTCTTTTTTAAGTCAATGTAAAGCGCGACCCAATGTATTCCACTGCTTAAACAGGTATCTGTGTTGATAATAGACGCTAACTGGAAAACTCCGCGTTACAAAAAATCCCGCAAGTCTTATAAGGTCAATCTAGCAAACCAATTCCCGGTTTAAGTGTTTATTTTCTATATGTCTTGTGTTTATATTAGCTTACTCATTTACTATTGTCTATATTTCGCTGTTATGTCCAACTCTTAGCCCCTAAATCGACGTTAAATGTCGCAAACCATGAAGTCGGAAGTAAGGATGCCAATAAACTTAAATGAAGGGATGAATTTCTCGTATATATCAAGGACATTTTAGAGATTTACATTTGAAAGCCCGCCTTCTGGGATTGTTTCTACTATGTCCAATTTATCTATTAGACCAACTAGATTGTCCTCTTTAATTTTCAAATCATAATACAATTAACATATCGACCTATACTCGTCTCTTCTATACATACATAGTTGTTCCATCTTCTTAATTAGCAATAGTGGAGGTAAGGTCTAATCGTTCAGCACTTCATTTGTGACTTATTTGATGAATTCGTCGTACTTGTCTTTGTTTCCTTTACTATATATATGGAATCTCTAAATCTATTGTTCTAGGGGTAAATCCTTGCTTTTCCGGATATTTGCGTCAAAATTCTCATTCATGTATTTGAAGAAGGGCTCGAAATCAAATAGCTATTAGGCCGGAGTCTATGTCATTTAAAGATTATATTAATACTACGAGAGTTTACTTTAGCATATGTAAAGATCGCGATTGTGTCCTAATTGCAATAGAATGACATATTCTCGTTACTGATTTACATTTATAGAAATCTCATATAAGCGGGTATTGAAAGTACTACATTTACCTGTTGTTTACTATACATATATTAATAAAGACCTTCATTGGGATTTCACTAACTGGCAGAACTTTATTAAGGCATTTGAGCCGAATTAAAACTAAAATCGCGGGAGACCTTTAACATAATGGAATTCACCGTTACCTCTGTCAAACAATACTTTTATGAATTAGTCTTTATATATACGCATAACATCCGAATGTTCTCTTAACTACTTAGTGCTGAATCCGCCTGATTTTTAAAACCCTTCGAATGAAACACAATCTGTAAATACTATATAATGGGCCTATTACCGCAGTTCAGGAAGGAGCTTCTTGTCGTTCTATATAGCAATGAAACAGGTCAAATTACTATGTCTTCCTTGAAAGAATATTTTCTTTACTATCTCGCTTTTCTGCACTTATAGGTCTAAACTAGCCGCGATGTCATCTAATACCAGTATCAACTTAGGGTTTATATACAATGCATTTGCGACTTCCATTTCCTTTGGTATCAATATATCCTATATATCGTTTCTATGTTTAACTTCTGAATTTACGAGTTTCTTGTATTTACTTATTATCTTTGATTTGATTCTCGCAATATCTTGTTTTATCTAGGTCATTAGATCCGAGTAATTGTGTAGTGTTTCCGCTTGTTCTTGACATTTAACTTGGTTTTCCTCTAACTACTGTAACAGGTCTTCTAACTTGCCGATCCGCGTTGTAGGCTGTAGTTCTAATTTATCTACTAGGTATTTCAGGAATTCTATATCGTTTGCTTGGTTATATATAGAGGTGACTTTCATTTGTCTTTAGTAGATGTCATTTAATTTGACTATTAGTTTCTCCGACGATATATTTTCATCTATAATGCATTCAGGCGGCACAAACTAACAGTATGTTTTATTTTGACTTTCACTCGGACATATTACAATTATACAAGGTATTTAATCCTTTAGCTTATATAGACAATCACATATGATTAACGACTTACCGCTCTTAGAACAACCCATAAACAATGTCATTTAAGACTGTATTTCGTTTACGTTGAAATCGTTGATTATTAACCCGTTCATGTTCATTTATATATACTAATTTTCTTATATGCTACTTTCTGTACGGAGGTGCCAATTACATGTTAACTAACGACAATTGCGCGTATATTAAGACACCGTGTCGTCATCGCGGCCATAAAAAATAACAAGTAAATACTGTATATAAGAGTAATAACACTATCAGAAATAGCTAAGGAGTATATTTGGTCTACTTATTCAATACGCGAATTTGCCTTAAAGCTTCGGTTCGGTCATCAAAGGTAAACTTAGTATTACTAGCATATAGGATAAATAATCTTCATCGTTGTTGGTCATCCGGCGAGATACACGACAGATAGAGACTTTACTCTAATAAATCATCCTATTATGATTATATATCACCCTAATATAGTTTATACTCGTTTTATTCTCTTTAGGTAAATTGGAGCTGGTCGTTATACTAAGTGTTTTAATAATCATTGTGATATAAAGGATTTGCTGATTTACCGCAAGTTGATGAATCCAATATTTAAAATTACTCCCGTATAGGTTTTTATTATTAGACGAAGTTAATGACTTGCTCTGTGTCCGCGCTTGATTGTATTATAAGGAAGTTTTACCGATGGCAATGCTGATTTATGTAACACCTAAATAGATTGCGAACGAAGTAAATGCTTTATCTATTAGAGTATATTTGATTGGACGTCGATTAATTTTAAACTATATTAGATCTATTTTACACCCTATGTAATATATCGTTAATGTCGGTATCTATGAAAATTGTCAAGTCCGGCACAATTTCATTAGAATTGTATTATTAGTGGAGGAATGAGTCATTTTGGTATTGGATTGATTTCTATATATATTGCAGTTAATCGGGGAAGTCGTCGATCGTGGTCTTTAGACAGTTCTCTCTATATAAGGGTTATTGAACTAGTTTATTATCGCTATTTACGCATTTGAACCAGTTTGTATATACCGATATTTCGTCGCTATTACTACGCAATCTAGGCAACTAAGACCTATAGCTACTATAAACAACCCCGGAAACAGTCCATCTGTCAATAATAATAACATCGTACTGCTCTAAGTACTTCGATATCTG
>Ga0078894_10002807_pt1 | contig 13202 bp, 10 predicted proteins | sample LauGreSu1BDMLBSD_2_FD_67506 | JGI IMG/M metagenome (GOLD analysis project Ga0078894, IMG submission 67506) | Freshwater lake microbial communities from Lake Michigan, USA - Su13.BD.MLB.SD (version 4) (version 4) | ecosystem: Environmental > Aquatic > Freshwater > Lake | place: Lake Michigan...
GATCTTCTTTGGAAAGAACTACAACCGGAATAAACTACTTTATTCCTTACGGATACAAAAAACTTATTGTTTTCTGTAATTGCATATGAATTCAACAATAACAATATTGTAATTTCATAGTACAAACAACGAATTGTTACAAAGCATTAACAAAGCGCTTCAAAGACTTGCGATTTTTTTGCAGGTGTTCTGGGTATTCTTCCCGGGAATTCTCTTTCTTCTCATTGCTTATTTCTTCTTCAATAATACGCTTCAGGGAATCGATATCATCATTACAGGACTTGACTCAAGAAAAACAGGATTGCTTTTCTTAATAGGACTGTTATTCTGGGCCACCGTAACATGGTACACGTCGAGGTTGATAGCATACAATAATGATAGGCTTTTTCATATTGCAAAAGAGGAGTTGTATCAAACACCCAGGTTATTGGGATATGGCTGCTTTACAATAATTATCTGTGCGTTGGTGAAGCTAAGGTTCGGAATTGAAAATGGTTTTTTGATTGCCACATTTATCATTGCCAGCTTTTTGCTTTTCGTAGTGTTGCATTTTTTATTTGAAAAAATAAAAAACAAGATAGGTAGAGAAGATCTGAAGAAATATAGAAAAATCGTATGGATAGCGTATGTATTTATCATTATGGCCATAGTGCTTATAAATCGCTTAGACTACTACATTATACTTATCCCATTGCTTCAGATTGGATATCTGTATGCTGTTGTTACAAGAAGAAAAATCAGTCAAACAAATATTTCTAAAAACAAACTGCCAGATCATAAACATATATTAACCGCAAGATATCAGTACAGGAAATTAATAGGATGGATATTTCATGACCGGGCCAGGATTGAAGACCCACTTAAAAAGGAAATCATGGTACAGACAGAAAAGAATATTTTCTTTCTGTTCTCATGTTTCTCACTTATTGCATTGGGTATTTACATTGCTGCAATTTATTCACTTGCCTTTTCAAGAAGTTTAACAGCACTCCCTATCATCTTGCTTTCTTTTGGGATCCTACTTGGTGCAGGAAATATCATTGCATTATTCTCCATTAAACAAAAAATCAATTTCCATTTTCTGCTGATTGTTGCGGTGATCATTGCAGGCTTTTTAAGGGAACCTCATTTTGTAAGCTTAAGAAGCAATAATATAAAAGAACAGCAAATTCCAACAAGACCAACACTTCAAGCACATTTTTTTGATTGGATGAATGAACGAAAAAAATTGCTTGATGATTCTTCTACAGAAATATTTCCCATTTATTTTATACTCGCTGATGGTGGTGCATCGAGGTCCGCATTTTGGACAGCCTCGGTGCTGGCAAAAATTGAACATGAAACAAATGGCAAGTTTTCAAAAAACATCTTCTGTCTTTCTGGGGCATCTGGCGGTAGCTTGGGAAACATGACATTTTATGGATCGAAACAAGTTTCTGGAGAAATCAGCACAAAGGAAGTGCAAGAATATTTATCGAATGACTTTCTCAGCTTTCCATTGGTTCGATTGCTTGGCCCAGACCTTCTATTGCCATTGATCCCACAAGCTGTTGTGAAGGATAGGGCAGAAGCATTGGAAAAGTCTTTAACCAATGTTTCCACAGGTAAAAATGTTGCGGCATTTATGAATGAGAATTTTTCCGTTCTGTTCAGCAACAAAGAATCAACTGTAAAGCAACCTGTAATATGTATCAATTGCACAAGAATGCAAGACGGTGCGCCTGCTGTGATCAGCAATGTACAATTGAATGCCAGCTCCAATTCAAGCAGGGTGGATGTATTGGATATATTAGAACCCAATGAAGATATTTCTATCGCCAGCTCAATCGTTTTAGGCGCCCGCTTCCCTTATTTTAGTCCGGCAGGCAGAATCAAAGAGCAATATTTTGTTGATGGAGGATATTTTGACAATTCAGGAGCGGGGGTTGTTCATGAGATGATACTTGACTTGAACAAGATGATAAGCGATACACTTCAAAAAAATCCTGATCACCATTTTGGCAAAGTAAGATTTCATGTGATACACATTTCAAATCAAATTGAAGCAGAACAGAAATTTACAAAAGTGCACCCCATCATTAATGATCTGGGGGCACCAATAAAAACAATTTTAGGATCCTATTCAAGCCAGACAGATATCAACAACCTCAGGCTCTCAAAAAACCTTCAAGATATTTATCATTCGGATGAATATTACACAGTACTAAACCTATATAAAAAAAATCAAAGCGAGGTATATCCTATGAATTGGTCAATCTCATCCCACTCATTAGAAAAGATCAAGGAAAGGCTTAATAAAAATGAAGAGCTGGATAAGCTTATCAAAAAGATCAAAACAAATTAATTGTCTTTCCATTTCCACAAGTGTAAACAGGCATAGGTTCTGAATGGCGACCAACTTGCAGCTATTTCATTCATCTCATTTTTCAATGTTTTTTTGTTAGCCGCTTCGATTTTATATAAACGAATCATTGCCTGTTGGATGCCGAGGTCATCATCAGGAAAAACATCTTCTCTACCCATGGCAAACATGAGTAACATTTCAACTGTCCATTTGCCAACGCCTTTGATCTGGGTAAGAAATGAAATAATTTCTTCATCTGACATGTTAGGCAATTCGTTCCATTGAGATTTGTTTTCCAAATAAAATGATGCAATATTTTTAATGTACTGCACCTTTGAGTTTGACAAACCGACAGACCTTAATTCAATGATTTCTTTTTGTAAAATCTGAATAGGAAAATTATTCGTTTCTTCAAAAAGACCAAAAAACCTTTGTCGAATGATTTCTGCAACCTTGGTAGACAGTTGTTGTCCTATGATAGATGAACACAAATAAGAGAAGAGATCTTTCTTGATTTGAAGTTCGCACGGCGACTGTAATGCAACAATGGCATGTAAGGCAGGATCTTTTTTAAAATGCTTTATGTAGTCCAATTTGTACTATATGAATTCCCAACTTACTTCACCATTTTTTTCATCTTTCAGCTGTATTCCAGCCTCGAGCAATTGGTTTCGAATTTTATCAGAGGTGGCAAAATCCTTTTTAGCCCTGGCATCTTTCCTGATATCAGCAATTAGTTCCAGCACAGATGAAAGTTTTTTGTCATCATGCTTTTGCTCATCCTTCAACCCAAAAACATCAACCAAGTACACATTGAATTGCTTTTTCATCAAGTTGATCGTGGCGGATGATAAGGCATCTGTTTTTATGTGTCCGTCCTTAATTGAATTGATCACTGGAACCAATTCAAACAAACCTGCAAGCACCTTGGCTGTGTTGAGATCATCATTCATGTGATCGTCAAGAGAGTTGAGTATTTCAAGACAATTTTTCTCAAGTTCAGCATCTGCAGGGTTGCTACTGTTAAAAGAATTGGCATCTATTTTTTTAAGCTGAATAAATGCATCCCACATTCTTCGCAATCCTTTCTCAGAAGCCTGCAATGCCTCATTTCCAAAATCAAGCGTGCTTCTGTAATGTGTTTGCAAAATGAAGAAACGAACTGTCATGGGCGAATAAGCCTGGGTTAATATCTCGTGCTTACCACTGAAGAGTTCGCTTAACTTGATCACATTGTTATAACTCTTACCCATCTTCCTTCCGTTGATGGTGATCATATTATTGTGCAACCAAAACTTAGCAGGAATATGGTGATTGCAAACAGCACTTTGGGCTATTTCACATTCGTGATGAGGAAACTGCAGATCCATTCCACCTCCATGAATATCAAATTCCTTACCAAGGTATTTGGTGCTCATGGCTGAGCATTCTATATGCCAACCTGGAAAACCCATTCCCCAGGGACTTTGCCATTGCATGATATGTTCAGGAGCGGCATTTTTCCATAAGGCAAAATCAAACTTGTGTCTTTTTTCATCTTGCGAATCAAGCTCCCTGGTTGTTTCCAATTGATCTTCTAATACCCTTCCACTCAAGATGCCATATTGCATTCCTTTAGCGCCAAAATCAGCATGGTATTTTTCAACATCAAAATAAACAGAACCATTTACTACATAAGCATACCCATCTGCTATGATCTTTTCGATCATTACTATTTGCTCAACGATATGACCCGTTGCTGTGGGTTCGATGCTGGGCTCAAGGTTATTGAACTCTTTCATGGCCCAATGAAACATGTTGGTGTATTTCTGCACCAATTCCATTGGCTCTAATTTTTCAAGAATGGCTTTTGTTGAGATCTTGTCTTCACTCTCCCTACCCTCTTCCTCAAAATGACCGGCATCGGTAATATTTCGAACATACCTCACCTGGTAACCAAGATGCCTGAGGTATCTGTAAACAATATCAAATGTTATGAAAGGACGAGCATGACCAAGATGGCTTTCTCCACTTACAGTGGGACCGCAAACATACATTCCAACCCTATTGGGCGTAATTGATTGGAATAATTCTTTTTTCCTTGATAACGAATTGTAAAAACTTAAACCTGCCATAATCACGTGTATAATGACAAAGATAAAGATTGCAACTTAATACTCCTTTTTATTAGATAAAGCCAAGGATCATTACAGTAGTTCGAAATCAGCCAAGAGAAACAAATGGTCTGATATTCTTTCGCCACCTTTAAGGAATTGAAGCGTTCCAAAAGATTGATCCGCAAAAATATAATCGATCCTTAAGGTGGGTAAAATCCTCAGAAATGAAGATGTTGCACTAATGAACGTAGCGCCAAGTCCTGACCCCTTTTCGATAAAAACATCTTGCAAGTCACTCTTGATTGTTTTATACGCATATGATGTTGGCACATCATTCAAATCACCAGTCAAAATAAATGGAAAGGGAGAATTTTCTATGTTAGTTTTAACAAAATCAGATTGAAGGCCATGCCAACGGAAAGTATTTCTCATTTTACGGAGTACATTCTTGGACTCTCCAATATTGTACTCAGACTCGTTTTTTGCTTCTTCAATGGCCTTGTATTCCCGCTCGCCAAAACCAAATGATTTCAAATGCACTGAATATATTCTCGTAGTATCCTTACCCAAAAGAAGGTCTGCATAAACCATGTTTTCAGTTTGGCCTTTTATATCCAACGGAAACTTAATCACACCACTATTGATTATGGGAACCTTGGAAAAGATCGCATTACCTGAACGGTGTTTATTTCCAAAAACAACTTCACCTTCAAACTGAACATACTTGTAGCCCAGTCGCTCCTTGATATAATTGATAGGATCGGCATCTCCTAGAGATGGTATTGAAACGAATTCTTGCAAACAAATCACATCCGGACTGTACTGTTGTATTTTTTCAAATATTTTTTCTGTTTGATCTTCTTTATTTGGCTTGAATTTTGTTTCATTGAAAGGAATGAAATGGCGAATATTCCAGCTCATCACACGAATTGCACCATGATTGTTCTGATTGAAATCACTGGAAAAGTTAAAGGAATAATAGGCGCTCAGTTTGAATGCTCCAAAGCATAAAATGATCAATGAAAATAGAGACCATCGGGGTTTAATAAAGATCCATAGAAACAGAAAAAAAATCATCAATAAAAACAAATAAGGCAAAAACAAGCTAAGAAATCCCGTGAACCACCATTTCTGGGGATGCATTTCAGGAGCATAGCAACAGAAAATAAACAACAACCCAAAAAAAATATTGAGAAAAATTACAGACCTGTAAGATATTGACTTGATGAACTTAACCATGCATCAACAATTGTGGATTGTATTTACTGCATCAAGGTTAAGAATAATTTTACTTTTATGAACTCCAATTATGACAAATGGGGATAAAAATACTTGAACTGTGCTATAAGTCATTTTAAGTTCAAAGGTCTTCCTTGCTTGCTTGCTTCAATATTTTCTTCTCTTCATCAGTGAGCTTTTCATAACCCTGCTGATTGATCTTATCGAGGATTGCATCAATTCGTTGTTGCGTGATAGTAGATTTTTTTACAAATGGACTTTGGGTTCCTTGCTTGTAGAAGGATGTTGTTTTGATTGAAGTTCCCTGCTTTTTTGATGGGGTAAGCAAGTTTGAAAACTTCCTTGCTATTGAATTCATCCATTCTCCGAGATCCAATCCATTTTGAAGACACTTAATGAAAGTGAAACCCATTATCCCAGAAAATAAATGTGGAATGATCAAAACTGGATTCTTAGCCAATGCTGAAAGGTCAACCAATGCATAAACAAGTGTAATTATCCAAAGTGGGATACCGCCACCAATTAGTGGGAAAAAACGATAACTTGGTGAAATAGTCGAAGCTGCAACAGCCAAGCCGAGTAAAATTGATGAAACACCTGAAAAATAAACTCCGGCAGTAAGATCACCAAGGTAAATATTAGATATTGCGATGAATGATATAGCAGAAACAAAACCACTGTACAAATAAATCGGAATAAGCTTATCACCTCCTATCAAATCCTGGATCAAGTTCCCGAAGACCCATAACCAAAAAATATTGCTGATGGCCAAAAAGACTTTCACTTCACTGAACTGCATGGTTAAAATAGTCCATGGCCTTGTTAATAATTTACCCGGATCAGCAGGCATGGTAAAATACTGGTAAACATTTGTATAAAAGAAGCTCTCAGGGATCGATGAAAAAGTATAAATGCTTTTCAGAAAATTGAGCAGGATCAACATCATTGCATTTAGGATGATCAACATCACCACTGGGTTTGATGTATTCCAAATCGAATTGCTGCCCTTAACGTTATAACTCCTGTTTCCCATTGAGAATTTTATATACAATCAATAAAACCTATTTCTGTCCTTTTTGTTCCATACCATCACAATTATTATTCCAATGGCAGCACCACCAAGATGAGCAAAATGAGCAATGCCAGTAGATTCGCTTGAAACCCCGCCGATCAAATCCATTGCAGCCAATCCAAGCAATGCCCATTTGGCTTTGATTGGAAACGGAATAGGTAAAATAAGCATCTGGCTATTGGGAAAGGTGAAAGCAAATGCAGCAAAAATCCCCATCACAGCACCCGAAGCGCCCAATGTTGGAATATTCGACAACATGTAAAGTTCTTGTGCACTGATCTGACCAGTTTGAAACATGGTGGTATAAGTGGAAATATCATATGTAAGAGCAAAAGCTTGTGTGATGCCTGCACCTACTCCACAAACTAAATAGAACAATAAAAACCTAACAGGACCCCAAAGGTTTTCCAAGGTTGATCCAAACATCCACAAAGCAAACATGTTAAACAAAATATGGAAAAAAGATCCCGATGAGTGCAAAAACATATATGTTATGAATTGCCAAATTCCATAATGATCTGAAGAAAAATGATGCAACGCAAACAGATTTTCCATTGGTATCAGGTCTTGGCCAATGGTTATTTGTGCAAGCCATACCAATGAATTGATGATGATCAGGTTCTTGATTATAACAGGAAGAACCTGAAACCTTCCTGGCCTTATGTCTGATTGCATATTGAGAATTGAATTACAAAAATAGTGAACATGCTTGAATGAAGCACTATGAATGTCTGAGCTTTAGCTGCACAACATTTTCAATATGGTGTGTATGAGGGAACATATCAACCGTTTGAATGGCAGTCACTTCATATTTTTCTGATAGCAATTGTAGATCCCTTGCCTGTGTTGATGGATTACAGCTAACGTAAACAACAATGGGTGCTTGCATGAAAAGGATCTGTTTTACTAATTTTTCATGCATGCCAACACGAGGTGGATCTGTAATAATAACATCAGGCCTACCATGGGCTTGAAAAAAATCGTCTGTACAAACTTCTGCTACATCGCCTACAAAGAAGCTTGTATTTGAAATTCCATTCAATGCAGCATTCCCCTTAGCGTCATTGATGGCCTCTTCTATCATTTCAACACCGATCACTTTTTTAACCTGATCACTCAAGAATATACCAATGCTTCCAGTGCCACAGTAAAGATCATACAATGTTTCATGTCCTTTTAACGATGCAAATTGTTTGGCAACGTTATAAAGAACCTCCGCTTGCTTGGTATTGGTTTGAAAAAAGGATTTGGGTCCCACCTTGAATTTCAAATTACCAAGTTGTTCAACCGCATAACCATTACCATGAAACAAAATAGGTTGTTGATCATGCAAGCTATCATTCATCTTTTTATTGATGGTATAATAGAGGGAACTGATTTGAGGAAATTGATTTTTAATAAATTCCATGATGCCTTCAACAACCTCTTTATCATATTCGCCAAAAACAAGGTTCACCATGGTATCTCCTATTGTACACAAGCGTATCATAAGATTTCTTAACAACCCATTGTGCTCCCGTATATTATAAAAAGTGATTCCATGTGTTAATGCATATTCTCTTACTTTATTCCGAATGTCATTGTTAAGTGATGCCTGCAAATGACACTCTTGAATATCGATGACTTTATCAAAAGACCCAGGAACATGAAAACCAAGTGCAGGAATAGAGGGTAAACCACGAGGACCGTCTTCATGCATTGGCATTGAGTCAATTTCCTCTTGTGTATAATACTTTTTTGAACTGAATGTAAATTCAAGCTTGTTCCTATAAGATGTGGTAGCACCCGAACCTATAGCAGGGGGCATTTCAGGCAATGTAATTTTTCCAATTCTCTTCATCTGATCTGCCACTTCTTGTTGCTTGTATTGAAGTTGTTTATCATAAGGAAGCATTTGCCACTTGCAACCTCCACAAACACCAAAATGCTTGCAAAATGGAACTACCCTATCACTTGAATATTGAGCGAACCGAATGGCTTTACCTTCAGCCCAATCTTTCTTGCTTTTCGTAAGCCTTACATCAACAATATCTCCTGGCACAGCACCTTCAATAAAGACAACCTTTCCTTCCAATCTTGCGATGGATTTTCCACCTGCTGCATACGCTTCAACAGTCAGGTTTTGCAACAACATATTTCGCTTCTTCTTCATTCAAACAAATTGTTGAGCAAATGTATTGATTACAACTGTATATAACCCAATTACTGATGATGCGATTGATTGTTTACTGTAAAATTTATTTAGTTAAACTTTGGCTTTCCCTAAGCAAGGCACATTTGCCCATGTGCACTACAATGAATAATTTTACAAAAAACCAACTATGCGAATTGTGATATTGAGCTTGGCATTTTTTTTCAACTCCATACTTGGATACAGCCAACAGCAAATTAAAAATATCAAGGATGGCTATGAGATAACAGCACAGATCAGGCCCTATAAAAGTGGTTATTATTTTCTGGCATATCATTTTGGCAACAAGCAATTCCTGATTGATTCTGCAAAACTTGATGCGAATGGAGTGGCCATTTTCAAGGGCGAAAAAAAATTGCAAGGTGGAATCTACATGGTTGTTTTCCCGGGGAAAAATGGATGGGTGGAATGTATCGTTGACAAACAACAATATTTCAAAATCGAAGCCGACACTTCAAATATCGTAAACACTATTAGCTTCACAGGTTCACCCGACAATGTTGTTTTCAATGACTATCAAAAAAAATCTTTTGAAATTGGCAACAAAATTGCAACGATAAGAAAAAGCATGGGTGAAAAACCCAATGATGCATCTTCATCAAAAAAAAATGCACAAATTGCTCAACTTGGAAAAGAAATACAGGAGTACCGGGAAAATCTTCAAAAAAAATATCCCGAGCTATTGTTGTCCTCTATTTTTAAATTGCTCACAGAGCCCACAGTACCTCCTGGCAATGAACATCCCGGAGGAAAATATGATAGCAGCTATGCCTACCAATTTTATAAAAATCATTTCTGGGATGGCATCTCATTTGCGGACGAAAGGTTGATCAGAACGCCAGTATTGCAAGGAAGGTTTGACAGATATTACGATCAGGTTCTCCCGCAGTCACCAGACTCAATAAAAATATATGCAGACCGCATGCTAGAAGAATCAAAGCCAAGTGAGGAGATGTTTAAATTCATTCTTTCAAGCCTAACTGAAAAATATATCAACCCAAAATATATGGGTCAGGATGCAGTCTTTGTTCACTTGTTTGAAAAATATTTTCTTACCGGTCAGGCAGATAGCTGGATGAATGAGAAATATAAAAAATTTGTTTTCGATCGTGGGTATTCGCTTATGGCAAACGTAATTGGTGCAAAAGCACCTGAGCTTCCAATGATAGACACAGCGGGAAAAAAGTTCTCATTATATAACGTTCAAGCCCCTTTCACTGTGATCTGTTTCTGGGATCCAACATGTGGACATTGCAAGGAAGAAGTGCCTAAAATTGATTCAATTTTTCAAAAAAAATGGAAAGCAAACGGAGTTAGCTTGATCGGTGTAATGACTGACGGCGGTAAAGACAATTGGATCAAATATATCAAGGATAACAATCTAAAAGGATGGAGTCATATCTATCAAACTGAAGAAACAAAAGAAGCCATCCTCAAATCCAATAAACCTGGCTATAGACAACTGTATGATGTTTATCAAACACCAACAATTTATTTATTGGATAAAGACAAAAACATCATTGCCAAAAAAATCACCTACCAGCAAGTAGATGAGTTCATGGATTTCAAAAAGAAATCATTGAATTAATAACTTCAGCTTAATTTATTTGCAAATTGGCCTGCGAACAAGTGTTTTTAAAACACTTCGCTTACTGCATTATAAATTATTCCAGGCTTCCCCAACGTATAATAATGCAAAACAGGGACTCCTGCTTTCTTTAATTCTTTTGATTGGTTGATAAGCCATTCTTGTCCAACCAGTTCACAATCTTCATCAGTCTTAGCCCTATTCATTTCGTTCAACAGGTCACTGGGAATATCAACGTGAAAGATCCTTGGAATAACAGTAAGCTGTTTCTTGTTGGTAATTGGTTTCAATCCCGGAATGATCGGAACGGTGATGCCAGCTTGTCGACATTTATCTACAAATTCAAAAAACTTTGCGTTGTCAAAAAACATCTGTGTCAAAATATATTCTGCTCCAGCGTCCACTTTTGCCTTCAAATACTTGAGGTCTGATTCCATATTGGGAGCTTCGAAATGCTTCTCAGGATAACCTGCTGTGCCAATACAAAAATGCGTTCTGAATCCCTCCCTAATATCTTCTTCCTGATATATTCCATTGTTGAGGTTGTCAACCTGCTTTAGTAGATCAATTGCATATCTGTTGCCGTTAGGCTCTGGTTCAAAGCTAGCTTCATTTTTTGTTGCATCACCACGCAATACCAGCACATTGTCAATTCCCAAAAAATTAAGATCAATTAAGGCATCCTCAGTTTCTCTTTTTGTAAATCCACCACAAATAAGATGCGGAACAGCATCAACCTTATAATGGTTCATGATAGCTGCACAGATACCAACAGTTCCAGGTCTTTTTCTGACTTCAACTTTCTCAAAAGTACCATCAGCTTTCTTTTTGAAAATTTGCTCACTGCGATGGTAAGTAACATTGATAAATGAAGGTTTGAACTCCATGAGGGGGTCAAGATGTTGATACAATGAATTGATTGTTCTGCCCTTCAATGGAGGAAGAACCTCAAATGATACCAATGTATCTTTTGCATTGTTTATATGATCTATTACTTTCATTCTTTATGCTTGAATGTTATTGGCCTGCAAAAGTACACAAACTCTTGACTCATAGGCCATTTAAGGTAAATCAGTTGGGGTGATCAAATTTAAGACCAGCAGCTGTATGCCACCATAGCTTAAAGATGAAAATGCCGTTTTTTGATTAACTTGCATTAGTTGCTAAATGCATTCAATACAGTTAACTAATCAAACTGCCCCATTCCATGAACCTGACCATTCAAACAAAAAACCTAATCAAAAAATACCACAATAGAACGGTGGTAAACCAGGTTTCCATTCAGGTTGAACAGGGTGAGATAGTTGGATTGCTCGGACCAAATGGTGCAGGTAAAACAACGTCGTTTTACATGGTAGTTGGACTGATCAAGCCGGATGAAGGAGAGGTGTTTTTAAACGACCTCAACATTACAAAACTACCCATGTATAAAAGAGCACAAATGGGCATTGGCTACCTGCCTCAGGAGGCCTCAGTATTTCGCAAGCTATCTGTAGAAGATAATATTTCAGCAGTATTGGAGATGACCAAGTTCACCAAGCAAGAAAGAAAAGACAAGCTCGAAGAATTGTTGAATGAATTCAGGTTGACACACGTACGCAAAAACAACGGAGATTCCTTAAGTGGAGGTGAAAGGAGAAGAACTGAAATAGCCAGGGCATTGGCTGTAGATCCCAAATTCATCTTATTGGATGAACCCTTTGCAGGTGTTGATCCCATAGCAGTTGAGGATATACAAACAGTGGTAGCACGCTTGAAATATAAAAATATCGGTATCCTCATAACAGACCACAACGTTAACGAAACACTTTCTATATGCGATAGGGCTTACCTGTTGATTGAAGGTAAAATATTCAAACACGGAACTGCAGAAGAACTTGCTGAAGATGAACAAGTGAGAAACCTATATTTAGGACGCAACTTTGAGCTAAAGAGAAAAGATTATCTTCACGAAGAGGCCAAACAAGAATCGCTTTACGGCGACCGTTAACCTTTCTACATAACATGAAATTTCTTAGTCCAGCCATATCAACATTGGCCCGGTTACGCTCCTGGAGAATTGAGGCATGGATGCAACATCCCATCTCTGCACAAAGAGAAGTATTGCAAGACCTTGTAACAACTGCACAATTCACAGAGTTTGGCAGACAATATGACTTTTCAAAATTATTTACTACCAGATCGTTCAAACAAGCCATTCCAATCCACGAGTACAATGACTTAAAGCCATATGTAGAAAGAATTATGCAAGGTGAACAAAACCTGTTATGGAACACCCCGATTAATTGGTTTGCAAAAAGCAGTGGCACTACATCAGACAAAAGTAAATTCATTCCGGTAAGCAATGAAAGCCTTGAAGACGGTCACTTTAAAGCAGCAAAAGATATTCTGAGTCTTTATTACATGTACAACCCTGATTCAGATATGCTAACTGGAAAGGGATTATTGATTGGAGGAAGCCATTCAATTAGCAACCTGCATGAGGAAGCTCATTATGGCGACCTCAGCGCTGTGCTAATGCAGAATACGCCATTTTGGGGGAACCTTATCAGGACGCCTGACCTTAGCATTGCATTGATGGATGAATGGGAATCCAAGATTGAAAAGTTAGCAGAAACCACCATTAACGAAAACGTTACATCCGTTTCAGGTGTGCCTACTTGGACACTTAT
>Ga0078894_10002808_pt1 | contig 13201 bp, 15 predicted proteins | sample LauGreSu1BDMLBSD_2_FD_67506 | JGI IMG/M metagenome (GOLD analysis project Ga0078894, IMG submission 67506) | Freshwater lake microbial communities from Lake Michigan, USA - Su13.BD.MLB.SD (version 4) (version 4) | ecosystem: Environmental > Aquatic > Freshwater > Lake | place: Lake Michigan...
ATATAATATATGAGTAATTATTTATTTAATTTTTCTAAGACAAATACTGCTCCAAACGTTATCAACTCTCCCCCTTATAATAACACAATACCATCTAGTGATTGTTCCAATGGGTTCCCGATAGATAAATATGCCGGATACGGGGTTAATGCTTGGGAAGTATTATATAGTATTTGGGTTTCTAGTCAAAATACTTTAGGAGCTAAATTTACTTATAATCAATGTTTGACAGCTGCACCTGATCAAAATTCTGTTTGTAGTGGACCTGCAAATATGTTTATTATACGTCATGGAGAAAAAAATTCGACACTACCGAATTACTGTATTAATAACAATGGGGCTTATAGAGCCAGTCAATTAATTACATTTATAAATCAATTAGCAAAAGATGGTTATCCAATTTCCTATATTGTTACCTGCAATCCTTGTCCTTATAATTCAGCTGATCCATCAATGAGACCAATGCAAACTGCATCAATGCCTTCATTTATGTTAAATATTCCAATGTTTGTATATGGAGGTGCACAAGATTATATGTCTGTAGTAAATGGATTATTTAGTAGCCAATTTGATGGGCTAAATGTATTAATTGTTTGGGAACACTCATCAATTCAACAACTATGTTTAAATATACTAGATAAAGCAGGTAGTATTAGTCGTTTACCAAATTCACTAACAACTGGTGATGAATTTTTTAATGAAGTTAATCCATGTGCTAATGGTAATTATATTTGTAATGACCCAACCAATCCATTTTATACTCCAGCTATTGGTTCTGTTCTAGGAGTAGGTGCATATACAGACAAATACCCATATTGGAATAATGATAATTTTGATAATGTATTTTGGTTGAGTAGTGCTAGCCCGAATTATACATTTGGGTTTTCTATTTTTAAACAACCTTGTTACACATGTTATCCTAGTTGTGGTATAAATATTGGATTATATCAACCTTTAACACCATCATGCGAAAGTTCATATTTATATTATACATCTACAGATAATGTAGAAAACAAATGTCAAGTGCCTTCGGATTGGCAGGTATAATTAAATATATAATGATTGATTGGTTACTACATATTTTAAAGTTAGTAGAGGCACTTGTTTTAATATTAATAGAAATTCCATATCACCCATTAATTCCGCAATTTTCTCCATTTCAGCAGAAATATTATTAATTTTTAAAATTGCCTTTACAAATTCACCCAAAAATATATCCTTTTCTAGAGCCATATCCTGTAACAATACCTTACATTCTTCATCCGAAGTGCATTCACACCAGTTCATTGAATAATTTATTAGATCAAAATGCATACTATAATCTATTCCAGTATTAAATGAATTAACTAGTTCATTGTTAGATTGTTTTTGATACGCATTATATATTTCTGTAATACAGTTTTTTACTTCTGTATAATCGGAACTAGGATATTCTGCACGTTTTTCATCTGGAACAGAAATATTAGTAAAACAACTCAAAATTCCTACTAATTCCTTCGCACCAAATTGTTTTAATTTATTCGAGTGAATTAAGTCCGCAAAGACAAGACAATGCACCTCTCGTATATGAGATGCAAATGACCCCTTAACCGTAAGAGAATAAGAGTTAGTTATTTCATTCAATGAAATATAATCCATTGTATTTAACATGTCCAGAATTTTAGTAACATTTGAATTTAAAAAATTATCTGCTTTTAGAATGTCACCATTTATGCCATTTAATTCAGTTTTCTTAGCATTATATTTCGAAACAAAATCAATATCTTTTTCTACCGAATGATATTGATTAGCAATTTGTTGCATTGCCCTTTCAGTATCTTTTCTTTTTTTATTTACACTTTGTAATCGTTTCTCATTTAATTCTATGTATTCTTCAACTACTTCAAGAGGTGTTCGGCATGTATTTAACACTAGTGTCATATTATCCAGTTCTTTTTGCATTTTGCTTTGTTTTTCGCTATATTCTTTCATCTCATTATCTATATCATTTTGTATCATACTACGTTTTGCAAATTTGGTATAATTAGTTTCACCAATATCAATCAAATTCAGTAGTAAATTGTATGAAATTTTGAATTTTGAAATGAGTGTTTGTGGTTTTCCATTCATCATCGCTTTATAATTAACTGAAACGATATCTCGAAACAAATTATTTAAATGAATTACATGACCAACTTTATCTAGACCTAGACGACCAGCTCTGCCAGCTGCTTGAGTATATTCGTGACCATGAAGCATGCGAATTGTTTCTCCATTAAATTTGTTGACATCAGTAAAAATCGTTGTTTTCACAGGCAAATTAATACCAACACTCATTGTTTCAGTGCAAAATAAGATCTTGATAAATCCTCTGGAAAATAACAATTCGGTAATTTCTCTTAACACAGGAAGCAGACCAGCATGATGTATACCAACTCCTTTTCTTAACAGTTTCACTGTATTAACATATTCAGGAAGACGCAAATATTCTTCATAATTTGGCAACTTACGAATTATTTGTTCACATTCACGATCCACAATATATGGCACTTTACTGTCAAATTCAAGTATATTTGTTGTTAATTCTTGAGCACATCTTTCCAATTGTTTCCTGGAAAATACATAGCATAATGCAGGCAACATTTCATGTTCTACTAGATATTCTGCAACTTTATTTAAAACATGTTGTCGTTTTACTCGAATATCATATTTTTCTAATATTCCTAGTATTTTTGAAGTGGATTGATATTGCACATCATTAAAAACTCCTTTTTCGTTTTGAATGACAAATGGTTTGTTAATTGCTTTATTAATTTCCTCTTTCAATGCTTTATCTTTAATATATTTATCTACACTTGTAGTTGCAGTAATAAAACTATAATGAATAAGGGGAACAGCTCTAACCATTTTTCGTGCCAAAAATACTTCTTTGTCGCCAATTTTTTCATTACATCCTCTTGTTTCTAACCACAAAGCAAACTTTTCAGGAGTATCCAAGGTTGCAGATAGACCAACCATTTGAATATGAGGAGGTAACATCATAATGGATTGTTCCCATGTATGACCTCTCGATTCATCATTAATGAAGTGAATTTCATCATAAACTACACAAGCTAAATCAGTTTCAATATTCATTTCAAAGGAAATAGAAGATTTGGAAACTGTTTGATTTTTGCTTTTAATCTGATAAAGTTTATTAAGTAAAATTTCAGTTGTCATGATTAGAACATCAGCATCTGGATTAGTTTTAATGTCGCCTGTAATTAACCCAATGCTAATATGTGGATATTTTTTTGTAAAGGAATAAAATTTCTCATTACTAAGAGCTTTGATAGGCGTGGTGTATATAGTTTTTTTTCCCTTTGAATGAAAATACTCTAGTGCAAATTCTCCACTAAATGTTTTACCAGATCCTGTTGGACAACAAACTAACACATGATTTCCAGTTACAATGGCTTCTATACTCCATTTCTGAAAATCATGCAAATCATAAGAATATTTATCGTAATACTGTTTATACTCTTCTTCAGTATCCTTAGGGTAATTGTAAGAGCAAATTTTGACCATTAAACTTTGTTATATACGTCATGTTGTTATAGCTTTAAATAATTATAATATATTGTTTATAAGCTACTTAAAGCGGTGAATTCATTTATATAATTTTATATAATTTTATATAAAATTGAATAAAAAACAAATATAAAATTATTTATATAATAATAATAAATGAAGTCTACAGGCTTAAAACGTGATACAATTGATAAATTTTATACAAAACCATTAATCGCGCAAAAATGCAGTGAATTGTTTAAAAAGAATATTTATGTAATTCCGGAATTGGATATAATTATAGAACCCAGTGCAGGTAATGGTTCGTTTATTCCGTTTTTAAAACCACTTTGCGATACATGTTTGTTTTATGATATTGAACCGGAAGCTGCGTTAATTATAAAACAAGATTATTTAGAATTTAACCATAATAGTTTGCCATTACCAGATATACTAACAAAAATTCATGTAGTTGGTAACCCACCATTCGGCCGTCAATCGTCTCTTGCTATAAAATTTATCAAAAAGTCGGCAGAATTTTGCGATACAATTTCATTTATATTGCCGAGTAGTTTTAAGAAGATCAGTATGCAGAAATATTTTCCTAGCACATTTCATTTAATTTACCAATGTGATATAGAAAAGAATGCATTTACGATTGATGAAAAAGACATAAATGTCCCATGTGTTTTTCAGATTTGGGAAAAAAGAAATGAAACTAGAATAAAGCCAACTAAATTAAACCCTACATTGTTTGATTTTGTAAAACGAGAGGAAAATCCAGATATTTCGTTTCGTAGAGTAGGTGTAAATGCAGGTAAAATTGACACTGAATTATTACAAGAAAAAAGTGTTCAATCTCATTATTTTATTAAATTTAATGAGACCGTAGATAAGGCAAATATCATTAGTAAAATGAAACATATTCAATATGAAACAAATAATACTGTTGGACCAAGGTCCATATCAAAACAAGAACTAATCCAAGAATTTAATAAAATAATATAAATACCTAAAGATTTAAATGTTAGTTATTTTAGTTTTTCTTACTCTTGGTCCAGACTGAATTTTTTCTGTAATTAAAACATCTCTAATCATTGGATCTACAGTTTTAGAAATAATTAGTTGTGGAAATAATTCTAACAAATTGTCTACTTTTGGAATAGAGCATTGCACTCGACGCTGTGTTTTGGAGTCAACTTTTGGAGAAATATTGATTTTCATATTATACAATGTTTGTAGTTCGGTTTTTTTAGTTTTATACATTTTTTTGATGTCTTCGGAAACAGGACCGTGAGGAATAGATCTAATTTGAGTAACATACTGGTTCAAAATCGGCTCTGTAATTGTGCCAAATAAATAATTCCGAAGATCCAAATTATATTCGATTTCTATAATTTCTTTTATTTGCTTTACATTTCCTGTCTGTCTATATCGAATAAGAATAATTGTATACCTGTTTTCAAAGTCACCATCGTAAAACCTTAAAATATCTCCACAATCTATGTTATTATTGGACGATGTTTTAATTGAGACATTTTCTTTACTATTAAACTTATTTTCAGTGCAACCTACGTCGTATTTTTTTGTATCATTTTTACATGCAGGAAGACCAAATACTTTTTCTCTAATTTCACTGTCCCAAAATAGTCCATGTGACTGACTTTGTGTAAACTCTTTTATTGAATGAGGAGATTTTCCTTTTTTATAAACATCTATTTCAAATAACTCGGTTTCTTCTTCTACGTTATTATTGATTGGTTTAGCCATGTTTCAAATAATGTTCTTAAATATATTATTTTAAAACAAAATATATTCAATTTTATTTTTGGTTAACATTTTTGTTTTTTACCATAGATTATTTTATCATTACCAGTATAGCATGTGGTATATGGTTGTTCACTAACGTTGAAATTTAAGTTATTATCAAAATGTAACATACTAGTAAAATTATGTTTATCCCAATATGGAAGCTTACTATTATTCTCTGGATTTTTGAATGTATAATTATAAAGACCCTTCTCTTTTGCGCCAATAGTTATTATATTTTTAACTAGGTCTTGAATACATTCATGATGCCAACAAATTATTACAGTTTTACCACAAAAAAATGGATTTGTAAATAGTTCTTTTACAACTTTTTTACTTTGATCTTTTTTTCCGTAGATAAATAAAGGAATATTTAATAACCAGGATGCAAGGGTAACAGTTTGATGTTGATGCATAGATGCATATTGTAATGTAGTAATAATACCACCTACACCTATATTTTTATCATTTAAATGACTAATTAGCTTAGGTATATATGTAGATCTTAAAATACCATTACAATCTAATTCAAAATCGTTTGGAATATCTTCTCCATGTCTAATTATAAATATATTTGAAGGTCCCTTAGAACCAAATAAAAAATTACCAAATTTATTTTTTTTAGAAATATGATCATTTTTATCCCTTAAATGTCTATGATTAACATGTAATTTATATATTTCATTTTGTTTGTAATGATCAGGACAACCCATATAACATTTAAGATTATTAGTTACTGAGCCATTTTGCAAATATGAAAAGTATTTATTAATTAATATAGTTATAATAATAATTACACATATAGAGACAATAAAAAACAATAATTTATTCATATAAATAACTACATAATATAAATTAAAATTACTTGTATCATTTATAAATAATCCAAGTTAATTATAATTTATAATTTATAAATTATAATATATTAATTATTACAATATATTATAATTAATATGTCAAATATTGTTGCTAAAAAATATAAATTAATAAATAAAATAAATGCTGGTAGTTTTGGTGAAGTATTTAAAGGGGAAAATATAAGATCAAGAGAATTAGTAGCTATTAAAATAGAACAAAAAATAGATGAAATCAAAACATTAAAAAATGAGGCAAAAATATACCAATATTTGGGGAAAAAAGAAGGGTTTGCACAATTAAAATGGTTTGGCACGAGCGAGAAAATAAATTATTTGGTTATAGATTTATTAGGTTATTCGTTAAGTAAAATAATAGAACATTATAAGGCCTTTTCTTTAAAAACAGTATTACTATTAGGTATTCAAATAGTCGAAAGAATACATATTCTTCATGATCATTCGTTATTACATAGAGACATAAAGCCTGATAATTTTTTATTTGGTCTAGGTCAAAATACTAACAAATTATATTTAATAGATCTAGGATTTTGTAAACGATATGCATATGATAAAAAACATATTGAAGAAAAAGCTATATCAAAAATAATTGGAACTCCTAATTTTGTTAGTTTGAATGTTCACAATGGAATAGAACCTAGTCGACGAGATGATATTACTTCATGTGTATATATAATAGCTTACATGTTATTAGGAAAATTAGAATGGTTTGAAATAAGTGATTTAAAACAAATGTATATATTAAAAACGAAATTAGTTACTTTAAATGAAATACCGATATTTATAAAAAATATGTTACAATATTGCAATAATATAAAATTTGATGATAAACCAGATTATAATTACTTGATTGAAATACTAAAAAAAGAGTTCCATAATAATGGATTAAAATATGACGGCAAATATGAATGGGATAATTATATAAATGAAAAATAGTTTAAAGACAACTAGTATAATATACTATAAAGAAATGTCAAGTAGTGTAGCTTCTGTTTCATCTTCCACGGTATCACCGTCATCAGAGAGATTTATCGGTCGTGTTAAGTGGTTTAATAATAAGGCAGGTTATGGTTTTGTTACTGTAACTGATGGACCAAAGTCCGGTAGTGATGTATTTGTGCATCATAGTTCTGTCAAGGTAGACTCGGAACAATACAAGTATTTGGTTCAAGGTGAATATGTAGAGTTTAGTTTGTCTGATACCAAGACATCGGGTCACGAATTTCAGGCTGGAGACGTTAGTGGAATTAAGGGTGGTAAGTTAATGTGTGAAACTAGACGTGAACTAAAAGTATCTCGCACCCAATATAAGGCAAGCAATCCTCAATCTGAGGAAGTTGCGGAACATGTTGCTGAAATTCTTGAAGCAAGGACACCAAGAGTGGCTGCTGTAGAGGAACCAGTTTGGACAAAGGTTCCTAAGGCTAGGGCAAAGAAGCCAGTTGAAGATGTTACTTCACGTAGACCAGTAGCCACTTCAGGTAGGGGTCGTGGTAGACCTCCTCGTGGAGGTAGAGGTGAGGGAAAGTAAAATAATAAAATAATAAAATAATAAAATATAAAATAATTTTTAATTGATAAAAAAAATGTAATTTTTCTTATCAATATTAGAATATCAAATACTTATACTTAAATACCAAAATTTTCTTTCATGAATTTAATTATTAGAGGACCTGCAAATCGTTCTTTGTATATATTAATATAATAACTCTTAAAATTTTCTGATTTTAAGAACGTGTTTACTATTTTAACCAATGAAGTTTTTAATTTTGCAATTTCATGGTCATTATTGTATGCATCTATAATAGATACTTGTTCAATTGTTTTTACCATAATTCTTGTATTAATTTGATTTTCTAATACAATATTACGTTTAGAATTTTTGTTAATTTTACCATGAAATAATTCAAGATAATAATAATTCATTTCAGGATGTTCTATAAAAATTTCAACTATACTATCAAGATAATCCTTAGAAAATGATGTAAATGACTGCACAATATTAGTCGTTTCTGTTATTTTATAAGAGATTACTTGAAATATTATTCCGATTGCTAATATGAATGTGCTAATAGCAGATATAATTGTTATATAGCTTATAAATTTTTTATAATTGTAATATTTGTCATTTAATAAATAAAAACATAAAAATAATAATAGCATAATTACAAATAATATATACACAAAAAAATTATTCATTATATAATATAATATATAATATATTATTGTAATTAATAATCATAATACAGTAAAAAACTATTTAAATAATACCTACATAAATTAATATACATGAACGAGGAACAAACAAATTATGAAGGGACATCCGAAACATTTAACGAAATTATAAGCCAATTTTCTAATATAAATGATAGTTTAACATTATTTAAAATGCAATTAAGCACATTGCAACAAAAAATCAAAAATATCGAAAAAAATGTTAAAAAGGAACTAAAAAATGTTAAAAAAGAAAAGAAAAATACAAAATGTAAAAGTAAAAGAGCTCCTTCAGGGTTTGCTAAACCGACTAAGGTTACTAAAGAATTATGTGAGTTTATGGATAAACCAGAAGGCACTGAAATTGCTCGCACTGAAGTAACAAAAGCATTAGTAAATTATATAAAAACGAATAATTTATTGGAGCAATGTGAAACTACAAATAAACAAAAGAATAAAATTGTTCCTGATCAAAAACTAAAAGATCTTTTAGGATTGCAAGAAGATCAAATAACCGATTTAACATATTTTAATATTCAAAAACATATGAATAAACATTTTTTCTCAATTAAATCATCTAACTTAAACGTGTAATTAGTGAATACACATAGATTTGTCGGTATGTAAATAAAGTAATTTAATAGATATTGAATATATTGGTTATTATATGTTTATTTGATTAAATATAAATATATAATACATTTATGGATAAAGAAAACATATTTGAGTTTATTAAAGATCCTGAAAAGCTAAAGTTATTAGTGACTGCAAATGAAGTATTAAATATTAATAAAAACTCAAATAATAAAATAATATTTGTATATAGTGCTCCAAAAGTAGGTTCAACTTCTATTGTTAGTTCATTAAGAATTTTTGGTGCGGATAAATTTGTAATAATTCATATACATGACGAAGAAATGTTAAAAGTATTAGGTCATATTAACGGCATTACAGTTAATGAAATAATTTTATTTAATAAATATTTAGGAAAAGATGTTTATGTAATTGATATTTATCGAAGCCCAATAGAAAGAAAAATTTCAGTGTTTTTTGAAAAAATAGGGGCATATCATTTTAATAATACAGAAAATCTGGTGAATGAATATAATGTTACAAAAGTAATTAATAGATTTAATAATATTTTTGATTATATAGGTTTAGGTGATCATTTTATGGATATGTATAATATAAATATACCAAACCAATTTGATTACAAAAATAAATACTTATTAGTAGAAGAGAATGGTATTAAATATATTAAATTAAGATTAAAAGATTCTATTATATGGGGTCATATTTTAACGAATATATTTGGAACTAGAATTTGTGTAATTAAAGATTACGAAAGCAGTAACAAACCAATAAAAAAGTTATATAATGCATTTAAAAGAGAATATAAAATACCAAATAATTTTTTAGAAAATATAATACAATGCAAATATTTTAATTATTATTATTCTCTCGAAGAAAGATTACAATATTTTAATGAATGGTCGCAAAAATCTAGTGAAAATTATAACGGATATACAGTAGATCAATATAAAATTTATCAAGAAATAACACTAGAAAATTCACATATAGATTACATCCAATTGGACCATTATTTTGATGAAGGTTGTTTATGTAAAGCATGTGGGTTAAAACGTGCTGAAGTAGCATCCAAAATAATGAGAGGTTTACATATAAGTGATAGAATAGTTCATACTGACGCAAAAAATGAATTTATACAGAAGCGAGTTATATGTGTAAATAATATTAATAGAGTATTACAAAATATACCAAAAAAAGTAAATGTAAACGGATTTAAACCTAATTTAAAAACTATAGTAAAAGGTAAAAGGTAATATTATTTTTTTTGCATATGAACCTTAGATTTTATCATAGGAAAAATGATTAATATTATTAAGCCAATGGGTAAAAATAAAGGTTCATAATAATTTAAATAAGTCCAAATCATAACAAAACCGACTGGGAATAAATGTTCTCTAGGTATCAAATCATAGCATTGTTGGGTTCTAAAATAAATCCATAACCCAGAACAAATAACGGATATAATAACTTTCTGATTGAATGAGAGATAATTATCAAAAAGCATATAATATATATTATAATTATATATTATGTTTTCTAAATTGTATTTACAAACAACAAATCCAGAACTACCTTTTGGTGCATTATTTAGTCCCAAGATATTATTTAATATTATCATTTCAGTGATATTTCATACAATAGTTTATACAGCATTTTGTAATTTAGTAAGTTATATCTTTTTCGGAAAACTATTGTCAAAAACTATCAATATTCGTTTAATAATATCATTATTGATAATTATGTTTTTTGGGTTTTTTGGAAGATTTTTACATGTGAGGGAAATATATAAAGCATATAATTACAATATAGAGAAAACACGACAGCATTTAGATAATCTCTATATTAGCTGGTTATTCATTTCATAAACTATAAATAAGTATATTATATTCAAAAATATATAATAAATACACAATTATTTACAAGCACATGGAATATTAGCAGAACATTGCTTACCATCTGTCTTATTTTGTGACCAACAAGCGAAACCTTTTCCTTTAAATTGGGGCTGCTCATTCATAGTTTGATCTAACATTTCACCTAAAACTAGCCAGCAACCCGGAGGTCCATGATCAGCGACAGTAATATTGTAATTGGACTTGAGTAAATAGCGGGAGCATTCTTGTTGAGTTAAATCCTGCATATTATTAGATGAACAAGTTCCTTCAGTTACCCATTTATAACCATTATTACTAAATTTTTCTGTCATGTATTTACCTACAACATAATATGCTATTGCTAAAACAAGTATTATAGCAATAATTATAAAAAAAGTATGAGTTCTTTTTTTCATATAATATATACTCCGAAAAAATAACGCATTTTTTAATAAACATATTAGTTGTTCTATAATTAATAAAAAATTGATATACTATTTTACTATTTGTTAGTATATTAATTAAGTAGGAAGGATGCTAGTCGACATTTTTAAACATGGGTCAGAATATTATACTATTATCGTGGGTAAAAATAAAAAAGAAAATTTTGAAATAATAGATGATTCAGTTGATACTGATGTATGGTTTCACGTTCATAATGAAAGTTCATGTCATGTTATTTTAAAAAATACTAATAAAATAAGAGATATTCCTTTGCAAGTAATCAAACGATGTGCATATCTTTGTAAAATTAATTCAAAGTCGAAAATACAACGAAAATGCACAGTAGTTTATACGCAAATAAAAAATGTAATAAAAACCGAAATAGTTGGACAAGTGTTAGTGAGTAGTTACAAGTCAGTGAATGTTTAAAAATGGTTCTTTAAGTTTACAAGTCAAAAATAATATATTAGTAAAACAACTTAAAGAACTATACCAAAATATTTTTTTATAATATAACCCAAATTAATATTTATATATTATATGTGCTGGAACGCAGAGGTCTCATTAAATACCTTTTTATTTAGTAGTTTCGTGATGTTACTCATTATATATAATAATAAATTTACGCAATATAAAATTCAATTTATAGAAGGAATTGATAATATTTGGGCATATATTTTTATGTTTTCTTTTATTTTTATGCAATTAATCGAGTTTTTTATTTGGAAAAATATAAATAATCCGGATTTAAATTCATTTTTTTCTATTTTAGCTTCTATTTTACTGGTTATACAACCAATGGCTTCCATTATGTTATTATCTAGTAATATTCGTATGTATATGATGATTCCTTATCTATTATTAGTTATACCATTTTGTATATATAGGTTCATTACAAAAAAAATGAACTCATCAGTAACAAAATTAAATCATTTACATTGGAATACACTACTGAATGACAATGAACCGGTATTAATAATTATTTGGTTATTTTTCTTTTTATTTCCTCTTTTATATCACAGTTCTATCTTTGGTTTTATATTTTCAAGTCTTACATTATTAGTTGTATTATATAATTACTATAACGATAAATCCTTTGGATCTATGTGGTGTTGGATAGTAAACTCATTAATGATATATTTTGCTGCATATTTATTATTTTATTTGCCTTTTTATAAATAGACTGGACAATTATTTTATAGCCTGATAAAAGTTGCAGTGCGTTTTTTTGCATCATATACGATATCAAAACTCTCTTCATCCATCCACGAATAGTCACCTGATGCAGACGGTCTATCGCGAAATTTACCGACACTGTCGCCTGTTCTGTATCCAGCTTTTGTCCATTGTTCGGCTAATTTATAATCCAAGTATGTATTCAAATACCATTCGCCAGTTGAGGATGCAAGAACTACTTTTTTGCCTGGTAAAACAAGGCGAATTTCCATTTCTTCCATTCCGAAACATTTTGTTTGCCATGTCTCCAAATTAACAGGCAATCCTGATTTATTAATAAATGTTGGAAATCGCTTGGCCAACATAGCATTAGGTAATTCTTCCATTAATCCGTTAAATAATATTTGTTTCCACACTTCTTGATCTGCGTTAAATTCTTCGGTCATTTTTAAAGTTCTTTAAAGTTGATTTTGATTAAGTATTAATATGATTGAATTTACACCAAAAATAAATATTTCAATTTTTTGTTGAAAAATGAAAAAAAGATATAGTTAAAATTGATAAAATACAAAAAGTAAATAGAATAATAAAATGTATAGATAAAATGTATGATAGGGGTGCCCCGGATATATTTATAGTTTCTCAATAGCATCCTTGCTTTCCTTCCACTGTCGCCGTCTATTAGCCTCA
>Ga0078894_10002809_pt1 | contig 13200 bp, 4 predicted proteins | sample LauGreSu1BDMLBSD_2_FD_67506 | JGI IMG/M metagenome (GOLD analysis project Ga0078894, IMG submission 67506) | Freshwater lake microbial communities from Lake Michigan, USA - Su13.BD.MLB.SD (version 4) (version 4) | ecosystem: Environmental > Aquatic > Freshwater > Lake | place: Lake Michigan, USA...
ACAAACTAACGCATCTTGCGTTACTTTTCATTAACGATCCCGCCGCAAAAAAAATCAAAGATGGATTATGCGCTTCTTATGAATTTCAGAATAAGTCCACTGGTTAACAAGGCTCGGGTCACACTACACCGATAATGGAGCATAAAACTTTGAAGAACCACCACATGCATTCGTGTATACAATTTTCAGTACATATGAACTAATTTGTGCACAATAATAGGTAGCCAGCTACCGATTCGATAATTTCAAATTCGAAGCTCCGAACAATCCCATCATATTGCGACTACTAAGGAAGTTGTTGCTCACGAAAGCAATAAGTTGGTTTAGGAAGAATCCAGCAGAAAAAAGGGCACGACGGTAGAACCTGATCAAATTATACATGCCATTGATATTCGCTCATTCAGACTGACATGGCGTGTTTTCTCCGCTCGAAAAATGATGTCGCAGAGAATTCACACGTATATTTCGCCCGAGTATGATGTAAGGGCATTCGTCCAAAGTGTATTTGCAATGTCCTAGTATAACTACTATATAACCCGGGGCACGAGCACGAACTCTTTTACAATTATTTCTGAGTGTTTTGGATCGCGTCCCTCCACATTTTGGTAACTATGTTGGAAACCTGGACCTGATCCACAAGTGGAGCAGGATAGTCGATTTGAGAATATCTCTTCCGAGTCTTTGCATTCCACTCCAAAATATCGCGGTTTGGGACGTCGCGCAATTCAGGGATCCATCGTTTCACATAACAACAATCTGGATCGTAATTCTTACATTGCGAGTTTGGATTCATTGGAGATCTCCAGCAATTTTGGTCATTCTCACCAAGTCCTGCTGCGTAGTTCCATCCAGAGGCATTCATAATGGGATCGTAATCAGTCAATTTTGACGCAAAATATTTAGCGCACTCTCTCCAGTCGAAAAGGAAATACTTTGTAGCCACAGTGGCTAGGACCATTCTTGGTCTATTGTGAACGAATCCTTCGCATTCAAGTTGACGCATACCAGCGTCAGCGAGTGGAAATCCCGTCTTCCCCTTCTTCCAAGCTTCCCACAATCCCGGTTCTTCATTTGGGTACTTCCAAGTAATTTGCGCATCGATTTCCTGCCTAAAAGACTCTTGCCACTGCAGACGAGACTGACTACCCCACAGTCTGTAGAACAGTGACCTAAAGACGATTTCTCTCATTAGTGCATTATTTTCAATCACGCCATCAGAAACATCCAAAATTTTGTGAAACAGTTCCCTGATCGATATCGTTCCGAATTTCAAGTGAGCTGATAATCGAGTGGTCCCATCTTCGAGAGAAGGAATGTTGCGATTTGTTCCGTATACTTGCTGCCAGTCTGGGTTGATTTTCGCAAGTGATTTCACTCCATTCGCTCTTCCTCCTTTTTGGATCAATGTCTGTTTAGCCTTGAAAAAATGGTCAATAGATGTCAACAAGTTTGGATGATTTATGACACTCAGTTGATCAGGTTGCATAAGCTCAGAGTTTGGGCGAGGAACGAGACTCTTGTCCCGTCGGAACTCCACACACAACTGAGCATAATAACCAGAAAGTACTGAAAAGTGACTCTTGTCTTTTCTCAATACCTTTGAGCTCGAAACAATGTCATAGTCTTCACAGTCGACAAATCTGACAGAATTATCCTCGCACCAAGATTGAATTCGACTGTCGCGCTGACGGGCAAACTTGGTTATATCTCGGTTCGAGTAGATCGAGTCGAATGGGAAAGACTTATGCAGAAATGAAAGAACGTCAACGTACTCGCCGTGAAACATGTGGAGACGGGATCCTTTTCGGTGAAGCTCATCATCTAGGTCTTGAAGTGACTCACACATGAATTGCACGGATGGGTGAGAGAAGAACGGATTCCGAGTTGGATCGATTTGGTCTGGGTTGAAAATGAAAACCGGAAGAATCTTCTTCCCGGATTGTATTGCTAGATTCAGTGCTGAGTTGTCAAACAAGCGCAAGTCCCTGTGAAAAAGAAACACCGAAGACATCGATACTCTGGGACATATGCGCGGACAAACGAAATCCTTTTGTATTAATAGCTAGCGTGAATACAAGCTGGCCAAATAATCGATATACTGTATTCTCAGATACACTCAATAAGAGCGCGACATGGACATAATGATCAACAATTATTTAAGGGAAGCCAACAGTCATGATTTCGTCCTGCATTAATTTTCGAGAGAAGAAGCGCTCCAGTGCCGGTTGAACGCCAAAGTGCTTCATGAAAAATGGGATTTATTTTTCTACCCAGCCGTTTGATGTTAGTTTTGGTTCTGAAATTCAGCATATCACTCTTCAAGCCGACATAAGATTCGGAAACGGTGCATATGATTTAGGCTTATATAATCAAACGGTAATGCATCTGATTTTCGAGCCCATGAAGAAGAATTCCCGAAGTTTTCCTCATATCGAAACTACGAGAACAAGTTGATTCGATTTACGAGTAATAGTATTTGAGCCATCGGGACCGCCTAATTAGTCGTGATTATAAAGGACTGCGTTACGCTCTGTGGTTCGGGTACTATTACGCAGGACAGATATAGAGCATTAGGTAACTTTTGGGGGTACAGATGAATTTTTCTCCGAACCATGTTAATTAAAATCCGATTCATTTGATTTCAGTGTTAATTGTACTTTAGCAAAACTAATATTGCCGATGGTGTAGATCATCCGTCTACGGTGCCCCTGTCATACCGGCTTTGGACGCGAAGAGAATGGTGGTATGGGGTATCCAAATGCTCATGTACTTTGAAATAGCAAGTCGAAATATACTTATATAGCCGTCAGATATTATCAGTTCCTATTATTGATTGATTTGAACATGCTGAGCATTCGATCAGTGACAGCGAATCCTCCACTCACGTTGATCAGACTAACCAAAACGGCGCTGAGTGCACACATGGATTGCGGTGACACACCAGGGCCCATCTCGAGCATTCCTCCCACAACAATTATACCTGACAAGGCGTTGGTGACACTGATCAAGGGTGTGTGCAATGCTGGAGTTACTGAACTAACGGTGAAGTGTCCAATGACACACGAGAGAACAAAATCACCAACCAATCGAACTGTCCTCATATCGGCCGTCAAACCAAGCGCCCCAAGTGCCGCCGCTCCCGCAACAAGCAAAATCTCCTCCGAATATTTACCCGATGTACTTGCCAAGTGTGCAATAGGAACTTGAACCGGTGGTCGTTGAGGTTGCGGAGTCTGAATTTCCATAGCCGGCGGAGGGTACATGACGGTGGATTCATTGACGACAATCGACTGTCTCACAATGACATCGCTAAGATCAAATCGTCCTTGCTCTCTTTCGATCAATCCATCAACCGATTTCGACTTTCCACATAAATTCTCAATAAAGGCAAAACAGTTTTGCGAAAACAATTCCGATGACAATTGAATCAATTCGCCTGCGTAATTACAGGTTCCATCAATCACCACTCGGCTTGTCCCGTCGACCACGATTTCGTCGGGGTTTGTGAGCTCACAATTACCTCCACTAGGAGCTGCTAAATCCACGATAATCGATCCGGGTCTCATTTGCTTCACCATATCGGCAGACACGAGTTTTGGTGCCGGTCTGCCAGGTACCATGGCTGTGGTGATAACTATGTCAGCATTGGCAGTGTACTCTCTGTAGAGTTGTTTTTGGCGTTCTGCAAAACTTGCCGATACTTCTGTGGCGTATCCTCCGCGTTCGACTGGAGCAACTTCGTCGGTAACAGTGATAAATTTGGCTCCAATCGACTCTACTTGTTCCTTGGTTGCTGGACGGACATCTGTCGCGAGCACTGTTGCGCCCAATGCATGCGCTGTGGCGATCGCAGACAAACCTGCAACACCGCATCCAATTACAAACACTCGAGCAGCTGGTATGTTTCCTCCCGCAGTGACAGATGAGCGGGACAATTTCCCCAATCGATGGAATGCGTTAATCACTGCCTTGTAGCCTGCCAAATTCGCCATTGAAGACATAATGTCCATGGACTGCGCGCGACTTATTCGAGGCACCAGAGTCAAGTTGAAGGTCGTCATTTGACGACTTGTCAGTTTCGGTAGCAATTCTTCCACCACAGCTTCTGTTGTGGGAAAGGAGGTGATCAAAACTTGTTTCCGCTCTATACCTTCTGGTGGTGGCAGCACTGCTAATTGCTCATTAGTCAACGGAGTCACTTTGAGAACAATATCAGACTGTTCAATGACTTGTTTATCACTATTGACAATTTTCGCTCCGTGCTGCTCGAACCAAGCGTCTGACCACCCGCACTCGAATCCGATCCCGGAAGGCACTAATACTCCAAATCCTAGTTGACGCAATTTCAAAACAACTTTCGGTGATATCGGGATCCGTTTTTCCTTGGATGATGACGAATCTGGCAACGCTCCGATAACCAGTTTCGCCTCTGGTAACCGACTCAGATCTGGCGCAACAGGTGTGATTTCTCGCCTAACCATTCCGCCGGATGCTGAGGTCTTTGCGCCCTCATACGGCCACTCAGACAAATCCGACTCGGCAATCAGTATGTGAAGTTTATCGACAGTGTCTTTAGCGTCGCCAAAAAGCATAGACGTGTTTTCACGATAAAAAAGTGGATTGTCAACGCCACTGTATCCCGTGTTCATTGAGCGTTTCATAACAACGACTGATTTGGATTCCCAGCACTCTATTGCGGGCATTCCGAAAATAGGGGAGGATGGATCCGTGGCTGTTGCTGGGTTCACAATATCGTTTGCACCAAGAACGATTGCTACATCGAATGACTTCATTTCGGCGTTAACATCCTCCATTTCCTTCACCACATCATACGGGATTCCTGCTTCAGACAATATCACATTCATATGGCCAGGTAGCCGGCCGGCGACGGGGTGGATTCCAAAAACAACCTCAACACCTCGCTTTGAAAGTTCGTTGAATATCTCACACACTCCAGATTGACATCGAGCTACCGCCATACCGTAGCCTGGAATGATAAGAACCCTTTTCGCTTGCTGGAGTTTCGACACCATTTGCTGAACAGTGACCGAGGTGATTTCAGTGACAGAGTCACCAGGCGCGATCGCGCCTGGTGATGAAGGGTCCACCCCGAATCCTCCAACAAGAACAGACACTAGCGAACGGTTAATGCCTTTACACATAATGTCGGACAGAATAGCACCGCTGCTTGCAATGAGAGCTCCCGACATGACCAAGAGTGAGTTGTCGAGACTGAAACCAGTGGCACTGGTGGCAAGCCCGCTGAGACTGTTAAGGAGGGAAATCACGATTGGAATATCGGCACCACCAATTGGAAGAACCAACATTGTTCCCAGAACCAGTGACAAGGCAGTGTTGCCGCATAAGGAAAGAACTCGCCATGAGGGGAAAGCAATATACGCCCAAAGCTGAGCGCCAAGACCAAGACCCGCTATTGCGTTTATATACCAACGAGAACTGAGACCCACTGGGCCGCCTGGGATTATACCATGCAGTTTGAGGGCAGCGGCAACGCTGCCGCTGAACGTGGCTGCTCCAACAGCTACTCCAAGGAAGGTCTCAATCATCTTCGCCACAGACATACTGTTGTGTCCAAACTGAGCCGATAGACCGACAAGAACGGCCGCAAGACCTGTGAGGGAATGGAAGGATGCAACAAGTTCGGGCATCTGATCCATTTGGACAGACTTGGCAACAGTAATCCCAATGAGTTGACCGACTGCAGCTACTGGAAGGAACCAAAAGAACTGAGATGCGATCCCGGCTGGAGTTACCCAATTAGTTAGTACAACAGTCAACACGGCTGCTGATACGCCAGCAATACCAAGTACGTTTCCTCGCTTACTCGTCTCATGTGACCCAAGACCCTTGATTGACATCATCATGAGCAGACTCGAACCTAACTGCGCTACAAAGCCCAGCGGCGTGGTGCGCGTGGTCGTCGATGCAAAGACTGTTGCAACCGCGGGCAAGATCGGGGATGCAAGCAACGAAGATACTTGTTTAACTACAAAGGCGGTCGCCGGAGCCGAACTCAACCACATAAGCCGGTGTGACACCGGATCATGAATCATTCTCTTGAATGGCTTGAGCACAGGCATCAAAGACCCAATATTCGACGTCGCTTTGTCTTGTATATGCGATTCATCACGAACATGCACTTCACCAAACCAATCATTCCAGTCTGGTTTGACAGATTGAGATTTCCTTATCGGCGCGACGAAATCTAAAATCCGATCAGCAGTTCGCCAGAACTCTGTCATAAGAGGGATATGAATAATTGGTCTAGGAAATATGACACAATAAAGTGGCTCATGCATGGCGGTGGTACACTGATTCATGCTATGCGTGAACGACATGAAAATTTTCATCGAGCTGTGTTGTCCGGTATGAAAACCGTGCCCTAGATTTTATCTGTTGAATGTGCAATAAGCCGAAATCAAAGCTTCCTCGTACCGTCCTCCCGAATGACGTTACACCGATCCGGTATACGCTGAGATTAGAACCCTGTCTCAGGACATTCGGGTTTGAGGGTTCCCAGAGTGTGTTGGTTCGTGTCAATTCAGAAACTGACACTGTTATAATGCATGCGAAGGATCTGGTCATTGACCCAATAATCACGTTCGCCACAACCGATGGTGCTGAGATTCATACGTCGTCTATCACGATGAATACAACCGATACGACTGTAACTATGAAGTTTGCATCGAAGCTTCCACTTGGAGACGGATACATCAAGATGAAGTTCCGGGGTACTCTGAATGACCAAATGGCTGGTTTCTACCGCAGTGGGTATCTGGATCTCCACGGTCAGAAGCACTACATGGGTACTACCCAGATGGAGCCTATTGACGCTCGTAGAATGTTCCCCTGTGTAGACGAGCCTGCGGCCAAGGCTGAGTTTGAGATTAGTGTCACTGCAGCTGCCGATTTAACAATTTTGTCCAACATGCCTGAATCCAAGCGCACCTTGCGTTTGTCTGGTGAAGCCACCGGCAACGAAATGCTGCAAGACGTCACATTTATGACAACTCCCAAAATGAGCACGTATCTTGTCGCTCTATGCCTAGGTCACTTTGAGTGGGTTCAAGCCACAACTAAGCGTGGAACTCTCGTTCGAGTGCTTGCAACGCCAGGTAAAGCCAGTCAGTGCGAGTTTGCTCTTGATGTTGGTGTCCGATGTCTCGAGTGGTATGAGGATTTCTTTGACCTCGTCTACCCTCTACCCAAGATGGACATGATTGGTGTCCCTGATTTCTCAATGGGCGCCATGGAGAACTGGGGCCTAGTGACTTACCGCGAGATTGACCTCCTTTGTGATATAAAGACCGTCTCTGCCGCGCGCATGCAACGCTTGGCGTCTGTCGTGACCCACGAACTAGCTCACCAATGGTTTGGCAATCTTGTGACTATGGAATGGTGGGACGACCTTTGGCTCAACGAAGGCTTTGCCACCTTTATGCAGACCCTCAGTGCAGACGCGCTTTTCCCTGAATGGAAACTGTGGGATCAATACATCACCGACGACTTGGATAGAGCGCGTTCCCTCGACGGTCTTCGATCCAGTCATCCAGTTCAAGTCGCGATCCCGAAAGCAGAGGACGTTGAGCAAGTCTTTGACGCTATTTCCTACTGCAAGGGTGCATGCGTTGTTCGCATCATTTACCACGTCCTTGGAGCCGACAAGTTCAAGCAAGGCGTTCGCAAGTACATGCGCAGGCACGCGTATGGCAACACAGTGACTGACGATCTCTGGGCCGCTTTCCAAGAAGCCATGGGACCTCAAGCCGGATGGACAGTCCAAGAACTGATGGGGTCCTGGACTCAGCAGTTGGGCTACCCTGTCCTCAAGGTCAAGTTGTCGGCAGACAAAAAATCAGTCTCTGTGAAACAAGAGTACTTTGTTTCTGACGGAAGCGTCAAACCAGAAGACGCAAACATGACTTGGATGGTCCCTGTGTTTGTGGGGTCATCCGCCGATCCCGCGGCTCGCCACATGCATATAATCAAAGACAAGGAGTCTTCGATTGCGTTGCCAAGCGGAGTTGATTTGTCCAAGCCAGGATCTTGGATCAAACTCAACTATGGTGAATATGCGCCGATCCGAATTCAATACGAGTCGTCTGAACTTTTGGATTCACTTTTGAAAAACGGTGTCGTTTCCAAAAGTCTGTCTGTTCCTGATAGGGTCGGGCTGCTGAGCGACGCGCGAGCGCTGGCGCGCTCTGGCCGGCTCAGCCTGGGAGAAGTCCTCGGTTTCCTGAAAGCGTATGCTCTTGCTGGTGAGGAAAACGCCGATGTATGGACCGGTATAGAGTCAACAGTAATGAACATTGAAAAAATAATTGATGGTCTCGGAAAATCTCAAGAACTTTGTGGACTGGTGATGGCTCTTGTTCGACCTCAACTTATTCGAATTGGTTGGGACCCAAAACCATCCGACGGAGATGGAGAGAAGAGACTACGTGCATGTCTGTTTAGACTGCTGAGTGCTTTCGGATTAGCCACGAGTGACAAGGAAGATGTCAAGATAAGAGAAGAAGCTATTCGCAGATTCAAGGAGTACCAAGCGGACCAGTCCACGGTCTTGATTGTGGATGATACTCGGACAGCCATATTCAGAATCGCGCTGGGTGCCCCTGAGACGGGAGCCGATGAGGGGAAGTCTGGCTGGGACTTTTTGAGAACTCTTTCTGAACATCCTGCATGCACTCAGACCAATAAACTCAATGTGTATTCTGCGCTCGGGTATGTGAGAAACAAGGCGTTCAAGAAAGCGACCTTGGACTGGACACTCACCGACAAGATAAAGACGCAGGACTTCTTTTATCCGATCGGAGCCGTTAGAAGTTCAAACAAGGAAGGCGCCGAGATCGCATGGAACTGGATCAAGGACAACTTCCCAAAGTGTCGCGACAGACTCGCTAAAGCGTCACCCTCGCTTTTGGCGTCTGTCGTCAATCAGGCATGCGCTGGTAACGTTGCAAGGGAACGCGCAGACGAAATCGAAAAGACCTATGGCGTCATTCCAAGCATTTCGAGAATCATTGCACAACTGGTGGAAAGCATCCGGTCCAACGCAGCTTTCTTGGAACGCGAACAAGCGTCTGCGTCTCTAAACAAGCCGGGATTGTGGGAACTTAGGTGAAACTTATCATTACTGAAAAGCGTTATATGTGTATTCGAGAGTTAATATAAACGTTCGGGTTGACTTCGATACGGTAGAGCTCTTGTTATTCACTATGAAAGAAGTTCATGACTACAGTCATTCGTTTACATATGCAGCTGAATTGCGCATGTCAATTCAGTTCAAGAAATTTTCAGGAGCGTTTTCGAACTCGACTTGTGGTCTACATTCATCATAGATTTCAAGATATATATGTGTAATCCGTTGAGAGCTAAGCTACCCCGAACTGTGCTCGCATCTTATATCGTCCCAACAAGATATCGCACTCATTTCACACCATGTTTGGAGACTTTCAGATTTTCCGGAAATCAAACTGTCACAATAAAGATTGGAAAGCCGGTGAAATCAATTGTACTCCACGCCAAAGACCTGTTCATTGAGTCACCTGTCGAATTTCGTGATGCACATGGTCATTCGGTTTCTTCCAGTGAAATTTCACTCAACACAGTTGATAACACCGTATCGATGACGTTTCCAACGGATCTTCCGGTCGGGGAGGGGTTCCTAGAAATGAAGTTTCAAGGAACTTTGAATGACCAAATGGCAGGTTTCTATCGGAGCGGGTACATGGATGCTCTTGGGAATCGTCGTTATATGGGTGTTACTCAACTAGAGGCTATAGATGCACGTCGCATGTTTCCGTGTGTGGACGAGCCAGCAGCTAAAGCCGAGTTTGAGATCTCCGTCACCGCACCAGCAGATTTGTCGGTTGTTTCCAACATGCCTGAATCTTCCCGGACGCTGCGAGTTACCGAAGACTCGGCACTGTTACAAGAGATCAAGTTCATGCCGACCCCAAAGATGAGCACATATTTGCTAGCCCTTTGCATTGGTCAATTTGAATGGATTCAAGCCACAACTAAACGCGGTACTCTTGTTCGCGTTTTGGCTTCTCCAGGAAAAGCCGCTCAATGCGAGTTTGCCCTTGATGTGGGTGTTCGATCTCTTGAATGGTATGAAGATTTTTTCAATATCCACTATCCCCTTCCGAAACTCGACATGATTGGGATTCCAGACTTTGCCGCCGGTGCTATGGAGAATTGGGGTTTAGTGACATACCGAGAAATCGACCTCCTCTGCGACATCTCCACAGTCTCTGTTTCTCGAAAAATCCGACTAGCCACCACCATTACTCACGAACTAGCTCACCAATGGTTTGGCAACCTCGTCACTATGGAATGGTGGGACGACCTTTGGCTCAACGAAGGCTTCGCTTCGTTTATGCAAACCCTTTGTGCAGACGCCTTGTTTCCTGAATGGAAAATCTGGGACCAGTATGTTGGCGACGATTTGGACGCCGCAAGAGCTCTTGACGGTCTTCGATCGAGTCACCCAGTGCAAGTTCCAATCCCCAAAGCTGAAGACGTTGAAGAAGTCTTTGATGCCATTTCCTATTGCAAAGGTTCCTGCATTGTCCGCATGTTGTTTCACGTCATGGGTGGTCAGGACCACTTCAAAAACGGGTTGCGCATTTACATGCAGCGTCACGCGTATGGCAATACAGTCACTGACGATCTTTGGCAAGCGCTGCAGGAAGCAACTAGCGACAAGTCGTCTGTCAATATAGCCGAAATGATGAATTCATGGACTCTGCAACTTGGCTACCCTGTAATCACTGTTTCGAAAACGCCCTCGGACAACATCACCGTCTCTCAATCTTACTTTGTTTCGGATGGAAGCGTTCAACCAGGAGATGAAAATCTGACATGGATCGTTCCCCTCGCACTCAGCACTCCCTCGGGGAACCACATGGTTGTTTTGCGAGAAAAATCGGCCACATTCTCTGTTCCGGATTCATCAATTTGGTTTAAAGTGAATTTTGGGGAAATCGCTCCCATTCGAATCCATTACTCTGATGATAATATTAAAAATTTATTCTCTCGATTTGGTAGTTTGGACGTGGTCGATCAGGTTGGCCTTCTCAGCGACACACGAGCCTTGGCTCGCTCAGGTCGCCTTGAGCTGACAGATGTCATTTCCAGTATTCAAGCGGCTGCCTCTGTTTCAGTCAATCCAGACGTTTGGGACGGCATTGAATCGTCTGTATTCAATATAGAGAAAATAGTCGCCGCCGTTGGAAAAAAATCGGAATTTGAAAAATTGATTTCTGCGCTAGTTGTTCCCAAGATTGAGGCGATTGGTTGGGACAATGCCACAAACGACAGTGACGGTGTTCGCCGGTACAGAGCGACTCTGTTTCGACTTGCAAGTGTGTTTGGTCACTCGGTGGATGTTGGAAAATCTTTCAGGGAAGAAGCAAAACGCCGAGTAGATCGATTCCTGGATGGCGAATCGATTACCATTGCCGACGACGTTCGATCTGCCTTGTTCACCACAGCGCTGAGCGCTGTGGAAAACCCTGATGGCGGACGCGCTGTTTGGGAATCACTGAAAAGTCTCGCAGAATGCGATTCCACAAATCAAGCTTTGAAACTGGATATATATGCATCTCTTGGTTCAGTGGGAGACACATTGTGCAAAATGGAAACCTTGAATTTATCGCTTTCTCCCAACGTTAAAATCCAAGACTACTTCTATCCTATTGGAAGTGTGAGGAAATCAAATCAACACGGGTCTGACCTTGCCTGGAAATGGATATCTGAAAATTTTCATTTATGCCAAAAACGAGTTGAGAAGGCCAATCCATCTCTCCTTGCCGCCGTTATTCGAGAAGCTTGTGCCGGATCTGTTTCCGAGACCCGAGCGGCCGAGATTGAAACCAAGTTTGGGGACCTTGATTTGGTCAAACGCAACGTTGCTCAACTTGTCGAGTCTATTCGATCCAATGCGAAATTTGTGAATCGAACTAAAAGTCTTGATATTTGAAACCGATAGAATTAGGTTTTTTCTTGTTCGTCATCTCTCCTCTCTCCTAGTTGAAATATGTTTTCTTCCTTTGGACAACAACAACAACAACCAAGTGGTGGTTTGTTTGGAGCTCAACCAGCATCAACCAATCCAAGTCCCTTTGGCGTTCCTCCGCCACTTCCAGGAGGGTTATTTGGTGCCGCATCCACTCCCGCAAGCACGTCGTTGTTTGGCGCTGCTGCTGCTCCAGGTCTAACAACCCCGCAACCATCAGGACTGTTTGGATCCACAGCCCCTAGTCCGTTTGGCGCGGCTCAGCAACCACAGGGGGTTTCCCCCTTTGGTGCTCCAGCCTCGTCTTTTGGTGGCAACACAGCAGGTGGTTCAACAGGTATGTTTGGAGGAGCCACAGCAGCTCCAGGAGGAATGTTTGGCTCATCGACTCCCTTTGGACAAGCAGCGTCCAACGTGTCTCCTTTTGGCGCTGCTCAGCCGGCGGGCGCAGCCGCCAGCGGAACGAGTGGTCAAAAGTATCAAACTACTCGAGACACTGAACTGAATATGAAACTGGTTTCAATATCAGCAATGGATTTCTATAAAAACAAGAGTTTTGAGGAATTGAGATGGGAGGATCATCAAGCTGGAAGATCAGGGTCGGGCGGCGCAATCACTGCCGCTCCGAGCAGCAGTGCTTGGGGTCAACCAGCGCCAGCGCCAGCTGCTGCTCCTTCTGGTGGATTATTTGGCTCTACTCCAAGTACTGGTATGTTTGGCTCGACGCAACCCGCGGCACAATCTGGAGGACTCTTTGGTTCCACACAACCAGCATCTACAGGAGGATTGTTTGGTGCACAAGCTGCTGCTCCAGGTCAAACAGGGGGAATGTTTGGATCATCGCAACCTGCTCCAGGAGGGGGTTTATTTGGAACACCAGCAGCTCAGCCAACTAGTGGTGGTTTGTTTGGAGCTCAACCAGCAACACAACCAGCAATTTCAGGCGGTATGTTTGGTTCCGCAGCCACTACAAGTCAACCTGGAATCACTTCTGGGGGACTCTTTGGATCAACAGCCACAACCCAACCAGCAACTTCTGGTGGATTGTTTGGGTCAACTGCCACAACTCAACCAGCTGCTTCTGGTGGATTGTTTGGATCAACAGCCACAACTCAACCAGCAGCTTCTGGTGGATTGTTTGGGTCAACGAC
>Ga0078894_10002810_pt1 | contig 13198 bp, 16 predicted proteins | sample LauGreSu1BDMLBSD_2_FD_67506 | JGI IMG/M metagenome (GOLD analysis project Ga0078894, IMG submission 67506) | Freshwater lake microbial communities from Lake Michigan, USA - Su13.BD.MLB.SD (version 4) (version 4) | ecosystem: Environmental > Aquatic > Freshwater > Lake | place: Lake Michigan...
TTGTATATAGGAGTAGATATAAACTATTTAATAATAGCAAATTGTTGTCTGAATACTTCAATAGGACTGTTAGCACTTCTCATAATTGCCCATTCAACAAAATGTTCACCTATAATAAAACCTGTGCTGAATTTCTCACCTACATAATAGTAGCCTGTTTCTTCTTTAAAAGGAACACGACCTTCCATACCTATACGGTATTTACCTCTATTTTTATCATCAGCATAAAAGCTATATGTGACACTATAAGGGTCAAAGGGTCTATTCTTATCATCTTTAATAAGAATCTTTAAATCCCATTTAGTAGGTGTGTCCCCTTGTTTAAAGACTACTGCCATTTAAATATTCCTCTTTTGTTTCAGTTATAAGATTTAAAGCAAAACCTATATCCCATATTAAAGCAAGTTCATCTTTTGTAAGACCTTCTTTATTGATAGGTTTCTTATCCATTAAATCTTTAATCGCTTGTGTGAATAGCATATTAATCTTCTTCACAACAAGGATTATAAGATTGTTTAAAAGTTTTAAAGAAAGCCTTAATATCTTTCTTTAAATGCTTTGCAACAGCACTATTAAAATCTAAGGGACTATCAATGGAACAGGTATCAAAAACTAAGGTTTGCTTATCAATAAATGATTCTGTGCATACGGAATCATTTCTGATGAGTCCTGATTTTTTACTTGCAGAGATTTTAAGACGGAATGAGCCATCTTGAAATTCTGTGTAATAAAACTTAAATTTACCTGATAGACTTTTATCTAAAAGTTTTTTAGATTTGACATAAGAAAATTTTTCAAATTCTTTGATTTGTTCTTCGTCAAGGTATTTAGAAAGAATCTTTTGCAATAAGGGGACTCGTTTGAAAACTTCATAAGGTGGTGGACTTTTTCTTTTCTTGCGAGAACCGTATCTAACAATAGAACCCATAGTTTTTACTCTCTTGTGGTGGGGGGTTATAGTATAATACTTAATTATACAAGAAAATAGTTTAAACAAAACTAATTTTCATACCTCTTACAGAAGCAATATCAATCGTATATTCTCTTACTAATCTTTCATCAGCCATGTTAGTGGCACTAACACGAATATATAGAGTGTATCCAGCAGTATTTTCAGGAATATTAATACTAGCAGTCCATGAAGAAGGTTCATCTTCATCTAAAACTTCCATAGCTTGGTTAAGAAGTAAGTTATTTATCGTACCGTCATCGTTAAATTTATATAGTGTATAGACAGCATCTTGTACGAGGATAGGGATACCTTCAGCTGTGGTAAAGAAAACATTATGTGAGTAAATATCACCTTCATAAATATTAGCCATAATTATTCTCCGTCTTTACTCATATGAGTTAATGCTTTCATAGAACGAATTTCATCGACAAAAGTGAGGGCAGGTACGAGAGCAGTTCTATTAAAGTATTCTTTTTTAAGTTCTTTAATAGTGCCTGAGTCAGCAAAAATAAAAGATATTTTTTTACCTTCGACTTCAGTTCCTAATAGGGGTACTCCAACAGTCTTTAAAAAAGAAGCGAAATATAAGTCGGAGGTTTTATATCTTTCATTCATTTTAAAGCCTTAACTTGTTCTAGGATTTGTTTAGTTTTTTTGCTTTCTGTGTTATAAATGATTTGATCATTTTTCCATTCAGCAACTTGTTCACCCCATGTAGCTAATAGCTTTAAACCATCAGAGATAAAGCATCTTGATTCAGATTGGGTTTTATTAAAAAAGGCTTGTATAACTTTTTTATCAGCTAGATTCAATTTCATTGAAAATATTCCTTGTTAGATAAGACAATTCTTATCTAATTATACCTTAGGCGTTAGGGTCGTAAACAGAACCATCACTATTATAAATAGCAACACAGTTATTAGCTGTGCCTTTATAGTTAAAGTTATCAGATAACATAACAGATAAAGCACCTTTAGCTGCAGAAACGGCAATATCGGAAGCTAGTACACGATTATTCTTTTCGCCTGTGAAAAAGTCATCAATATCATTAGCTGCGATAGGTGAGAAAACACCATTAGTATCTTGTACTTGATGACCTGCAGGTAGTGTAAAAATAGCACCAGTAAGAATACTAAGAATATCAGCAACTCTACCTGTAGATGTTTTAGTTCCGACAAGACCTGAACCTGCAACTTCAGCAGCAATAAGAGCATTAATATTAGCTAAAGCTAAAGCAAGACCATTTTGCATACGGGTGATAATAGCAGTAGCAATATTATTAGCATTTACAGCTGTGATACAAGTAATCTCACCACCTACGGTAGCACCTGCAACAGTAGCAACTAAATAAGCACTTAAACCACTTACTGTTCTAGTAATTGCTCTTTTATCAGCAGTTGCAGTAAGAGTAGCAACAGAATTATTTTCAGGTTGACTTAAATAGAATGGACCTTGTGGATAAGCGTCAATAGCTGGGTCAAATTGAGAAGGATTGGGGTAAAGATCTCTAATTTGTAAGACACCATTAGGGATATCAGTTCTTGTAACTGTAATATATACTTGAGACATGGTTTAAACTCCTTTTATGTTTTAAATATCAGCACTTGTAATAACTGTTCCATCATTAAGATAGACAACAGCATATGGATTTTCATTACCATTAGAGGCAGGGACAACACCATTAAGATTAACTTCACCTAAATTGACGGAAAGGTCACTAAAATATGATGTTATGGTGTTGGTAAATTTATATAATTGACCTGATGCAAGACTTTCTTCCCATGCAGTATCACCTGTGATAAGTCTTCTATCTCCTGGTACAGGAAAATTACTATTAGAAATAAGTAATGGTGTGTGAGCCCCACCGTCTTGGATAGGTGTGTTAGCACTAACTACAAATTTCTCTCCAGATAATATCTTAAGTAGGTTTTCAATTTCATCTGAGTAATGGTAATCTGCTCCAAATTCAGCTTGAATATCAGCTTCGAGATTATCTAAATCTTCAGCTGCATATGCTTTAGCTACAATAAAATTAGCAACATCAATAGCTTGAGCTAAAGTTAATGCTTCTGTATCATTATCTACTTGAGTTAAGACATAAGCAACAAGACCTGTTGTTTGATGAGTAATAGTAATATCACCACCATTAGTTCTTAATCTGGGAGATAGTCTTCCAGAGTCATTAACATCTATGGGTCTTAAATAGATAGGGCCTTGTGGTACAGGACCATTATGGACTCTTGCTTGTGATTTGTTAAAATATAAATCAGTAATTTGAACAGCACCAGCTGGTATGTCACTTCTACGGACTACGATATAAGGCATTTTAAACTCCTATTAGAATATTGATTTTACATAATCAATATTTATAAAAAAAATACTAAGAATGATTTACCATAGCCATTCTTACAGAGAACCTAACTTCTCCAACATCACCACCTGCTCCGTCAGCTGTTGGACTACAACAAACGAAGATTTCTGGTGCCCCTCCACCTGTTAAACTAACTTCACTATATGGTCTTACTACTGTAGGATTCATACCTGGATGAAAAGAAACATATAATTCTTGATCTGGGTCAACATTAGTAATGTTTATAGTGTGTGAGAAATAAGGTAGGTGAACATTCATACATCCTTGACCGAGAGTGTCAGGTGTAACAGGTAGGATAGGGGCATTGCCAGTAAAGGTAAATACTGGATGGGCAGTAGTGAAAAAGTCATATGGAGGTACAGCAATGATAGGCCCCCATTCACTATATGTGCCATTATGTTTATATCTACCTCTGATTCTAATATATAACGATTCACCGTCTGAAGGGATTCTAGTTTGTCCTGCAACATAAGTAGTGGCATAATCACCAAGATCAAATAAGAATCTAGTATTATTTCTTCTTGATTCTTCAGTCATAGTTCTAGTAGTTTCAACTGAAGGTGATTGGAATACACCACCTGCTTTTAATTCAAACATAACTCTAGGTGCATTAAAGGCAGTATTAACATTACTTGCACCTGCAACTTGAATTTGATCAAAACCTCTGAGTAGTTCATTACGAATACTCATATCTACAAGACCTTTTGATCTATAATTAAAACTAGCTGCTAAACGATTTCTCATGTGATAACTCCTATATCTATATAATCTCTGGAGTTATAAATAATTTATCTTGAACCGATTCTACTTATAAAGGGTCCCATTTCATCTAAAGGTTCATAATCTGAGAAAATTTCTAATAAAGCTTTTAAACCTACAGCAATATCAGAGATAATAGCCAAAGGAACATGGATTACAAGCATCATACTTTTCATTAGGAAGTTTTTAATATGTTCTTTACCGAAAATGACACCTATTAACCAAGCAACAAATAGCCACCCACCTAATCTTAAAAAAGAAGACTCTACAATCAATACATAGATTTTTCTAAAAAAACCTATTATCTTAGTCCAGATAGTCATTTTTAATTCATACAATATGATACCTATACTTGTTTTCGCTATAAATAAGTGAGTATTAGCTTTTTCTCTTGTTGTTCCAAAAGCTTCAGCAAAATCTGAGATATTAGTATCTGCTACAACAAACAAGTCATCGAAGTCTTTAGCTTTAAAAACTTTGCTTAATAATTTAATTGATTGGATAGGGTTATTTGAGTACTTTTCAGTTCTCTCATTAATCTTATCAAGTATGTAAGTAGTTATAGGTTGGATTTTAGCTGGGATTTTAACATTAACAAGTTCATTTAAAGACATACCCGTTTCTTTAATAAACTTAATAAGACTTAAACTTTCTTCTCTCAGCGAATTAGTTGTTTTCTCAGAATATTCTGAGATCATTTGATTTATAGCTTCTAGTTTGATCTTGTTTTGATCACCTATAGAGAGCTCTTCAATATCAGCAACTATTGCTGATGAGAGTTTAATTCTTTTCATTTTTAATGATTCCTAGAGAGTGTTAAAAGAAGAGCGCTTTTAAAAGTAGTGTCTTTTTTAGCTAATAAGGAAGCTTGTTTTAAAACATTTAATCTTGCTTCTCTTCTGAAAAAAGAAGAGAAGAATTTTTTAACACTACCCCAAATTTGAGATGCTATGTTGATAACAAAACCATAAGTTAATCTCATGATTTTTACTAATTGAGTAACAAGAACTAAGGGAAGATTGGTAAAGGACATAACAACTTTTCTGATTAAATTTGAAAATCTGTCCATACCAAAAATAAGACCTACAAGCCAAGCACCTACAAACCATAAGCCTAGCTTAAGCATTATAGCACCAAGACCTAAAGATTTAAGCCAACCTGGAATAACAACCTTAGCTACTGTAATCCATCTTTCAACTAAATGTGCAGTATGATCATCCATAAAAGCAGCCACACCACCAAAAGTGATAAGAACTTTAGCAAATCCTTCAGGTGTGACACCTAAAGTCCTATAAAATTCTTCTCTAGTCAAGTCATTTACAGCTGCTAATTCTTCAGGAGTTCTGGCTGTTATAATTCTATACAAATAAGTGAAAAAATCATTGAAAGAGGATAATCCTTGCATTTTAGCATGGGCTTCCTCATGAAATCTCCGACCTAGAGAAGGGTCTGTGGATTTTACACCATGAACGAATTCTTTCACTCCAATATTTTTTTCAATAAAATATTTTTTGATCGCATCTAGCTTATTACGACCAATATTCTTTTCAACTAAAGTTATTACTTTTTCTGATGATGCTAAAATAGCTTCTTCTTTAACAGCAGCTTGCACATCTTTAGGTGCATTTTCAAGAGCTTCCAAAACTTGAAATTCATTTTCTAAAAGAGTGTCATACCCAACTTTAATTTTACCCATAGCTCTTAAACAAGCTTGTCTTAAATTATGCCCATCTTTAGATGAAAAAGAGAGCTTATATAATGTTTTTAATGTGTTAATTGAAAGCATTTTTTTTCCTTCTAGCAGTTTTTATATATGCTTTCAATATAAAAAGACTATCAGTTCTTTGATTGCTCTTTTTGAACTAAATTATTATAGCTTTCTGTATTCTTACCTTGAGACTTGGCTAATTTTTGTGCTTCCGACCATGAATCCACCCTCTCACCATTAACATTAGGTACAAGAGTAACACCAGGAGCATCTCTTTTCATTTCATCTTGTTTAACACTAGCTTTTGATCTTCTAGCTTCCATTTGTTTTTTAATACGACTGTTTTTATCTCCCCATTCATCACCCTTAAACATAACTTGGGGCATCGCAGGTATTTTATTACAAATAATATCTTTACAATCAAGGCAATTCTCAGGTGTAGATGATTCGGATATTTTTTTAGTGACTTCAAACTCTAGTTCGCAGCTAGGGCATTGGTATATATATGTAGGCATTTTATAGACTCCTGTTTTTACATACTATACAACTTTTTTATTAAACTTAACTTTTCTTATAACAGCATATGTATGTTTGCAAAGTCTATTATTATTCTCTTCATCTTTTTCTTTAGGTTTAGTGGCAGTACCTTTAGGTTCTCCTAATAAATAACCATCTTTTTTAGCATGGTATTCACAACCTTGATATACCCAAAACCCACAAGTACAGTTTATAAATATATTTCTATCTTTATCTACATCTAAGTTAATAGTTTCATCGCCTACTTTAAAGATACTTTTATTGCCTATTCCATTAAATTCACCGGATACCTCTAGAATCTTGGCTTTTTTTTTACATCAGGGTTTAGACCTTTAACAATATCTCTTTTTAACATAGCTGTTTTAACACTAGCTAATTTAGCAGTAGGTCTAGTATATTCTTTAATCCCATATTTCTCAGTATCGATTACATCCATATCAAAAGTCCCATCTTCTCTTATACCTGTATATTTAATAATAGATACCGAGCATTTAGGTTTTTTTATCTTAGGGTCTTTCTGGTATCCTAAGAATCTAACTTTTCTAGGGATAAGGTATAAATACATTTTTTTGTTAGATAAGTCATAAACTACTTGGGATGTAGTCTTCATATCTATTTTATTATCACTATCCCTAACCATATTAAGAGGATCAAATTTATCATTACCTACACGATAGCTATAAATGGTAGGTGCTATGTTTTCTAATTCATCCACCTCTTTTAACTTTTTAATAGCTCTGTTCCTTCTCATTAAAGAGCTTTCCCTACTAATGCCGTCTTGGTATCCTGCATTTTCAAAATAAATACCATGATTAGTTCTTACATGGATATTGTTATTTCTAAGTTTTTTAACAATACACCCATGTTCTTTATCTTGTTCTACTGAAACTGTACTATTATTATCAGAAATAAAGGTATGTCCTGTTAGTTTTTTACTACATATAACATTAACGGCATCATCTATGTTATTGCATTGTAGAGCTTCAAGAACTTTTAAAGGGTCTTTGCTAAGTATTTGTATATGACCTTCTTTTTCATCTTTAGCTACGGATAAGGCAGCATTAACAATCCCTATCCCAAATTCATTTATGCCCTCTAACCATCCAGTAAGCTCGTCCTTATAATAAAGGATTTCCACCCCATTTACTAATTCATGGTAGACTTTAAGAGGAGGGATATAATTACGGTCTCTATTTTTAAATAAGACTCTGCTATTATTCCATTCGCCTGTGGCGATAATACAAGCTTCTTTATTAAACATCTTCTATACTCACTAAAACTATCTTAAATAAACTTAGAATATAAGTAAATTATAGTGCTGGGTTTAATTGTTCTTCTACCTTGTTTAGTTGTCTTTCTAATTTTTTCTTTTCTTTTCTAAGTTGGTTTATCTTTTGTCTTTTAATCTCTTTTTTAAAAGTCTCTTGTTTTTTTATAGATTCAAGAAGGTTTCTTTTAGCTAATTCTCTTTCAAGAATATCTTCTTCTTCATTTTTAAGTCTTAGGTTTTGATTAGCAGCACTAATACCTTCAGTAAGAGCTAATATTATCCATTGTCCATATTTACTAAGAGAATTGTAGATAGAATATACAATTTTTTCAGTAGTCCATCCTATTAAGCTATATAAGTCATTGATAAGAGCAAAAAACCCACCACCAATAAGGATATATATTTTTTTAAGAACACTACTTCTTTTAGCTGAACTACCAAAAAACATAGTTAGAAAGAAACGGGCAATTTCTTCCCTAATTGTCAAGTCGGTAGCAAAATAAGCTAAATACATAGGTAGTGTGATTTTAAGGGATATTAGCTTCAGAAGTAAAGGAATCATATATGTAATAAGAGCAAGTTTTCTCTCATCCATATTAGCAAGACCTTCAAGTAAAAACTTGCCTGTTTCAACAAAAGGTATTTTAGATGAAATATCTATACCTTTACCTTTATCCAAATCCTCTTTAGTGAGTTTAGTAAAAGGTATTCCTGTAACCTCTCTTAATTCTTTTGTTCCATCACAGACTAAGACCTTAATAATGAATTGTGCTAAATCTGATACCTCAGTCAATTTTTGTAATTTAGGTGCAAACTTTTTACCAAATTCGGTTTTAGGTTCTCTGAATCCTTCTTCTTCTAAGAAATCTAGTAAAGCACCATAATCAAGATTTATAGTTCCGTCATCTTTTTTTTCAAAGGTTTCCCATGCTTGTGTCATAAAGATATAAATACCTGAACCAAATAAGCTATCTAATCCTGTTTTTTTAGCAAATATTTTAGCCCATTTGACTAAAAGACTTTCTTTAACAGAATCTGGGATTATTTTAGATATCGTTCCACTTTTTTCTTTAATGTTTTTATTTTGAAAGGCTCTCTTAATCATAGCCTGTCTTACATAAAATTCTTTATTCATATAAACACTCCCTTGTATATTTAAGGAGTGTTTATAAAAAATCTATATAGTCTTTAAGAGATAATTACCTAACTTGTAGTCAATTTCAAAAGCTGTTCGGATCAGATTTTGTCTAGCTGTTCTTTTAGATCTTAAAACCCCTTTGAGATTATTAAGTATCTCTTGTTGTTCATTATCATCTTTTCTTAGCTTAAGGAGATAGTTAGCTGCATTTTCACCATATAATTGTTTATCTTTTAGCCATATAGTTTTATCTACAGCACTATTCATGTATTCTTTGGCTATTTCTAAACCTTGATACCCTTTGCTTATGTATTCCTTAGCTAAATCTAAACCTTTATTTCCGTATTCCTTAGCTAAATCTAAACCTTTATTTCCGTATTCCTTAAGAGTAGGACTATATTCTTTCCACATCTCTTTACTTTTAACAAAAACTAAGTTGGAAATAATGGGCATTAGCCAACGGTAACCATTAACAATAGCTTTTGCTAATAAGCTACCCATATTTCTTATTCTTTTAAATATTGTTTGTATGAATTTATGTATGACTTTTTTATTCTTTGTGTATAAGTAGCTTATCAAAACGACTATGAGTAATCCTAGAATCCAGGGGTATGCTTTTGATAATGTCAACAAAAGAGGAGCTTTTGATAATAAAACTTGTTGCACTTTGTTTTCTAAGGGTTCTTTAACACCCATTTGGTCTAATTTTAAATTAAATTTAGAAATATCTAAAGGATCTAATTTTGAATTAGCTACATTACTGATGTCTTCAGGTCTAAGAAGTACTTCTCCACCATGTTGTTGAGACATATTAAGGATATTCTGTACTTTTTTAAATATTTCTGGTCCACTATTATTTAATGTTTCTATTGTAATTCTTACCTCTCCCTCTATAATCTCACCTGAAAAAGCATACTGATCTAAAGAATTGATAGCTTCTAAACCAACACCCACATCAGCAGCTCTTTTAACTTGATTAGTGTATTGCATATAAGAATAACAGGCTTTTCTTAGGTTTTCTCCACCTCTGACTTTAAAACTCATATGATACAAATCTGATACTACATTTCTTGATGCTGTTTTTTTCTTTTTGGCTAAAGACATTTTAATCTCTTCCTCGTTTTGTTTTTTCCATGATTTCCATTTGTCATAAGATGGACTATTAGGTTTACTAGGGTCATGACCCCAATTCCTTAAAGAGATTTCCCATTTGCTCATACCTGTTGAACCTACGGGCTTACCTGGTTTCCCCCCCAACATACGACCATTAAACCCATTCTCTTGACTAGCATTATCAAAATCTTGAGCTGTCCAGTCTTCAAAGGGTTTATCTTTTCTTCTTTTAATACGATGAAAAGAATCATAGCCAGATTGTATCTTCCCATTATCTTTAGCTTCCTCTCTATTTAAAGAAGCTTCAAGATGATCCGGATCTTCCCCCCAATCGACTAATTCTTTTTTAGACATATTAATAAGGGACTTCCACTTACTGTATATCTCTTTTTTTTCATCATCTGATCGCTCAGTTGCATAATGTAACATAGTAGTGTTCCTTTAATGTGGTCTGATATCGCCTTTATATTTAAAACTTCTTCTTAGAAGATTTTGATCTACATTAATGGGATGTCCATATAGTCTTTTAGTTACTTTTCCTAATCCACTTAAATTTCTAGTGTAATATCCATCACCTTCCCATATAACTGGCTTACCTAATACTTCTTCGACTATTTCTTGATTATCAATATAAGGTACATTTCTGTTTTGAGCTACAAATTCCATAGTATAGGATAATTCAGAATAATACCCTGGGGTATTTAAATATTTCCCTACGGTTTCTTTTTGTATTCTTTTAGATTCAGGACTTCCATCATTTGAAGAGATACCAAATTTTTTACCATGTGGTGTTTCAGTAAATGATCTTGCAACATCAGGATATGGGTCTTCATCATGGTCTACCATAACCCAACCATCATATTTATCAAATAGCTCGGGTCTTGTTAAATGTGTTCCTATATCCCTATATGTTTTTTGATACATATCCCATATTTCATTTTGATCTTCTGGGTGCATCTTTAAAATTTCATTTTTAATTTCTGCAATTTCATTTTTTATAAAATTCAATTTAGCGATTAGTCTTCTCATATGTACTCCTTTATAGAATATAAAAGGAGTCTAAAGATAAATGAATTATATCATAGGTAATATCATATCCTTAATCTCTTGCTTTGATCTTAAAGCAATTTTAATTAACTGTTTTCTGATAGATGCTTTTTTAGGTTCAGGCATAGAATCCATTTTCTTTTTTAGATTTTCAAGTTCACTCTTTGTTTTCCTTAATTCTAATTTCATTTTGAGATCATTTATAGGTTTAAGTTTATCTCCTCTTTTTTTCTCCTTATCCGCAAGGTATCTCTCTTTATCAAATTTGAGGTTATCATCAAAATAAGGTTTTAATTCGTCAAAGTCTTTTTCATCAAACTTGCTCATTTGTTTTATTTTAGCTTTAATTTTTTCTTTTCTATCATCTTGGTTTTTATCACTACTTTCTTTTTTAAAACCACTCTCATATTTTTCATATTCCGCCACTGCATCTTTATAGACTTTCTGTATATTAGCTAAAGTAGTACCCTCATAATTACTAGGATTTGATTTAGTCTTTTTATATAAATCTAGTAATCCCTTAAAGTCATATTTGGGGTTTAGAGTTTCTCCTCTAGATGTTGTGTGTTTATATGTGAATGTTCTTCCCTTAAAGAATTCTGTCATGTTTTTCTTCTTTTCCTTTGGTTTTTTCTCTTCTCCATCGGACTTTGTTTTTCCATCAGACTTTGCATCTGTCCCTTCTTCCATCAGTTTTCTTCTTAATTTCATAGCAAATATGATATCATCCATCATTTCATCCTTTGCATCATATCTTTTTAAAACCTTTTTGGTTTTATTTTCTATTTCTTTTTCCGTTGCATCTGTGTCTAAATCTTCAAACATATCTTCGAGATCATTTTCTATTTTCTTTACTGTTGCTGGTGGAGTATCAGGTAAAGCCTTTTGTATATCCTCTGTCTTAATTTCTGGTTTAGGGGTTTCAGCTGGTTCTTCTATACTTTCTTCCCCAGTTAATTCTTTGTCTATATCTTTAACTTGATTTTTATGTTCCCTCTCAATTTGACTCATTTCTTCTTTAGACTGTCTCTCAATTTCAGACTTACTTAATTCAGTTTCATCATCCAAATCTTTTAGAGCTTTATTCTTTTCTTTTTCTTTTTTACTCTTATATGTACCTAAAGCAGAGTTTTGACCCTTATTGAATTTAAGTTGATCAGATTTTATTTGCTTAATATCATCATCCTTACTCATTAATGTTTGTTTTTCTTTTTCAAAAGTTTCTTCTGCTTTAGCTTTCTTTTCTTCTAAATTTTTAATTGTGTCGGCATCTGCACCAAGAGCTTTAGCAGATTCTAAATCAGATGTGTGTTTGTCTATTTCATCTTTCTTGTCTCTTAATTTGTCATTAACAATCGATTCTATTTTTTTATCATCTTCAGTTTTTCTAGCTTCAATACGATCTTGAGTTTCTTTTGTTTTTTTAGCTATGTTGTCATTAACACCATCTTCTATCTTTTTCTTTTTTTCTCCATGCTCTTGATCAATAGAGTCTATTTTCTGATTACGAGATTCATCTATTCTTTGTTTATTGTCAGAAAGACTTTTTCCTAATTGTTCTTTCTTACTTGTTAATTCTTGGACTTTCTTCTCTTTTTCTACCTTTGCTTCTTCAGCTATTTCTTTTTCATCAGCCTCTAATTTGCCGGTAGCTGCATCTTCAAGTACTTTAACCTCTTTAGATGCCCAGTCATTATCCTCATGCTCAGGGTTTTCTGCTATTTCAAGCATTTCATCAATAGAATATTCTTTACCATTAGGAGATTTTACTTTTTGTGGTGCTTCATTCGGTTTACTAGGCTTAAATAAATCTTTAACTTTGCTTCTAACTTCAACTTTTTCTTTCAAGTTTTTTAATTGAGTAGATGCCCAATCTCTATTCTTAGGGTCGTTTGGATTGTCAGCCATTTCATATATCTGATTGATATTGTATTTTTTACCATCAGGTCCTGTTAATTTTTTCACAGGTGCCCCTTCAGTTTTAGGTTTAAATAAAGCTTCTATACCATCTCTTTCTTTTTGCTTTTGTATGAGACCTTGTTGTATATGCTTTTCATAATCTTTTTCAATATCTTTTAATTTCTTTTTTGCCCATTTTTTATCATCATCATCGCCATTCTTAGCAAGATCTTCTAATTCATCATAGCTAATAGTCTCTCCTTCAACTGTGGTCTCATCTTTATACTTTTTGTCCTTAGCATATTCTTTAATCATTTCTTTTTGGTCTTGGAATTGCTTCAATTTCTTAGCTTTATTTAAGTTATTATTCTCATTTTTAATAAATTCTCTTTCTTCATCGGATA